>Ga0315314_1000016_pt1 | contig 303411 bp, 312 predicted proteins | sample TDP9_MG_FD_203631 | JGI IMG/M metagenome (GOLD analysis project Ga0315314, IMG submission 203631) | Freshwater sediment microbial communities from Lake Towuti, South Sulawesi, Indonesia - TDP9 | ecosystem: Environmental > Aquatic > Freshwater > Lake > Sediment | place: Indonesia: South...
CTCTTCCAGTATCACTTCGACGTACAGGTTGTTGTCGATTGGCCGCAGCGCTGGGAAGAGGCTCAGGTTCACGCCGAATGGCTTGTCGGTCAAATCCTTGACTTTGCGTACGGCCTCGCGGAACTCGCCCTGACTGCCATACATGGCAGAAGCCATCATGCCTAGCGCCCCTGCGTTCGAGATAGCGGCCACGAACTCCGGCTTGGAGACGTGCATCATGGCGCCGCCAACGATAGGATGTTCAACGGCAAACAGTTTGGTAATACGAGTCTTGAACATATTCGACTCCCCGTGACGTGCGGTATTGCTGTTCGAAAGAACGCCTATCGAGGACAGGATTTCATGCTTTCTGTAGCCTCGTCGTCAGGAATCTCTGAATTAGATCACTCAGCTCCGCAGCACCTGTCGAACGCGGTCTTGGAGAAGGGAGGCCGGTGTGCGGGGAAACCTAGCAAATCTTTAGAATGGATGTGCTCGAGTCTACGTCGGTTCCAAGGAATTGGGAAGATCGATGCACGCAACGGAAACCGATACGAGAGGACGACAGCTGTGTTCTTTCCCGTTGTGCGGTTCAGTCGCTGACTGGTTCACGGATTTCTTCGGCGGAACAGAATACTACTGCGAGAGACACAAGCCGATGATTCCGCAAGCGTTCCTCAAGAGACCCGCCGCTGGAGATACAGGTGGCTCAGCGAGCAAGTAAGCCCTCTACGACGTTTGAGACAAGATGACTCTGCGATCGAAACCGACGAGTGATTGATCTACGCTTGCGAGGAAGCTTCGGAGCTGTCGGTCTTTGGCGGCGGCTTCGCCTTCTTCTTAGTCGGCGGCCCTTTCAGTTTCTCTGGAGCCGCCTCAACCGTCGCCACGGGCCTGGGAGGAGGAGTCGGGGCCGGCTTGGCTCGTGGTAGTCTCGTGATCGCGATTGCGGCTAGCCCTATCCCAAGCGCGAACGCCCCGCCAATGCCGAGCGCTATCGTCGCGTACAGTATTGCGCTGTCGGTTCTCCATACAGCCGTTACCGCGCGGGGTGAATCCATCGTGATTGTAGCGGTCGGGGACGTTGATACCGAATCTCCAATCCACCTTTCGAAGACTTGCTTCACGCCGTAGCTGGTGTCGACTTGCGATGTGACTGAGAATGCTGCAGAGCTCCCCGCGTCATACCATCCTTGCCCTTGGACGGTTCCGTAATCCGACGTGACTGTGAGCAGGTACTGTGTCTTGTAGCGGCCGACTACGGTATGAGGACCGTCCATCGTGACCTGAACCGGGTTTCCTGAGGCTGGAACCGAATCGATCGTCCAATGCTGGAAAACATATCGAGTCCCTTCTCCGCCTGAAACCGTCGAGGGCGCAGCGCCGACCTCTACAGACTCGCCCGGTGGGTACCAGCCCTCCCCGACAGCGGGGGCGATTCCTGGAGGGTCAATTGACACCTTCAGATAGTTCTGAAGTTGATAGTTCGCGATCACGGTCTTCGCGGAGTCCATCGTGACCGTTCCGCTGGGTGCCGATCCTGAGAAATCTCCGCTCCAGTATGAGAAGACGTAACGTTCGTTGGCGCTGACGGGCACGATGACGGAAGTCAAGCTGAATGACGCAATGCTGCCTTGGTTGTATGTTCCCTTTCCGCTTACAGGAGCGACTCCCGGTGGGTTGGTCTCGGCATTGAGCTCGAACGTTTTCTTGGTCTCGGCGGTAGGTGTTGGGTCGTAGTAACCGTAGTAGTACGGATAGTAGTACACGTAGCGGTACGGATAGTACCAGTAGCCCGGGTAGTATGGGTAGCACCACGAGTAGTTCCAAGGGTCACAATAATAGTACCACGAATAATGGGGCGGAGAACCAGCAGTGACGCTGTTCACCAGACTCTGAACTGCGGATTCTTTCGTGGAGAAAACGGATGCGGCAGTCGCGTTCGGATACGCGGTCGACAGAATCAGAAGCATCACGACGAGTGAAATTACTGCGACCGGAAATGGCTTACCCAACGCGTCTCAACCGCTCGTTAAGGGCGCTTGGAGCCTATTTCTACATTATGCAACTTTCATGCAATGTTAGCAGAGACACGCCCAGGCGTGTCCCGCTGTCGGGAATCCATGAGATTCTCTGGAGGCGCTCGGGTTGTAGGAGGCTGGTTTACATCTTGAGGTTCCATTTCTCGTTGGCATATTTCTCCTTGACCAGGGTCGCGGCTGCATGTATCTCCTGCTCGGTTGCCGGCTCGGCAACAAGGCGCGCGTTAAAGGTTTCAATGAACGCGTTCTTGAGACCTTCCTTGATGTGATCAAGGGGGATCTCTCTGCCCAGTTCCCTCTCTGCAGAAGTGACTGGGACACGCGTGCTTTGGACGAACCCAGCAATCTCCCGGGATTGCTCTCGTCTAAGAATCTTCCACAGAACCTCGAGGTCAGTGCTCACTAGGATTGAGCCATGAAAGAAGACGACCCCCCATCGAACTGCGCCTGCCCCGCCCGAGATCTTCCTGCCGCGAACCAATACCGTGTTGACGGGCACTTTCGTCGAATCTAGACCCAGCCTGCCGAGGCAAGTGACGGCGCAGTCAAGAGCCCGCCTGAATAGTGCTTGCTGGAACTGAAGACTAAAGGGGGACGGCTTTGGTGCGCATATCGAGTAGTTCAGATTTCCCAAGTCGTGGTAGACGGCCCCGCCTCCAGTGAAACGTCTGATGACTTCCACACCCAGCTCTTTGCATGCGTCGAGTTGTAGCTCGAGCCTTGCGCACTGATTCTCGCCTATGACCGCGGCTTTGCGGTTTCTCCACAGTCGAAGCGTTGGAGGTGATTTCCCTTCTCCGACCTGCCTCGCTAGGCCCTCCTCAAGCGCAAGGTTGGACGGGGCATCTGAGTACTCGAAGTCGAGAAGGCGCCAGCTGTGCATCTTCAATTCACTTCGAACAGCGCAAGATCGTTCAGATGATGCCCCACCAGAAGGAGATGCCTATCGTGGTTCTCCAAGGCTCGTCCGGAATTCTTCCACCCTTTCGGGAAGGAAGGCATGGAGTTTGAAGTTGCTGATGTATCGACCGATCTTTGCGATAACGCCGGGAGCGTCCGTTCCGAGCTTGCAGACGAGGCAGTGGGCCGTCATTGCCAGTTCCTCTAACTCAATCACGTCCCCCTCCACCTTCGAAAGGCGCATAGCCTCCCGTAACTCGTCTTGGAAACCTCCGATGGCGATGATTCTGTGGAATCTTTGGCGCCTCCATTGGTCAAATCTGGAAATCTGATCGTCTGAAATCCAAGCTTCGATGCGCCTGCGATCAGGATCGATGAATGTGATTCTAACAAGTAACGGAACGTCCTCCTGAATGCAGTACGTCCGGGCAATCTTGTCTACGAGAATGCTCCTACCGTCGCAGAGTTGAGCCATCAACGACTCTCTTGGTATCTCGGATTTGAACTGCGCCGAAACGGGTCCGATCTGCACTTGGATGGTTTGCCGGTTTGGGTCGATCCTTGTTACGTATGCCTTGAAGTTGTCATGGACTTCAACCTCAGAGAGGTCTGAGGGCGCGAGCGACAGCTCTCTCTTGATCAACTCCGTGAAGACCTCAGAGTCCGACCCTTGGACTCCGATCTTCACAAACCCGTTACCGCTGACTCCTTCAAGTTTCACAGAAACGTCTAAGCCTGAGGAAAGCTTGCGGAACCTTGCCTCGAGAGGGGCCCTTAATTCCTCTCGGGCAAGATATGGAATTCTTTCAGCTATGACAAGCCTGCTATTCATGATCATCTAACTCTCGAGGTGAGCAAGGGATCAAAGGCGCTTGCTCTGTCATTGCTTCAGCTCGTCTTCTATCTGTTTGATCCGTCTCTCCAAGAACTCAACCACGGGCTCATTGTCTGTGCTCTCAAGTTGCCCTCCGCATTTCGAACATCTGAAAGACGATTCCATGGCTTCTTCGAATGTGACTCGCACGTCGCCGCACTTGTTGCAGACGAAGAAGCTGTGATTTCTTTCATAGTCGAGTTTCTGCTTCAGCTTCTCTAGCACGCGCCTCTTTCTGCTCCGGATGAAAGCATCCAGCTGGTCCGTCTGCAGCTTCCAGTAGAAGATGAACCAACCGGTCTTCTCGTCGCGCACGCGGGTACAGGAAACCAGGCCGTGGTCGTAGAGCTTGTAGAGGATCTTTCTCACCGTGTTGAGTCTCACTGTGGACTCGTTCGCGAGCGTTTCGTCCGTGGCTTCGCTCTTCTTCTTTAGGATGTTGATGACCGTGACCGCCTCTTCGCCTCCGAAGAGACGTGCGACCTTCATCAGCTCTTCATCCAACACTGCCAAGTCAGAGCCATCCTGGGGTCGATACATACTGTTTGATGGTTTTCCCTTTAATCTTCTTCCAAACTGGCGTAGTGACTAGCTGTGAGAACCTTTTCAGTCTCGAAGTCTCACCGTAATATCGGCAGGCATCAGGCATTGGGCGAGCAGGTTATGGTCCTTCGCCTCGGGCACCGAATTCCTCGAGACCTGAGAGTTACGACCCACGTGTGCCTGACGGCTAGAGCATTCGGCGCGGACGGATTGATCTTGGCAGATGTCGTCGACACGACCCTAGAGCGAACGATTAGAGACGTTTCTCAACGATTCGGTGGAAGCTTCACGATTCGTATGGGCGAACCGTGGAGGCAGGTAGTGAAGGAGTGGAAAGAAAGTGGCGGAGACGTAATTCATCTCACAGCATACGGAATACCACTGCCACAGGTGATACAAGAGATCAGAGCCTCACCGAGACCAAAGCTTGTGGTAGTCGGCGCATCGAAGGTGCCAGGGGAAGCATTCGAGCTGGCCACGTGGAATGTCGCCATAACAAATCAGCCCATAAGCGAAGTGAGCGCGCTGGCCGTCTTCCTTGACAGATACTTCGAAGGCAAGCAGTTCTCGATGGAGTTCGAGAACGCAGAAGTCAAGATCATTCCCTCAGCACGGGGAAAGGAAGTTGTGAACCTGACGGATCGGGGACACTAGCTCAGCCTTCGGCTTCCAGTTCACGCGTGCCTTTTCCTTCTTTGTTCCGAATCCTCGCGACATCGGCGAGCGTGATCTCCTTTGTCGCGCTCGCGGGAAGTCTCGGCGCGGGAGGCTCGGTCCTCGGCACCAGCAACTTGACGCGCAGGACGTGCTCAAGCGTCCTTGCCAGTCGCATGTCAGGAGCCATCTTGCCAAGCTCTATCTTCTGGATGATGGAAAGACGCTCCTTCACCTTCATCGCCAGCTCTTCTTGGCTGAGCTCATGCTTTCTTCGCGCCTTCTGTATGATCTGGGGGTAGTTGTCTGCAAGGTCGAGGTCCTGAACCTCCCTCGGAACACGCCTATCAGCTGGGAGGGCCCGCGCAAGACGCGCCGAGACAGGACGATGAGGGACGAGCGGTGCCGGCGGCGTAGGTGCAACAGACAGAATCGGGGAAGGCAATTTCGGTTCCTGATAGGGCGTTCCGAGTCTGGCGCACGACTGGCACGCCGTCATTATTGCGCCTTCGACGACTATGCGGTTTGGTTTTCCTTGGATCTGGCGCCCGCAGATGTCACAGTTCAAAATGCGCCCCGGCCGCGCAAAGAGGAACATGTCCACGCTTAAATGGTTTGGTTGTTCTAGTCGACGCGTGCCACATGATGCAGAAAGCGACGTGGCGTGACCTCAGGAAACTGAGAGGCATCGGAAACTACCAGTTCGGAAAACGAGTGGGCGACAAACTCTTCAAAGGCCCACTGGAGATAACGACATCCGGAAAGACTGGAAAGATTCGTCTGATCTTCCGCGACGGCAAACTCATCTCCACTCTACGAGCCAGAGACGGCTTTCTCGCACTGACGCCTGACGGAGCCCGCATCATCATCGAATCGATGAGAAACCCGCCCCGGGTCGTGGTGGTACGCGGCGACGTCGCTGAGTTCATCAGATCTGGCAGAAACGTCTTCGCCAAACACGTACTAGGAGCGGATTCCTCGATCAGGCCTCAGGACGAAGTGATAGTCGTCGACGAGAAGCGAGCGCTTCTGGCCGTTGGACGAGCAAACCTGGCGGGGTTTGAGATGACTCAGTTCAAGAGAGGAGTAGCCGTCAAGACGAGACGCGGCGTCGGAACCGAAAGGACGCAATAGACTTATCCCGTGATTCGGCATGACGAGTCCTCGTCGGTTGACTCGACGATGGCCTACAAAGCGTACAAGGCTGTGAAGGGCGCGCCGCAGGGCAGAGATGCCAAGCGGATGATGCAGAAGATGGGAATGAAACTCGATGAGATCGACGGCGTAACCGAGGTCCTGATACGCACGCCGAGCCGCGAGATCGTCATCGAGGAACCAGTCGTCACATCAATCGTCGTCCAAGGACAGAGAATGTATCAAGTGGCTGGTGGATCCATCAGCGAAAGAGCGCCATCAACTGAAGCGCCAGCGCCGGAGTTACCTGAGGAAGATGTGAAGCTGGTCGCAGAACAGACCGGAAAGACGGCGGATGAGGCCAAGGCCGCGCTGAAAGAAACTGGCGGAGACCTAGCGGAAGCGATCCTTAGACTTCACAAGCAAAAAAGTCAGCCCTGATGAGCGTACAACCACGAAGCCGTCGCCTGCTTTCTATCGTAACAGTCAGCCGGTATAGGTAAAGTATCGGCTGAACGCTTTAGCTGGTGTGCTGAGCTGAGTCTTGGCGTTGAATGAGGCTCGCTATCTGATTGTTGGAGGCGGACTGGCTGGAGGGTCTGCGGTGGAAGCGATCCGTTCACGAGATCGTGAAGGGCGCATCGTGCTCGTGTCGGATGAGCGACATCTACCCTACGACCGCGTCCCGCTCTCAAAGGAGTACCTGATGGGGAAACTTCCTCGTGAGAGCCTCTTCCTCCAGGAAGCTGAGTTCTACCAGCAGAATCGCGTCGATGCTCTACTTGGCCGCCGAGTGCAGCGGCTCGACGATGACGCACGAATTGCGCTCCTAGATGATGGGCGAGAACTCAAGTTCGACTGCGTTCTGTTGGCTACGGGCTGCCGACCGCGCCGGCTACTCATACCCGGAGGCGATCTGCCTGGAATCTACTACCTGCGCACAATAGATGACTCTGAAGCGATTCGAGCAGCTATGTCGAAGAGCCGCCGCGCGGTGGTCATAGGCGGCGGTTTCATCGGATGCGAGATCGCCGCTGCTTGCGCTCAAAAGGGACTCGACACGACGATAATCGAGGTCGGCCCATCGCTCTTGAATTTACCTATCGATGCGGAGACCGCTCAGTGGATCACCGGGTATTTCACCGAGCGAGGGGTTCACGTCCTCACAAACGAGGCGGCAGCGCGCTTTATCGAAGAGAATGGTCGAGCCGTAGGAGTCGAGACAAAGACGGGAAAGGAAGTTCTAGGCGATTTCGTGGCGGTAGGTACCGGCGTGGCTCCGAACGTCGAACTGGCTCAAGAAGCGGGACTTGCGGTCGACAACGGCATCATCGTCAACGAACAGCTTAAGGTGGATAACAAGGTAGTCTACGCGGCCGGGGACATCGCGCGCTTCTACAGCCCAGTGTTCGCCAAGCACCTTCGTCTCGAACATTACGACGTGGCCGTGAAGCATGGCCAAGTGGCAGGAGCGAACATGGCCGGCGGGCAAGAGAGATTCACCGAGCTGCCATATTTCTTCTCGTTCATGTTCAAACTTCGAACCGAAGTCTGGGGAGACGCAACGCAGCGGGACTTGGCGGTTCGACGCGGCCCACTTCAGCTTACGGACAAGGGCGGATTCGCACAGTTCTACCTTAGTCAAGGACGCATCCAAGCCTATCTCTCAGTCAATCGACCCTTCAAAGAAAACGAGGCGGCGAAGACACTGATTCTAAGTCAACAGACCATGGAAGACAGCTCAGTTCTTAGCAATGAATCCGTAGATCTGGAGACTCTGGCAAACTCACTGGCAGCCCGGCCCGGCACCAACGCGTGAAAATGACGTACAAACTCTATGCAGCTCTTGCTTGTTTCTCCATTCGACGCTTTATCCTCTTCAGTCTGAAGAAATCTTCGCGCTCGCGTTCTTCCAAATGCATCTGTATGTACCTGATGGACTGAAGAATGCGCGGCAGAATCACGTAGTCCAGCGAGTTGACGCGCCTCTTGGTTGATGCTATGGCCTGCGCAAGCTTTCGGGTCGCTGCTTCCGCGCTTGCCAGCTCAGAAATTGCGGTCAAGGCCTCGGTCATCTTCGTAGTCGCCTCGTCGAGCTTGGCTGACGTTGCGAGCAGGTTGTAAGGGGCGGTCTTCAAGGCTAATACTTTCATCTGTACCTGGGGCAGTGTGACGCCGATGACGTTTCTCGTTCTCGCGTCGAGATCGAATCGATCCTCAACTCCGACGGAGAATTGCTCGAGCCTCCTGAGACCGTGGACCATTTGTGCCTCTACGAAAAGCATGTACGCTTCTTCTAGAAGGGCATGCGAACGCTCTCTCTGCGTGGATATTTGACGCACGAACTCGAAGAACTCTATCATCAGGGCGTCCAGTTTCTCTCTCAGTAGGTCTCTTCCTCGTTCTGCGATGTCTCGTCTCTTTCTGAGAGCGAGGAGTTCCATTCTTGTCGGGTGAACACCCGGGATGACTTCGGACATCAGGCGTTGCCCTTGCTCTTGCGGCTCGGGTGATATTTCGCGATTGTCGATGGGTCAATGCGTTTGAGTTCAACCTCAGGCAGCATGGACAGGAGGTCCCATCCGAGGTCGAGCGTTCGTTCTATGTCCCTATTCTCGTATTCGTGTTGCTTCACGAAACGCCTCTCGAAGGCGTCAGCGAAGTTGAGGTAGAGCTTGTCTCTGGTCGAAAGCGCTTCCTCTCCAACCACGGCTACCAGATCACGGAAAGCGCGTCCTTCCGCATACGCATAGTAGAGTTGGTCGGAGACTTCTCTGTGGTCTTCGCGTGTGCGGCCTTTCCCTATTCCTTCCCTCATGAGACGTGAGAGCGATGGAGACACATCTATTGGAGGATAGATTCCGCGTCTGTGAAGGCCTCTGTCAACGATCAATTGCCCCTCCGTAATGTAGCCGGTCAGATCCGCGATGGGGTGCGTGATGTCATCATGAGGCATGGTCAAGATAGGCATTTGAGTGATGGAACCGTTGCTTGTGTGCGTCCGCCCGGCCCGCTCGTATATCGTGGATAGATCGGTGTACAGGTAGCCAGGGTAGCCGCGTCTTCCAGGGACCTCTTCTCGGGCAGCGGATATCTCCCGAAGTGCTTCCGCGTAGTTCGTCATGTCGCTGAGTATAACTAGCACGTGCATGCCGAGCTTGAAGGCGAAGTACTCCGCCGCCGTGAGCGCAACCCTAGGCGTGATTATCCGCTCTATCGCAGGGTCGTCCGCGAGGTTCACGAACATCGTCACATGCTCGAAGGCGCCTTGCTTCTCAAAGTCCTCCCGAAAGAATCTGGCCTCATCAGCCGTAATCCCGATCGCGGCGAATACAGTTGAGAAGGTTTCTCCCGAGCTTATGACTCGAGCCTGTCTAGCCACTTGTGCAGCTACTGCGTTGTGCGGAAGCCCCGCCCCCGAGAACAAGGGCAGCTTCTGTCCTCTGACGAGCGTATTCATTCCGTCTATTGCTGAGACTCCGGTCTGGATGAACTCTCTTGGATAGGTTCTTGCATAAGGGTTGATTGGTGCGCCGTGAACATCCCAGTAGTCTTCCGGGATGATATCCGGGCCGCCATCGATTGGAATGCCGCTACCGTCGAAGACCCTTCCAAGCATGTCAGACGAGACCGCGAGTTTGATGGTCTCGCCTGCGAACTTGACGGCTGTTCCCTTGATGTCTAGTCCAGAAGTGCCTTCGAAGACTTGAACGACGGCCATCTTGTCGCTTACTTCGAGGACTTGCCCTCTACGCTCCGAGCCGTCCGGCGCCACGATCCGGACTAGCTCGCCGAAACCAACGCCTTTGACAGCCTCCACGAACAGGAGGGGACCAGAAATCCTTGTGACGGTCTTGTACTCTCTTAGTATCAGACTCATGCAGGCGGTCCCTCCGACTTGAGCACCTCGGCGGTAACCTGCTTGAATTGATCCTCCAGTCTTTCTTCGATCGCTTTCGAAACCTCACCGAACTTCTCTGAGGGCTCAATCTTGCACCTAGCGATGTCCTGCCTGACTGGAATGTCAAGTATCTTCTGCAGGGACACTCCTTGCTCGATCGCCTTCGCCATCTTCTCGTAAAACATCATGACCAAACGGATCATCTCAGTGGTCTTCTCAGGAGAACAGTAACTGTCGACCGGATGGAGCGCACTTTGCATGAGGAAGTCTTCTTTGATCATGCGAGCTGCTTCCAGCGTTGCCCTTTGACTTTCGGACAGGGCGTCCGGGCCGACGAGCATCACGATCTCTCTCAGCTCCTCGTCTCTCTGTAGGAGGGCCAAGGCAGATTCCCGCAGATTTCGCCAAGGCTGCTTGGTCTCCTTCTCATACCATTCCTCTACTGAGTCGAGATAGAGCGAGTAACTCGTCAGCCAATCGATGGCGGGGAAATGACGTCTCTCCGCCAGCGACTTGCTCAGAGCCCAGAAGACCTTAGTGATTCGAAGCGTATTCTGTGTCACCGGTTCCGAGAAGTCTCCGCCAGATGGTGAGACAGCGCCCACGGCTGAAACCGAGCCGACCCTTGACCCGCTGCCGAGCACTTCGACTCGCCCTGCGCGCTCATAGAATTCCGCCAGCTTCGAAGCGAGGTAGGCGGGGTATCCTTCCTCGCCAGGCATCTCCTCCAACCTGCCAGAGATCTCTCTGAGGGCTTCAGCCCAGCGGGATGTTGAATCCGCCATCAATGCGACGTCGAATCCCATGTCTCTGAAGTATTCTGCCATTGTGATCCCTGTGTAGATGCTGGCTTCTCGCGCGGCTATCGGCATGTTCGAAGTATTCGCAACCAGTATCGTCCTAGTCATAAGCGGCTGTCCGCTTCTGGGATCCTTCAGCTTGGGAAATGTCTCGAGGACCTCAGTCATCTCGTTGCCTCGTTCGCCGCATCCCACGTAGACTATAATATCGGCATCCGCCCATCTGGAAAGCTGCTGTTGCATCACTGTTTTGCCCGTCCCGAATCCGCCTGGGATAGCTGCGGTTCCCCCTTTTGCTATGGGAAAGAAGAAGTCCATTATCCTCTGGCCGGTAAGGAGCGGGACGACCGAAGGCAGCTTCGATTTGATTGGACGTGCCTTTCTGACCGGCCACGTGTGCATCAGCTGAAGCTTCACACGCCCGTTCGGCGTATCAAGTTCGGCGATGTCGTCTGTGACCCGGTAGTCGTTTTCCCTTGCAATTGCCTTGACTGTGCCTGCAACATCTGGGGGTACAATGATGTGCTGGGTGACCAAGACGGTTTCCGGGACTTCCCCGAGAACATCGCCTCCTACGACCTTGTGGCCGGTCTTGACTTTTGGTAGGAAATGCCAAGTCTTTTTCCTGTCGAGTGCGGAGGATGTAACGCCGCGCGTGATGAACGTCCCGGCAATCTCTCTCAGAGTAGGGAGGGGCCGCTGTATTCCATCGTAGATCTGGTTGATCATCCCAGGGCCTAGTTCGACGGAGAGAGGTCTGCCGGTCCTTTCGACCTTCTCGCCAGGCTTGATCCCTACGGTCTCCTCGTAGACCTGAACGGTCGCCTTCTCTCCCTCGACTCTGATGACCTCGCCGATGAGGCCTGCGTCTCCGGCCTTGACGAGTTCGTACATCTGGGCGCCTAGCATGTCACGAGCTACAACTACAGGCCCCGTGATCCTCTCAATTGTTCCTGGCTTGTACAACTGCATCAACCGAACCGAATACCGCGCCCCAATCGAGGAGTGTTGTTACGATTTGGATCGCAATTAAGCATTTCCAGAATTCGACTGGAGCATGGCCTCGTCCAGCCCGTTGCCTGAACTAGCCAAGCGGCGAGCGTGAGCGAGCGTTCTGTGAACAGCGAGGGATTGAGCGGTCAGCTTGGGTGCTTTACTTTGATTCGACTCTCTTGCTTATACACACCGTTTGATGATTCTTCATCCGGATCGAGCAATGATATCGCTGAACGAGATGAAACGAAACAGCGAGCAGCTCGCTGAGTGCACAGCCAGAATCGAGCAACTGCTGACACGGTTGAATACAGTCGAATCCTGACCTAGCTTACAACAGGAAACGCCCATTCTTCATCAGTGTGGTTCCGTCGACCCGTAGAGTCGCATTCTTCATGATGGCGTCGATGTGAGTCCTCGACTGCCAATCTGCCCCCGTCTCATCTCGGTACGGGTCTCCGAAGGCGACGTGAACGGACGGTAACTTCTCATCCTGGAGCAAGTTTCCAACAAGTGATGTCAAGGGACGCTTGCAGAAATCCTCAAGAAGTACCAACCTCGCGTTTTGGGACACTTTCTCAGCTCCTTTCCTCAACGCCTCCCCGACTGTTAGTGTGAAATTGTCCGTGACTATCAGCACGTGCTCACCCGGAACAACACCCATGCAGATCTCGACAGCTACACGTGCACTATCATCTACTGTGCCCAAGGCAGAAAACCAGCTCCTCCATGACCCAGGTTAGCGCATTCACGCTTGCCACTAACTCAGGAATCGCACAGTTATATTTTCACAGCCGCTGAGACTTGCTCAGACGTGAGGACTACTCAGGCTTGATTCCAATCAAGTTTCTTGATGATGTCATGCGTTTGAAGCTTATTCCGAGGAGCGGATGGATATCCTACAGAATCAGCAAACACGACATCGAGTCCGTCTCTTCGCACTCCTACTCCGTTGCCGTAATTGCGTTGATGTTGTCTGAGATGACGCGATTGAGGACCCGGAGAGTCGATGTGGAGCGGGTGCTGAAGATGGCGCTCCTCCACGACCTGTCAGAGTCGCTAACGTTCGACATCAGCAAGGCGTATCTGCGATATCTCGGCAGAAGCGGTTCTCAATTGAAGACGCGCCTCGAACGGAAAGCCATCTCGCGCATCCTATCGGGTCTTGAAAACGAACAGCTCGTGCGAGCATTCAGGACAACTCTTGAAGAGTACTCTTCCTTGAAGTCTGTTGAGGCAAGGATCGTACACTCCGCCGACGCCTTGGATCTTCTGCTTCAGACAATCGAGTACGAGAGAATGGGATACTCGAAGACTACTCTCGACCCCATCTGGAGCGAGACCAAGTCAAAGTTGGTGGGCTACAGACTCACGCTCGCCAATGAGTGGCTGCGTGAGCTGGAGCGAGTCAGAAGAGGACTCCATATCAAACCTCGAGGAGCAAAGTCTCGATCGGTTCTTCTTCGTATATGACCTGCAATTCGACTCGTTTAGGAGGATCGGGGCCTGATGGTCAAGTACAGGCCCGTCAGTATTAGCCCCATGCCGAGGAGGGATCTCGGTTGGATATCTTCTGCAAGAAGCAGCCAGCCAAGAAATACCGCAACCATTGGAATTAGAAAGCTGGATGAAGACAGTACAGTGACATCTTCTTCTCTCAGGAGATGGAGCCACAGGGCCATAGCTATGCCGCTCGCAAAGATCGACAGGTAGAGAATCATCATCAGGTACGACCGCGTCAAGGGAAAAGAGAAGCCCTCCACAACTAGAGCGAATGGGGCTACGAAAACGGCGCTAAGAGCCTGTTGAATGACTATCGTCAAGCCGGCGTCTACGTGGCTCAGACTCATCTTATAATAGACCTGCGTCACCGCCCATAGGAAGGCTCCAAGTATCAACAGAAAGTCGCCAGTGTTTACAGACGTTTGGAAGTAGTCTGCTCTCCCCATCGAGATCACGATGACGCCAGAGAAGCCTACAACCACTCCTATGAGCCTCTCGCGTTTCGCCTCAGTTCTCAGGAACAGAACGCAGAGGCAGAAGACGAATATGGGGTTGGTGTAGGTCAGGACCGCGCCCATCCCCGATGTCTCATAGACTACTCCCCAGTACATCGGGACGATTGCCGAAGCGTTGACTATGCCCAAGAGCAATAGCTTCAGGACGGTTGCTTTATCGCTGGGAATTCTCTTTCTGAGATAGATCAGAAGCGGAGACAAAGCAAGGGCCGACAAGGCAAACCTATGTAATGCCAAGTTCAATGGACCGACGTAGCTGAACGCGACCTTCATGACGGACCAGCCCGAACTCCAGACGAAGACCACTAGTACAAGCAGGATCCAATTTCTAGGTCGCTTCAATCAAGCATCGCCTTCTGTAACGACGTTGTTTAGCAGGTCTCACGCAAGTGTCGGCTCTCCAGAGAAGAGGCCACTACGTTAGCGAACACTAGATGATTCTGATATGATCGTTCGAGACCTGAACCAGTCCAATATCGGGCTCAAGGGCCCAGATCCCGAATTCGTTTATCTCGGGATCAACAACGAGCGCGATGACAAACGGTGAAAACTGCAGAAGTTTGCTGTGCGTGTTCAAGTCGGTCTCGGACATGAATATGCCATAGCCCGGATGTGAGTGATACCAGCCCACAATCCTGCCATCGAGCCTGCCCTTGATTATGTCATCCGCAACCCTAGCCAACTTCCTAGCTGAAACTACACACGAAGTCTCCGAGTCGCTATTCCCTCCGACAACGACGTCGTTGACCCACAACCCATCGTCCAGTAAAGACCCGATCAAGAGTCCGATACGCTCGTAAGGCCGCCTGACATCCGCTCCAATCCGGTCAAGGACACTGCTCGTGATGTTGATGTTGAACAAACTGTTCGCCGTCTCAGACCCCTTTGCACTACTTCGTTCATATGAGATAAGCATTGACGCGACCAATATGCACGTCCATACGCTCAGCTGGCATGCAGAAGTCGAAGAGTCAACAGCGCATTCGAGAATTAGAACACCACGTTCGAATGCTTGGATTCATATGGCGGCCGTAACGGTATGCGGCGTGGACGCAGGTAATGACGGAGGTGAATTGAATGAGCGAAACTCAAGAGAAACGGCTCTACGCGCTTGTTCTGATCCTTGTTGTTGCGGTGAGCCTTCTGGGCGGATTTGCACTCTACATGTCATACAGGCCGCCCGCAATCGCGCCTCAACCGCCTGGGCCCGAGCAGAAGACGATCTCGGTGAGCGGCGTTGGGACCGTCTCCACGAGTCCTGACATCGGCTGGTTCACCGCCACCGTAGTCACACAGGCCGGCACCGCCGCCGAGGCTGAGCAACTGAACAACAACGCGATGTCTAGAGTGATCTCCGCGCTCAAGAATGCCGGAATCGGTGACAAGGATATACAGACGGTTGACTATCGGCTGGAACCGATCTACCAAGAAGCGAAAGAACCCGGTCAAATGCCAGTGCTCGTTGGCTACTCCGTAAGGAACAGCATCAGAGTCACGGTCAACGACCTACCATCCGTTGGCAAGATGATTGACCTCGCAATTTCGAACGGATCGAACGATGTAAGCGGAGTCTACTTCGGCCTCTCCAAGGCCAAGGAACAGCAAGCACAAACACAAGCGCTGGACTTGGCCGTGAACGATGCAAACAACAAAGCCAAGACAATCGCGGATTCTATGGGCGTCAAGCTGGTAGGTCCCATCTCGGTGAGTTTGGGCTACTACTACACACCCGTTCGAGTGGATCTCAAGGAAGCTGCCGCACAACCAGTGCCCATCCAGCCGGGACAGCTGGAGTACACGGTTAACGTCCAGATTGCTTACGCGTTCAGCTAGGCGAGCGTCAGGCCCCATCCCTTCTCTTTTCTTCTGATTTACACACATTCTTGGAGACGTTATGCTGGACGCCGCTATGCCCAGAGGGCAATCTTCATAATGAATCGGCGGCTAAAAGAACCTGAGGCATGGATCATGCCGATGGCTTTCGTTTTCATGAACATTGACGCCGGCGGCGAGCAGGACGTTCTGAAAGCTCTTCGAAGCATCGAGAATGTCAAGGAAGCACACCTAGTCTACGGAGTGTACGATCTCGTGGCAAGGATTGAAGCTGAGACTATGGACAAACTGAAGGAGATCGTGACGTGGAAAGTCCGCAGGCTCGACAAAGTAAGATCTACCCTGACGACCATCGTGATGGAATCCGCCTAAGCTCATAGTAGTCGTTACCTCACCGAGCCTAACTGAACCCGTTGGGCCTCTGACCGGAATCTGCTGTCAAACCTTGAGGGATCATCCCACCGATTCTCACCAAGGCCTGCCTCAAACTCGCAAGAAGCAGGTCCTCTGATTCTCGTGAACTCGCAGGAAGAGCTTGATCATTAGATCCAAAGGCAGGATATTTGGGGAACTCGGGTTCTCACTACGGCGGAAGGCCTTGACTCTTAGGACAGATTCGCGGCTGGTTGGTTCTCCCACTCTGTGGATGGCGACACTTCTCGTGATCATCTACGTGACTACGGCAATACTGGCGGGAAACATCTTCGAACCCGACCTGAGCGCGGTCTACCCGTTCTTGCAGGTAAACGCCGCAATATGGCATGGAGCAATATGGATGCTTTTCACCTCAATGTTCCTCCACGCAAACTTGCTCCACCTTGGCGGGAACGTGTTCTTCCTCCTGCTTTTCGGAACGGCGTTGGAGGAGCAGGTCTCACCGGGACGCTGGATGATAACATACCTCGCAAGCGGCCTCGTCGGCAACATAGCGTTTCTCTTGCTCGGCGGAGATGCAGTAGGCCTCGGGGCCTCAGGAGCCATCTGGGGGCTCCTAGCGGCCGCGGGAGGCGTCCGAGGACTTGTTGGCATGGTCTTCTACGGGGGCCTGAACATATTCTCAGGGGGAGGAGTCCTAGCACATGCAGGAGGGCTTCTGGCCGGGCTGGCGCTCAGGTTCTCTTGGCTGAGAAGAAGCCCCCGATGAGTAAACGAATGCCCGGTTCGGCTGGGTTTTCTATATACTCAACCGTGACGAAGGCGGGGCTGTCTCGCTGGGTCTTCCCTATCGAAAATATGTATTCCGGGTGAGCAGGAGGGACGCGTGTAAGTAAAAGGGGTAGAGTAGTAGGGAGCAGTATATTTACGCCAATACGAAAAATACTCAGCGGACAATGCGACGATTGATTTGTCATTCACCGGCCGAAGGACCCAGTCTCTAGGGAGCGTAATCGCGTGACCCAAACTATGATGCAGACGAGTTCTGTGCCAAGATTTGCCAAGCGGCCAATATCTGCTCCACAGATGCTCAAGCTCAGAGATGTCGAGATCATTGTTGTCGAAGACAGATGCAAGGGCTGCTCATTCTGCATAGAGTTCTGCCCCAAAGACGTTCTTGAACAGGACACGAAGCTGAACGTCAGAGGAGTTCATGCGCCCCGAGTAAGGGACTCCACCTTGTGTGTTGGATGCGGAGTATGCGAGGAGATCTGCCCCGATTTCGCTATCTTCTTGGTCGATAAGGGGGAGAGACGCTGAGAAGAGATGTTCTGACTGGCACGTACTTCGCACTTGGAGACGTAGCGTGCGCTGAAGGCGCATTGGCTGCTGGCTGCAGGTTCTTCGCGGGATACCCGATCACCCCAGCCACAGAAATAGCGGAACACATGTCGAGGAGGCTTCCTGAGGTTGGAGGCGTCTACCTCCAGATGGAGGATGAACTGGCTTCCATGGCCGCGGTTATTGGCGCATCATACGCTGGCGTCAAGTCCATGACAGCCACCTCAGGCCCAGGCTTCAGTCTAATGCAGGAGAACATAGGACTCGCGGCAATGACTGAGACGCCGTGCGTTGTAGTGGATGTGATGCGCGCGGGGCCGAGCACAGGCCAACCAACGAAGACAAGTCAGCAGGACGTAATGCAGGCGAAATGGGGATCACACGGAGACTACGAAGTGATCGCACTCTCCCCGTCGTCCGTGCAGGAGATGTTCGATCTTACCGTGGAAGCGTTCAACCTCTCGGAGATCTACAGATGCCCCGTCTTTGTGATGACGGACGAGATCGTCGGCCATTTGATGGAAAGGCTCGCGGTGCCAAAGCCTGAGGACATTCATTTGGTTGATCGAAAGCGACCGACCGCACCGCCTTCCAAGTATCTGCCATTCCAAGCCGGGGAAGACCTTGTGCCAGCGATGGCTACCTTCGGTGAGGGGTACCGATTCTACGCGACCGGGCTGACGCACGACGAGACGGGACATCCACAGACGGATAGCCCAGAAGAGCACGCCAAGCTTGTTCAAAGATTATGTGACAAGATTCGCAAGAACACCAAGAACATAGCGAAGGTTGAACGAGTCTTCCTTGACGACGCTGACGTATGCATCATAGCGTACGGTAGCGTCGCAAGATCCGCGCTTTCAGCCACAGTCGAGGGACGAGAGAAGGGAATCAAGATCGGACTCTTGCGACTGGTCACTCTTTGGCCGTTTCCAGACGAAATAGTCGAGCAGGTGGCCGCGCAGGTCGACAGAATCCTCGTGCCCGAGATGAACTATGGACAATTGGTCCGCGAAGTGGAGAGAAACGCAGGTCGCCGGAAAGTGGTGTCTCTGCCAAGACTTGGAGACGCGCTCCATACACCGGAGGAGATCCTCGCTCACGCATTCAGTTAGAACATGGAAGTGACGCACTGTGTCTGGAGTTCATCACCCACTGGAGCACTACACGAGAAGAGGCATGATCCCTCACATATGGTGCAACGGCTGCGGAGACGGAGTCATACTCGGAGAGTTCCTGAGAGCGCTCGACGAACTCAAGTACGACTTGGACAAAGTCGTGGTTGTATCTGGGATCGGTTGCATAGGCAGAATCTCCGGTTACACCAACACTGATTCGTTCCACACGACTCACGGTCGAGCCTTAGCCTTTGCTGTAGGCGTGAAGGCTGTCAGGCCGGACTTGAAACCCGTTGTGATCAGCGGAGACGGCGACCTATTCGCGATAGGCGGAAACCACTTCATCCACGCCGCTCGAAGGAACATCGACGTGACCGTGATCTGCTCCAACAACTTCAACTATGGTATGACAGGAGGTCAGTCAGGTCCGACGACACCTATCGATGCCTACACAACCACAACTCGATACGGCAACATTGAGCACCCGTTCAATCTAGCCCATTTGGCCGCAGCTTCCGGGGCGATCTATGTCGCGCGGTGGACATCCATTCACGTCAAGCGGCTCAGGGAGTCGATAAAGAAGGCCATCAACAAGAAGGGTTTCAGCTTCATCGAAGTCATAACTACGTGCCCCGAAGAATATGGACGAAGAAACAAGATCCCAGATCCGATTCAAGGCATGAAATGGCTGAGAGAAGTCAGCGTCGTGCAATCCTTCATCGATCCGATCGAGGCAGTGGTTCAGCCCGACAAGATCGTTGTGGGAGAATTCGTTGATACTGAAAAGACTGAGTTCAGCGAGTTACTATCGAAGAGCACACAAGCCGTTCAGTCGAAGCTTGACATGGAGGGAAAGCTCACCAATGTCGCGATTTGAGGTCAGGATTGCCGGTCTAGGAGGTCAGGGAATCGTCACTGCAGGCGTGATGATCGGCAGGTCCGCTTCAGTATTCGCCGGCAAGAACGTGACCCTAGCTCAGTCCTACGGCCCTGAATCCAGAGGAGGAGCCTCCAAAGTCGACATCATAGTCTCCGACGAGAAGATAGACTATCCAAAGGTCAGGAAGCCCAGCCTGGTTGCAGTAATGTCTCAAGAAGCCTACCGGAAGAACATTGCTGACATGAATGGAAACACGATTATTGTCATTGATCCTGACATGGTCCAAGAGGACCCGTCGAACCACATTGCAAGAATCTACCGGGTCCCTGCTACACGCATCGCTGAGGGCTTCGGCAAGCGAATAGTTGCGAACATGGTAATGGTTGGCGCCATAATCGGCCTCACCAACATGGTGGATACGGCGGCTGTCGAGAAAGCAATTTCAAGATACACCCCGCGGGGCACCGAGCAGCTGAATGTTAGCGCCTTCAAGAGCGGATACGAGTTTGTCCGCAAGCTGCTTCAGGAGCAGACTGTCACTGCGTAGCAATCGTCATAAGAAAACAAGCAGGATTGAGCTTTGGACCAAGACACAGGTCCTGGCAAGATCGGCGTCTACGTTTGTCACTGCGGTCTCAACATAGCTGGTACGCTTGACTGCGAAGGCCTCGCGAAGTACTCGTCGAGCCTTCCAAACGTTCAGGTGGCACGAGACTACAGGTACATGTGCGCCGATCCCGGACAAGCCCTCATAAAGAAGGACATAAAGGAGCTTGGACTGAACAGAGTCGTAATTGCTGCATGTTCACCTCGCATGCACGAGCCAACCTTCAGGAAATGCGTTTCCGAGACGGGGCTGAACCCGTACCTTGTTGAAATGGCCAACATCCGCGAGCATTGCTCCTGGTGCCATCCACACGCAAAAGATCTTGCCAACGAGAAAGCGAAAGACCTGATCGCTTCAGCTGTCGCGAAAGCAGGCCACCTCATGCCTCTTCAGGAGATAGAAGTCGGCGTGGAACAGCGTGCGCTGGTGATAGGTGGCGGTGTCTCCGGGATTCAGGCTGCGCTTGATCTTTCGGACATGGGATTCGAAGTCTACTTGGTTGAGAGAGAACCGAGCATCGGCGGAAGAATGGCGCAACTGGACAAGACCTTTCCAACATTGGACTGCTCAATCTGCATTCTAGGCCCGCTGATGGTCGATGTCTCACGTCGGCCAAGCGTCAAACTTCTTGCGTACTCAGAGGTTGAACGTGTGGATGGATATGTGGGAAATTTCCGAGTCACAGTCATTCGCAGACCACAGTACGTGGACGCCAGCAAGTGCAACGCCTGCGGCGAATGCGCCAAGGTATGCCCGGTCGAGGTTCCCAACGAGTTCGAGGCAGGGCTAAGCTGGCGGAAGGCCATATACACGCCCTTCCCTCAAGCCGTTCCAGCATCATATGTTCTGGACGATAGAAACTGCCTCGGCCTACTTCCTCTTGCCTGCTCAAAGTGTAGGGAAGCATGCGACAAATCCGGAGCCCAAGCGATCAACTACGACGCACGCCCGGACATTATTGAATTCAAGGTCGGCACGATCATAGTAGCGACTGGCTACGACCTTCTAGACGCGTCGGCGATCCGCGAGTACGGGTACGGCGAGTATCCGAACGTAATGACCTGTCTTGAGCTGGAGAGGATGATCAACGCCGCGGGGCCGACTGGCGGAAAAGTGATTCGTCCGTCAGATGGGAAGACGCCGAAACGTGTGGCGTTCATTCAATGCGTCGGGTCCAGAGACGAACGATGGAGAGGGTACTGCTCGGGCTTCTGCTGCATGTACACGATCAAGAACGCAATTCTCCTGAAAGATCACTACCCGGACCTTGAGATCACTATCTTCTACGTGGACATGCGCACGACGTTCAAGGGATACGAAGAGTTCTACCGCAGAGCGCGCGAGCTCGGAGTGAAGTTCATACGCGGCAAGCCCGCCGAAGTCTCAGAAGATCCCAATACAGGCAACCTGGTCGTGTGCTCTGAGAACCAGCTGACAGGAAAGGCGATGACCCTCGAAGCCGATGTCGTTGTGCTGTCGCAGTCGGCTGTGCCCCGCGTTGGAATGGACAAACTCGCTAGGACTCTGAATATCACGACAGACGGTTCAGGCTTCCTCTTGGAAGCTCATCCAAAGCTCAAACCCATAGACACGTCAACAAGTGGAATCTTCATCTGCGGTTCCGCCCAAGGACCGAAGGACATACCATTCAGCGTAGCCCAAGGAAGCGCCGCAGCATCAAGAGCCGCACGTATCCTTTCAAAGGACAAGTGGCTGATCGAGCCGATTGTAGCATCCGTTTCGAGAGACCTCTGCATTCGCGGTAGGGATCCCAAAACCGAATGTGGAATCTGCACTACGAGATGCGCATTCCAAGCGATCAGCGCCGAAAAGGCGCAGCCCGCCGTGGTCAATCCGGCAAAATGTCAGGGCTGCGGGACGTGCGTCGCTGAATGTCCGCACAACGCAATAACTCAGATGCATTTCACCGACGAGCAAATACTCTCGCAGATACGTGAGCTTCTACGAAATGAACCCGAGAAGAAGATCTTGGCATTTCTTTGCAACTGGTGCAGCTACGCTGGCGCGGACCTTGCAGGGACGAGTCGATTCGAGTATCCTCCGAACGTCAGGACCGTCAGGGTCATGTGTTCTGGAAGAGTTGACAAGGACTTCGTCATGGCCGGGTTCATGATGGGAGCGGGCATGGTGCTCGTGTCGGGATGTAGACTTACCGAGTTGGGAAACGACTGCCACTACATTTCAGGAAACGTGTGGGCCAAGAAGCGAGTGGAATCACTCAGACGCGTTGTCGAGGGAATGGGGATCAGCAGAGAGAGGCTTAGGCTTGAGTGGATCTCGGCGGCTGAAGGTCAGAAATTCGCCGAACTCATCCGCGACATGGATGAGAAACTCAAGGCCCTTGGCTCCAGCAAGATTCGAGAGGAGAACGAGCGAGCGAAACCGAACTTGGAGAGGATACTTAGACATACAACTTTGTCTCCGCAGGCAGTGCCCGCAAAGATGGATTGAGCAAGGCGAAGTCATTGGGGGCCGTCGAGAAACTGCGAGCATTGGCAGAAGACGAGAACTTCCGCAAGAAACTTGCCGGCTGTTATCAATGCGGAATGTGCACGGGCGGCTGCCCAGTCGCGCATGTCAAACCAGACTACAACCCTAGGCGCATGCTCGAGGGGATCATACTTGGACAGTACAGTGAGATTCTCTCCTCAGATCTCGTTTGGCTGTGCACGTCCTGCCACTCCTGTTTAGAGAGATGCCCACAAAGGATTGAGGTCTCGGAACTCCTAATCGAGCTGAAGAACCTAGCTGCCGAGACCGGGAATATTCCCAAGCTGCTGTTGGAGCGAGCTAAGAGGATCGCAGAGACCGGGGAATCTACGCCGGTCTCAAAAGCTAGCCTAGTTTGGAGAGAGAAACTGAATCTGCCTCCTATCACACCCGTCAATGTTGAAGAAGTTCAGACGATTCTACAAGCGACGGACTTCCCCGGTTGGCTTGAACGAACAAGGAGGAGTGCGAATGGGACAAGAAGCTAGATACGCGTGGTTCCCTGGGTGTTGGGTCTCCAACCGGATGCCCTACATTGAGGCCGCCGACCGGAGAGTGCTCGACGCATTTGGAATCGAACTCGTTGAGATGAAAGGTGCACGGTGCTGTCCGGAACCTTACGCAGTTTTGGGACTCGGAAGAGACGCGTGGCTTGGTCTCGCGGGTCGAAACCTCACAATCGCAGAAGAGATGAAATACGATATTCTGACGCCGTGCCCCGGATGCTACAACACGCTGAAGACCGCGAACGCTAGCCTGAGAAACGACTCGTCACGACGAAAGCGAGCAAACGACCTGCTATCGAAGATGGGCCGAGAGTTCAAAGGAGAAGTTCAAGTTGAGCATACAGTCAACATACTTCACAGTAAGATAGGACTCGAAAAGATCGCAGGTGCAATCAAGCACCCATTATCGGGCTTAAGAGTAGCGACTCACTACGGGTGCCACCTCCTGAAACCCAGCAAAGTCACGGGCATTGACGATCCGGAGAGACCTATCATCCTAGATGAGCTCGTGAGAGTGACCGGCGCCGACAGTGTGCCCTATTTAAGAAAGACACTTTGTTGCGGCGGGCCCATAAGCTCAGTAGACGAGAACGCCTCATACGCGATCGCACGAGAGAAACTTCTGAAGGTCAAGCAAGCTGGGGCAGACTGCCTAGTCGTTGCGTGTCCAGCATGCATGATACAGTACGACACAAATCAACATTCAATCGAGAAAACGTTTGGCGAAGCCTATGAGATTCCTATCTTCTATCACACGGAACTCCTTTGCCTAGCGATGGAAATGACATTCGACGAGATCGGTTTCCATCACCAAGTCAAACCAGACAAAGTCCTTGAGAAGCTCAATATTCCACATAAATGAAACGACCATTTGCTAGCAATTGATTTGACGTCCTAGCGTCACCGACCCTAACCCGCTGAAGAATAAACAAGCTTTAAACGAATTAGTGCAACATCGACAGCCCTTCAAAGGTGATCCTCACGCTGCTCGGAACTGTCATCAACGTTGCCGCGATCGCCTTCGGAACACTGATCGGACTCATGCTAAGGCAGAGGTTGCCTGAACGAATCAATTCAATTGCGATTCAAGGACTTGGGCTCGTGACGGCTCTCATCGGCATCAAGATGATGATAACCACTGAGAACATACTGATCGTCCTCGTGAGCGCAGTGATCGGAGGAATACTGGGAGAGATCCTTCGAATCGAGACGAGACTTGACACGTTTGGAACAAGGGTCGAGGCAAAGCTCAGCAGGGAAGGAGGAACATTCGCGAAGGCGTTCGTGACATCCAGCCTCCTGTACTGCGTAGGGCCAATGGCAATCGTAGGCGCGCTTCAAGACGGTCTAAGAGGAGATTTCTCAATCCTGCTTACAAAGTCCGGGCTGGACGGAATAGCGTCAGTCGCGTTCGCCTCGACGCTCGGAATCGGGGTACTGTTCTCTACGCTGCCGGTTGCGGCGTACCAGGGCGGCATTACCATCGCGGCATCAATGCTCGAGCCCTTCCTCTCCTCATCGATAGTCAATGAGATGACGGCAACCGGCGGGCTGCTGATCCTAGGCATCGCTTTGAATATCCTTCAAGTGACGAAGATCAAAGTCGGAAACCTACTCCCAGCGATCCTCGTGGCAGCAGTCGTTTCGAGCCTGGCCTTATGAGCTCGAACCTTCTCGGCCAGCAACTCTCCCGCATGCGATCTGGCTTTGAAGGCAAGCTTTCTATCTCTGCATGCCAGCTGCTCGACGATCCTGGAGCCCATCTATGAGCCTCTCCTTCTCAACGGCAAATGCGGGAGATCAATCATATTCGACAGATGTCGAAGGGGCACGGCTAGGCTAGCTGCTTGCTGATGACTGACTGCACCGCGTACTTGCGGCCGGCTGGAACCAGCTTGACAATTGCCCCGTGCTGGAAAGCAACCACACCGATATCCTCGTTGCCGGCCACGAGCAGCGATGCCAGCTTGTCCAAGAACGGAAGGTGGCCAACGATGGCCAGCGATCTTGTGCCACTCGCCGCCTCCTTCTCTAGCCAGTCAGCGGTCGGCGGAACCTGATCCAATGGAGCAAGCCCCGGCCTCTCACGGACCTTGTCCGAGAGTCGAAGATGTTGTGCAAGTATCTCAGCCGTCTGTTTCGCGCGCAGTTTTCCGCTGTGGTAGATTATGTCTGGGTTGATGCCGAGTCGAGCTGCTAGGCTGCCTACTTTCTCCATCGTAGCCTTCCCTTCCTCCGATACCGGCCGTTGGGGGTCTTCCTTCTCGGACACCGATTCGGCGTGCTGAATCAGGTATATGTCCAATGCAACTTCCACCTGGCACCCTGTACCTGACGCAATTAGGCTTATGCGGCCCAACCACAAGAACCGACCGGATCAGAAGAAGTTGAAGGTGACGGAGAAGCGCTGCAGGACCGCGCTCTCAAAGACAAAGGTATCATCCTATGACTACACGATAAACCCGTACACAGGCTGCCAACATGCTTGCGTGTATTGCTACGCGAACTTCATGCGTCGCTTTTCTGGTCATCTGCAGGATGCTTGGGGCAGCTTTGTAGATGTGAAGGTGAACCTACTCGATGTGTTACGGCGTGAGCTGCCGAAGAGCAAGGGCGGCATTATCTGGTTTAGCAGCGTCTGTGATCCATACCAGCCGCTCGAGCGCAAGTACAGGCTGACAAGAGGAGCCATTGAGCTCGTACTGCATTATCCGAAGTTCTCCGTGTCTATCCTGACGAAGAATGCGTTGGTTCTGCGCGACATTGACCTGCTCGAACACATGAAGGACAGAGTTGATGTTGGTTTCACGATAACAACTTTCGACGGCAAAGCGCAGACGCTCTTTGAGCCGCTCTCGTCTACCTTTGAAGAGCGAATCACTGCTCTCGGAAAGTTGGGCGAGGCCGGGATAGATACATGGGCCTTCATCGCGCCAATGCTTCCGTACGTCACAGAGGAGAAGCTCGAAGAGGGGCTTACTCGTCTCGCGAAGGCCCGTGTGAAACGGCTGCTGACCGACCGCTACAACGCGAGAGGTATGATAATCAACCAGACTCTACAGACGTACAAGAAGTGGAGACCGGCGCTCAACTTGGAAGAGGTGCGGCGGCTTCTATGGAACGCTCAGGACTACTATCGTCGACTGGACCGGAGGATAGCACATGCTTGGAAGGCGGCAGCGCCGACCGCCGCTCACCAGGCTGTCTTCTGAACCAGTCCCATCGACCCTTTGCAACGAAGTAGAATGGAAGGAACGTCACGGCGCTCTGGAACACACTGTACCCCGTCAGGGGGCCTATTCTAGGAAAGCTCGTTCACGTGGACTCTAGTTCTTGCAGCAGCCTTTCTACGCGTTCACGAATTGCGTCGCGTATTGATCGAATCCCGTCGAGGGACTTGCCCATGGGATCTTCGATCTTCCAGTCTTCGATTTTCGGAAGGAACCTTGCTGGACAAAATTCCGCGGCCTCGCATCCCATCGTTATGATCTTTTCAGCGTCGGCGATCATTTGCGGCGATATTGGTTTCGGCCTGTTATTGCTTGCGTCTATTCCGATCTCGCTGAGAACTTGTATGACGAGCGGGTTTACCTCCCTGGCAGGCCTCGTTCCAGCACTGATCGCCTGAAATCCGCTCGGCTTCAGCTTGTTGAAGATGGCCTCGGCCATTTGGCTTCTGCCGGAATTCCCGACGCATACGAAAAGGACGGTACGAGTCAATGTCCGAGCGCCTACGGCGTGTACTTGAAGGGGTGTTTGGCTCTCTCCTTGTTTTCTATCAGCTCACCAGCGGAAGGCCAGCCCTCCATGGCCCGCCTCACCGCATGCCTCATCGCCTTGTAGTTGTTGATGTAGACTCTCTTTCTGTCCACAGCCGCTGGGTGAACGAAAATGTTCGCGATTATGACGATCTCATCCACTGCGGCTTGAGGAATTGTGCCGTCAGCCACGCTGTCCACGACCGCTTTGGCGGCGCCGGCCTGAGCTGGCCCGTAGACGAGGCTCGCATCCCTCATACCCTTGATTGAGACCGTCGGAACCAGAAGAGTCGGAGGCTTCACCGCAAGGTTAGGCTCAAGAATTGCTACTAATGGCTCGTGTCCAAGCGCAGGAGATGCCTTCGCCTGGGCAAAAGCTGCTCCAACCGGCCCATCCTTCTTGCCTATCAGGAGATCGATGTGCGCTACCTCGGGCTCCTCGCCTGCGAGCGCTTCACCAATCCTCAGCGCGGACTGTCGAATTTCCTCCTGTCCGATTCCGATTCCTGAGAAACGTTCGGCGAGCGGTTTCGCGCTGGGAGCTTCAACCTCCACAGCTCTTCGCTTGACCTTGCCTATCTTCTCTAGGTCAAGTCTCAGTTCGTCTCTTTCCTCATAGGTCAGCTCGCCGCCGACGCTCAGCGGTAGCCGAACCGGGCCCACGTTGATGCCCATCATGTTGAGCGCTGCTTTGACCCCGACGGCCGCGCTCTTGGCCATGATTCGGGATATCTTCTGAATCTTCAGCTGAACCCGTCTTGCTTCGTCAAGCCTACCCTCCTGAACCGCTTTGAACACCTTGAGATGGTAGTCTGGGAAGATGTTGGCACTTGCCAAGATCAGGCCCGAACAGCCTGCCGCGAGTGCGGGAAGGGAGACCTCGTCGTGGCCGCAAACCACGGGCAGTCTTTCACCGACCTTCTCGAGGACCGCCATGATAAAGCGGAGTTCTCCGCTGCTGTCTTTCAGTCCCACGATGTTCGGAATCTCCACTAGGTCTTCCACAATCTGCCACGGCAATGAGACCCCGGTCGCTTGAGGAATGTTGTAGATTACGATCGGAATGTCAACGGCCTCCGCGACGAGACGGAAATGCTCGTAGAGACCGCGGTTCGCGGGTTTGTGATAGTATGGCGTGACGATTATTGCCGCGTCGGCGCCCACATCCTTCGCATGCCTAGTCTGCTCGATCGTGAGGTTGGTTGCACTCGAGCCGGTTCCTGCGATTACGGGAACGCGGCCGTTCGCTTCATCGACGGTGACCTCTATGACGCGTCTTCTTTCCTGCTCGGAAAGGTTCTGAAACTCGCCAGTGGTTCCGCATGGAACAAGCCCGGTCACGCCCAACTCGATGAGGTGATTGATCAGATGCCTAAGCCGTTCCTCGTCGACGCTTCTGCCGTCGTCCGTGAACGGGGTGACGAGAGCAGGATTCACTCCGCCGAGCTTGAACAAGACCGATGACCCGAGTCTGCTACTATGAATGCAGACCCTTTAAGCGCATGCCTAACGCGCGAGCCGAGCGTATACTACCAAGCGTTATATGATAATCCGCGGAACCCTTCTTCGGAGTTCTGCCGAATGAAAGAGATCGAAAGAGTGCTGGAAAAGATTGGCTTGCCTGGAAGGGACCTCTACTCGCTTCCGACCTCAACGAAGAGATTCCCAGACGGCTGCCACTGGCGTGTTGAGATCTCCGGGGTCGAGAGGCCAGAGACTTTGGAAGCGTTGATTGACGAGGCGAAAAAGCGAGACATGCCTATTCACAGATTGATCAGTACTGTAATGGGGTCTACACTGTTGACACGCGCCGAACTGAAGAGGTTCGCTTCACTCGCGGCCGATGCCGAGATGGAGGTCATAATGACCCCGGGCCCGAGAGCCAGCTGGGACGTTGGACGACAAATAGCGACGCCTGAGGGCGTCTTGTCCGGTATGCGTTTCAGAGGAGCAGACCAACTCGGCTACGTGATCGCGGACATAAAACGATCCATAGAGGTTGGCTTCAGGGGCTTCTTGGTCGTCGACGAGGGACTACTCTGGGCGCTCAACGAACTACGCAAACTCGGCGAAATCCCAAACGATGTCAAGTTCAAGGTCTCGGTCTTTGCAGGTCACGCGAACCCTGCCGGAGCGAAAGTCCTCGAAAGCCTCGGCGCTGACACGTTCAATCCCGTTGCGGACTTGGGTCTCCCACAACTTGCGGCCATTCGGGCCGCGGTGAACATGCCGATTGATATTCACGTCTACCTGTTCGACTCATTTGGAGGGTTCAACCGATTCTACGAGTGCCCGGAGTTTTGCCGGATAGCGGCGCCATGCTACTTCAAGATCGAGCCGGGCGTAAGCGTCGCTGCAATGTACAGGCCTTGGGTTTCACCTGATAGCCTCGCATTCTCAGCGAGAGAGAAGGTCAAGTACGCCGAGATCATCAAGGAGCTTGTCCAGAAACACTACCCTGAGGCCAAGCTGTCAGAGAAAGGAACGAAAGATCTGGCGATCCCGCAACCCTAGGTTTCGGTACTCCAACCCACTTGTAATGGTTCCCATGTGCACGAGACCTAGTTCAGATTCCACCGCTCGCACCAGCCTACCCGCACACACAGAAAGAAGACTCCTACCGACGGTTCAAATTCGGACGCCCGCACCAAGAGAGCCCACACACAGTCAGAATCTGCATAGTACGGACACTACAGCCAGTTCTGAGCTTTCCGTTGGGTCTCTAGTTCTCAAATCGCCATCGTTAGGGATTCAAGGTCATCATACAACCATTTTGTTTACGTTCAATTTTGACTTCTACGTTGAACAGTTCGGCCATCCACGTCGGATAAGCCCTCTGGCAACCATAAAAGCACATGTCGTTAGTATCTCGGAAATCTAATAATTTGCATCGGGGTACATCGAAAACCGCTCTTTCCTGAGTCAGCTCAGAAACAGAGAAGGGGGTTAACCACTGCATTTGATATGCAGCTTTCTTAGCTAACATTTCGAAAGCAGAGCCAGGCGAAAACGCCCTCACTACTCTTAGTAGAAATACAGCTGGACCAGCGTACTCACGCTTGTGACCCTCGACCTCAGTGTGCACAAACTGCTGAAGCCCCTCCTTACCCAACCGTTCGCGGATGAACCGGTAAGCATTTTTCGTCTCCCAAACCCAGTTGCCATAAGTTACTTCATACTTCTCCTCAAATGAGGCATCCTCAGGAATTGGCTTAACCCCTTCCTGCCAAACCCCTTTCAGCTTCGCTACTGCTTGGTCGTCAAGGTGTTCCTGTATGAAGGATGAGATAAAAGCCTCATGAGCTTTCATACTTACAAGCGCTTTCTCATACCTCTCCTCATAAGGCATTTCTTTGACTTTTACGATGGTAATTCTCCTCTACTTATGAATTAAAAAAAAGTCTAGTTAAGGTATTCTCTAAGCGCCTTATTTTGTCCAACTCCCAAACAAAGCTTTGCCAAGATCCGTCAGTGGCCGCCTCCTGAACATCGAATTCAGGCTCGCCTATCGGAGAATCGAGGGTAATGATGTCGTGGCCATGAAGAGAGACTTTCACGAGTGGATGAGTGTGCAGGAGAGGAGTGATTTTTCTTGTGTGTGTAGGCTGGTGCGCACACACACGAATCAAGAACGGCTGTAGAAACTGGGACGCCCGCACTGAAGATGGCACACGGGACACATGGAGACGCAACGAAGCAGAGTGCTTCGTTCCTTAAGCATCATTTGTCAAGGCTCCGTGAATGATTTCGCTCGTGAAGTTTCTTACTCGCACCAGTCGCGCAAATGATAGCGGACAGGGTACAGATCAATACGTAACAATACGTAGCCCATTCGCACAGAGCTCGGTTAGAAGATGTCTGAATAGAAGTAGCCGATCCCCGATATCATGTCATAGTTGAGCAGAAATGACTTTCCATACGGGCTCGACACCTTCGAACATACAGCAACAGATCTTCGTTACGACTTACCCAGCTCCACCGCCATTCATACGTACCGCTTCGGTGACATCGAGCTGCTATCTCTTCGTTTTGTAGCGCATAGCTCTGACTATGAACGCTATCGTTAGAAACGGCACTCCCAAGGCGACGTACACCATTGCATCTTTTCCCTCGTTCAATACAAGCCCAACCCCAATAAACGCCGCCGGAACCATTCCTCATACATCAATCACGAAAGCAACGCCCGCTTGCCATAGAGCGTCTAGCCGGTTGGTCCTCGACGGTGCTCGATTGGTCAGGTTCCACAATAAACCTCTCGCCCCAGATGACAGGTTATTTTCTCTCCGGAGGCTGTACTGCTATCATTAATTCTTGCAGGTAATTGGTGGCAGAGTCATCTTGTGCGTGGGTCACTTGGCGCGCGGGTGCGGGCGTCTTGAAATGAACCGTCGTCATCGCTATCCTTGGTGCGCACACACAAGGAAATGGCATGAACGACGACCGAGTAGGTTAGGGAAAGAATCCCCTAACAACGCCACTTTCGCAACACTTGGTGCAATGTTTCCGCCAGTTTTTTCGCGACAACTATGCGGCATCTTCTTTACTGACATGTACTAGATTTTCCCTGTGAGGTGGACAAGCGTGAGGAAGAGGACGAAAAGCGGTCGAGGGAGAGGACGAAGAAAGCGCGGCCTTAGCAGGAGAGTTCCAGCAAAGCTCAAGTTCTACAACGTCGTGCAGAAACGGAGGGTCGAGATCCCATCGTCGAAAGTCGATGTTGAGAAGCGTGGTAAGACCCTCTTCTATACAGCTCGTGACCCGAAGACTGGAGAGAAGCTGTGGAGGATCAAGGGCCGCGCATAGAATGGTGACGTGACACATATCCCAGTGCGTAAGGATCCTCTAGCAATCCCTCTTTTCTTCTGCCTCGTCTTCCTGAAGCTTGAGTTTCCGGTATCCGGTCTGGGCAATTCGTTCTCTCAATGTGACTTTGCTGGAAATGCCAGCCACCACATTGCAGGTCGAGGATCATAGATGACGATGTCAATATCTGATAGGTGCAAGCCTCACTACTTGAATTCCTTCTCTTCCCACATGTCGTAGCCGGTGGCCGTAGATGAGGCCTGCGCGATTATGGCGAGCGCAACAACCAGATGCAGAACGGTGATTGCCCAATGAACCGTTCCGTCCGCAAACATGTAGAGCGGAATGCCCAGCAGCCCATCTAACGCCGCCATGCCCGGAATCACTTTGGATATTCGCTTTACACGATCCGGCGCAGAGGTTCCCATGAGGGCACGATAGTTCATGATGGCCAGGACTAGGACTGCGAGCCCGACCAAGAAATGGAGATAGAGGACGCCAAACATTTCCGAGAACGAAGTTACAAAGAATTGTGCGAAGGCAAGCCAGATCAAGAGATAGAGACGCGCCCACAGCTTCAAGACGTTCACAGAATTTCAAACCATCCGGGTCATCATAAGCATTTGCACATGCGGTCCCGGCTGGCTATAATAGTCCCCAAGTCATAACGGAGCAAAGGTGCAAGCGATGTCGCTAGTCGTCACTGAGGTGGACGGTCACCTTGGCATAATCACCCTCAATAACCCAGAGAAGCGCAACTCTCTCAACTCCGCACTCATCCAGGAGTTACTGAGTACACTGGACGAGTTCGAGGGGTCAGGCGTCGGAGTGGTCATATTACGCGCCTCTCCAGGTACCAAGGTTTGGTCCGCTGGCCACGACATCAATGAGCTTCCACGACCTGGTCGCGACCCGCTCCCATACGGGGGGCCCTTCGAGCGTCTCCTGCGCCGCGTGCAGGATTATCCCGGTCCGGTTATTGCCATGATCGAAGGCAGTGTCTGGGGCGGGGCGTGTGATCTGGCCCTGACCTGCGATATCCTCATCGGGTGTGAGAGCACCAGCTTTGCTGTAACCCCCGCAAAGATAGGAATTCCTTACAATGCCTCGGGGATGATCCATTTCATCAACGTGGTCGGACTTAACAAGGCCAAGGAGATGTTTTTCACAGGCACGCCAGTCAACGCTTCTGATGCTCTCAAAACCGGAATTCTCAACCATCTCGTTCCGGCCGCAGAGCTTGAGCGCTTCACACGCGAACTAGCCGACAGAATTCTCAGCAACGCTCCACTCGCGGTTCGGGCATTGAAGGAGCAATTCCGTCTGCTTTCGAAAGGCCATCCCGTCGACGCCGAAACCGCTGAGGAGATCCAAGCGATCCGTCGGCGTGTCTACGACAGCGAAGACTATGGAGAGGGCATACGCGCTTTTCTGGAAAAGCGCCCGCCCCATTTCCAAGGCAAGTAACCATCCTCGTCAGGCTGGCGGGGAACGCGCAGCGTGGAGCTGATCTCCAAAGGGTCGTATGTCGCTAGCGTGTCTCCTTCGACTCCGACTGCTGTGCATACATGGATGCCACGATCCCTTCGAGCGTAGGAGGAGAGGAGGGAGTAGTCTTCTCTGTGTGCGCGCACCAAGAGACTCGACGACGACAAGCTTGGGATCTGCCCAGACTGAGCCAAACGACTGAGCAAGATGCTAACCCGCTGGCGGCAGGTTCTTATCGGCAACTCGTCCATGTTTGATTTGCAGGTTCGGCCTATGTCAAGAGCGGTAACTCAAATCGTAGTCGCATTGCAGAACAAGCCAGGTACCCTGGCCAAGCTCTGCTTAACGCTGAGGGATGCGGGAGTCAACATCTCCGCTGCGGCTGGCTGGTTGGAGAGAGGTAGAGGCAAAGTTAGGCTACTGGTCGATAATCCAGACAAGGCCAAGGACGCCTTGAAGGCTGCGAAGGTCCGATTCTCGGAAGAAGAGGCAATAGCGATAGAGCTGGACAACAGACCGGGCGCGCTTGCCGAGGTCGCAGGGAAGCTCGCTCAAGCCAAGATCAACATCAAGTACGGATACGCGACAACTTCAGAGGGATCCACAAAAGCAACCGTCATATTGGCAGTGCCCAACGTGACCAAGGCTCTAGGTGCCATCGGCGGATAGATACCTCGACAAAAGTGCCCGATCCATATCCCTCCCCATCAGGCAGCTTCTTGCGACAACTGACAAGTGACCGCCACTGTCACAGCGGTGAGCCTTCGGCGCAAACCAATGGAACCTCGTTGTCGCCTCAACCATCATGTTCTCTATACAAACAGATTTTTGACGCGGGTAGGACTTCTCACTTTTCCAGTGAGGAGTCGAGCGTGAACGTTCAAATCCGAGCCGCTACCGAGGCGGATTTGCCATCGATCCTTGCCCTGTACGTTGAAGTCGAAGATGATAGTCGAGTCCTGTCGATTGAACAGGCGCGATCGATCCTCGCGCGGACGAAGAGCTATCCCGACTACAAGGTCTACGTTGCAATGTTAGGCGGATCGATTGTCGGCACATTTGCGTTGCTGATCATGGATAACTTGGCGCACATGGGAGCGCCGTCGGGCGTTGTAGAAGATGTCGTGGTGCACAGAGTCTGGCGGGGTAAGGGTGTCGGTAAGCAGATGATGCGGTTCGCCATGGATCGGTGCCGGGAAAGAGGCTGTTACAAGTTGGCACTGTCGAGCAACCTTAAGCGAGAGGCCGCTCACCGGTTTTACGATGGCTTGGGCTTTCAACGGCACGGGTATAGCTTTGTTGTGGAACTGAATCAAGCGTTAGATCGCGAGCAACCTGTGGGCGTCGCAATTTGAACTCCTGATATTGTGTGCGCGCGCACCAGCCTACCCACACACAATGAATCCCCAGCTCAGATCCCTGGTCTATGACGCTCCAAGAATTCTAGGACAATCTCTGCTAGTTCTGGAACGTTGTCGGGAACGAGGAGGTTATGTCCTACTCCTTCCATGATCTTCCACTCCGAACCCTTGATAGACCGATGGATCTGCTCTGCTAGATGGATTGGGGACATGACATCCTCCCTCCCTGAGATGACCAGTGTGGGATGTGAGATCTGGGATATTCTGTCTTTCACGTTGAAATTCAAGCATGCATCGATGGTGCGAAGAATGGCTGCGGGTGAGTTGATCCTGACACACTCCTTCTTCATCTGTGCAATGGCATCGGCATTGGTCGAGATGAACCCAGAAGTGACGACTCGTCTGATTGCTTCATCAAAGAAGACGGGAAGCCCGCCTCTCGCCACGCTTTCTCGAAGCCTTTCCAAGTTCTCCCGAACATCAGGATCATTGTAACTGAAAGGTGAAAGCAGAATCAGGGAACAGATTCTCTCTCGATGATCAAGGGCCAACTGCTGGGCCACGGCTGCCCCAAGGGAAAATCCTAGGACGTGAGCGTTCGGCACCTTCAGATTCTGAAGGAAGCATAGAAGATCTTCCGAGAAAAGCTGGATCGAATAGGGCATGTCTGGTTTCTCGGATTCTCCGTGACCACGTAGGTCCAGGGCGATGGTGCGATACTGTCTAGACAACTTCGTCACTAAAGGGGCCCACAGGGCGGAACTGTCGGAGACACCATGGATCAAGACCAGAGGGAAGCCCGCACCTCCTTCTTGGTAATTGATATCGATTCCGTTCACAGCTAGTCTTGCCATCTTTGCTCATATCCCTCTGAAGATGTATATGGACAAACGAACTTGAAGCGTCACTTTTATGTGCGCGTTTCACGGTGCGCACACACGACCAAACAAGTTAAAACAACACATCCACCCCAAGGCGAAATGAAAATGGAGCTGTGCCCAAGATGCGGTAGGCAACTCATGGAACGCGCGACCCACTACTATTGCCCAAAGGACCGCTCCATATTTGACAGGCAGACTCTCCAGGAGATTCGCGTCCAGAATTTCGCCCAAGAGACCGAAGTTGACTACCAGGAAGCGAAGCGACGGTTCAGAGCAAACATGAAAGGACTCTACAGAAAGACCGACAGGGACATCGATCAGATAATCGAAAGATACGAGAAGTTTTTCGCTGAGAAGAATTATTCTCCGTTGAGGCGTATCGTCGCGCTGGAATTCCGGCAAGATTCAGAAATTGCAGTGCCTAAACTGGGCCCTAGCCCTGGCGTCGGAATTGTCATTCGCGAATTGTCAGCCTTGACGAAGCCTGTGCCGCTCAAAGGTTCCCTGACACCTGACCAGGAATGGTTGACGGAAGCTAGGCTGAGAATGAAATAGCTACCGAGCCATCAAATTGAGTTGAGACGCACAAAACCAAGAGGCTTGGCTCCTCGGCGGATTCCAACAGCCCCGCACAAAATCTTGAATTAGGATAGTGAAAAAGGTATCGAGTTCAAGGGTCAGTATCTTGAAGACGGATACATGCAATCTATGCGACGAGACCAATCCAGACTGCATCTGTCCAAGGTGCGGCAACTGCCTGGCACATTGCACGTGCGTGTGCCCGGTCTGTGGAGAGTCGACTGGATGTATCTGCTGCATAGGACATGGAGTTGCAACGGGCGGCTAGTTCGAGACTGATTTTGGCTGAGCTTGGTGGCAGTCTTGGGGACTCGATTCGCGTTGGGTATGTTCAAGTATTGCGGGTATGGATGCGATACAGCCGCGTAACTTAGATGAGCTATCTAGCGGGTTTGGCAGGCCTCTTCTTTGCAGGCATGGCCGCCGGCGCTATCAATTCCGTGGCTGGCGGCGGCACACTCATCTCATTTCCCTCACTTGTGGCGTTCGGCGAACCAGAGATCATCTCTAACGCGACGAATACGGCGGCGATGTGGCCTGGTTCGCTTAGCAGCGCGCTCGGCTATCGAAAGGACACGTTAGTCGAGCGGGGTCTACTTGTAACGCTCGCCATCCCCAGTCTCATCGGCGGTCTCCTTGGCGCTCTAATTCTAGTGATCACCCCAGCGGAGATTTTCAGACGTGTCGTCCCATTCCTAGTTCTCTTTGCTACGTTGGAGCTTGCGTCACGTGATGTTCTTGCCCGAAAACTCGGTCGCAATTCGACCGGTCAAGAGCATGTGACAACCGTTGGACGAATTTGGAGCGCCCTTTTCCAACTACTCGTCGCCACATATGGCGGCTACTTCGGGGCAGGCATAGGCATCCTAATGTTGGGGTCTTTCAGTATCATGGGTCTGCGCGACATCCACAGGATGAACGCGATCAAGACTCCTCTCGCCGCTATCATCAACATAACTGCGTTCGTTTTCTTCGCGATCAAAGGCTTGGTGGTTTGGCCCTTGGCACTTCTCATGACCGCGGGTTCGATTATTGGTGGCTACGGTGGCGCACGGTCAGCTAAACGTGTGAATCCAGGCCTTCTACACTTTCTTGTGGTTGCCGTTGGCCTGCTTGTTTCAGGCTGGTTCTTTGTCAAATCATTCTAGTTGGCCGAAAGCGCGCTTGTTCCTGCAGGGAGTCAATGCAGGTGCTCCTCCACACGTTTCACGAATGAATCAACAGATGCGCCATACATTTCACTCTGAATCTGCTTTCGTCTGACCATCAAACATTCAACGACATTACAGCCCACTTTGCTCAGTTTGTGCGCGACGGCGCGTAGGAACCTGTGCTCGTCAAATCCTCCGCAAGTCATGAACAGACAGAATTTGGGGCGAGCGACGTTTCTGAGCTTGCGAGCGAAACTGTTCAGGGGTGGACAACTGAAAGTCCACTTCGGAAACCCTAGCAGAACTACATCGTACGGTGCCAGATCCATCTCAGGGTTTTCTAGCTCGACCTCAGAACCAGGTACGAAGGAGTACGCAAGCCAGTGGAGGTACGATCGCTTGCGCGTTGGGATTATCTCCACGGTTTCGACATCGCATGATCTTCGTAATCTCGCTGACAGCGCTTGAGCAATGCGTCTAGTATTTCCAGTGTACGAGAAGTACGCGACTAGCAGTCTGGCTTCTTGTCCGGTGCTCTGCGCCATACGCGGTTCGCTTTGATCTGTCGACAGCCGCTCATCAACCACGTGTAGGCTGCAGACTTGCGAGTATTCGCTTTCGGGCGAGGTGCCTAGGCTAGCAGCGATGCGAGAATTCCTTTGGCGCCGTGAAACTTGTAGTCGGCCTGCTTCCACGCTATGCTCTTCGGGCCTTCAAGGACGTCGTCGGTGATCTCCTGACCTCTGTGCGCTGGCAGACAATGCATCACAACCGCGTCAGGCTTCGCTTCAGAGACGAGGTCCTCGTTGATCTGGAATCCTTGAAAGTCCATCAATCGCTGTGCCTGCTCTGCGTCCTGCCCCATGCTCACCCAGACATCCGTGTAGAGTACGTCAGCGTCCTCGACGGCCTCATACGGATCATTCGTATACGAGATCCTAGCGTTGCTGTTCTGTGCCAGCTCGTTTGCTTTCCGAGCAATGTCGGGAATTGGTTGGTAGTTCGGAGGAGTCGCCACTGACATGTTGATACCTATGGTTGTGCATGCGAGCATTAGAGAGTTGCATACGTTGTTTCCGTCGCCTATCCAAGCAAGTTTGAGCCCTTGAAGCGAGCCTTTCGCATCTTCGATCGTTGCCAAGTCTGAGATAGCTTGCGTTGGATGTTCAAGGTTGCTCAGTGCGTTGATGACCGGCATACTCGCGTGCTCTGCAAGTTCCATGAGAGTATCATGGTCGGATGTCCTGTAGACCAATGCGTCCAAGTACCCCGACAGTACGCGAGCCGTGTCCTTGACCGGCTCTCCGCGTTTCAGCTGCAGTTCATCCGGCCTCATGTAGACGACATTCGCACCAAGTCTCGTTGCTGCTGACTCGAAGCTTACTCTGGTGCGAGTTGAGGGATGCTCGAATAGTAGTCCAACGACCTTTCCGGCCAAGATCCGAGCCGGCGTACCACCCGGGGAAACGGGCTTCAGTTTCTTTGTCGATTTCAAGATGGCATGAATCTCCGAGCTGTCAAGATCAGAAACGGACAGTATGTCCCTTCCCTTCAAACCTGCCATACGTCATCGCCGCAATGGTGGGTCATGACTCAGTGACGATTGTCCCCAAAGTGGTATATTTGCTGGTAGGGTATGCCTACTTTCCAACCTTCAGTTCGACACCCACGGTTCGCTTGACTAGTTGCGCCAGTGTGTCAACAGTGCTCTTTGGGCCCTTCTTTGTGGGTATCGATACAACGAGAGGATACTCTCTTCGATGTCTAGCCAAGAGCGGCTGAATCCACTCCATGACCGGTTCTGTGACCATGATGAGAGAGATCGAGCTATCCGAAAGATACTGGGTAAGCGCTCTTTCAGCCTCAGCCCGATCCCTGACGTACCTGCTCCTCTTCAAGCCCGAGACTCTGAAGTAAGCAGCTGTCTCTCGATCTCCAAGGAGCGCAATCTTCGTCATGCTCGACCTATCAGGTCTCCATATCGCGGTTATCGATTCTAAGGCCTTACCATTAGAATTGCTTCAGGACATCATCTTTTCCCATTATTCGCCCGCAGTAATGACAACGAATTCTGAGAGGTTCAAGGACCTCGACCTTGAACTCCGAGGTTACCGGTTCGCCGGCGTTTACCACACACGAAGGATTGTTGCAGCGTATGATTCCCCTGATGGTTTGAGGGAGCTGGACCCGCTTCTTCGAGGTCACCTCATATTCTCTGACGATGTTTATCGTCGCTTTTGGGGCGATCAGAGCGATCTTGTCAACTTCCTGAGGATTAAGCTCTCTATCATCTATCTTCACAATATCCTTGCGTCCGTATCGTTTGCTCTCAACATTCATGACAGCGCTCACAACTTCCCCTAGCTTCCCGTTGATGCCAAGAATGTGAAGAACATCGAGCGCGTGCCCAGGCTCGATGTGATCGATTACTGTCCCGTTCCGAATCTTCTTGACGTACAACTGATCCTTCGAGGACAAACACGACTCAGAGCGGCTAGTACGAGAGACCTCTATATATGAATTGGAAACTGCTGCCACGATCGGCGAGAGCTGAAGAACTCGTAGCCGAGCGGCGCTAGATTATTTACCGAACCTCTGACCTATTTAGACAGGTAGCCTTGCTGAACTTTACCGGCAAAGACGTTGTATCGATCAGAGACTTCACACGCGAAGAGATCGACTACATCCTGAGAACGACGGATTCGGTCGAGCCTCTGGCGCGAAGAGGCTCAGACATGCTACGTGGCAAGATCCTAGCGACTGCCTTCTTTGAACCAAGCACCCGAACCAGGCTCAGCTTCGAGTCGGCAATGTACAGGCTGGGTGGAACCTGCATCGGATTCGCCGATCCCAGGGCCGCCGCGGTTGAAAAGGGGGAGAACCTTGCAGACACCGTAAGGGTCGTTGAGAACTACGCGGACGCGTTGGTGATACGTCACCCGCTTGAGGGCGCGGCTAGGCTTGCTGCCGAATTCTCATCCATCCCTGTGATCAACGCTGGAAGCGGCGCGGAGGAGCATCCAACTCAGGCTCTGCTGGATCTCTACACGATGAAGCGTGAAAAGGGCACAATCGACGGTCTAAGCATCGGGCTTGTGGGAGATCTCCGGTATGGGAGAACCGTCCATTCGCTGGCTTATGCGCTAGCCCACTACAATGTCAAGCTGCATCTAATCTCTCCTGATCCTCTTCGTATGCGAAGGGATGTGCTGGTGGAAGTTGAGAAGAAGATACATGTCGATGAAAGCGCTGACCTTGCGAAGATCCTGCCAGAGCTAGATGTCATCTACATGACGCGGATCCAGAAGGAGCGCTTCCCCGACCCTGCCGAGTACGAGAAGGTGAAGGGATCATACCGACTGAGCGCTACTGAACTTGAGTCAGCGAAGAGAGACGCGATCGTTATGCATCCTCTCCCGAGGGTCGATGAGATCAGCCCGAATGTCGACGACACAGCTCACTCTAAGTACTTCAAACAAGTCTGGTACGGCCTTCTGACACGCATGACTTTGATATCGCTCGTCCTTGGAGCCTTAAAGTGAGACGTGCGCGGCGCTTTCTGTTACTTGATGTAACAGTTTATATTCGGGACTCGTTACCTATGGTAAACGAGGAACGTTGCGACTCGCCCTACTCCAACCCTCAAGGGCCGCCAGAGTCCTGCCGGTGCATATCTTAGACTACATGGCGTTCAGAGCCGCCTTCGGCTCCGAGACGGACGAAAATGAACTACACATGCTAGAGAAGTTCCACGCAGCAAGATCAATGATCCAGCGCGGTTTTCAGAACACTTTCATCTCAGCCACCTTAAGGACGATCCCAGAGACGGAACGCAGACTGAACGTTGACGTCTGCGGAACAGACCGCGACAACGTGAACCTCGTCTTCTGCGAGACAGGCCCCGTCGACGAGAACCTATTCCAGAGCTTGGAGTTGGTCGAAGACGCGGAAAATGCAAACGTGACTTTGATCTTCCCCTCGAGAGTTGACACCAGCGAAATCGCTGATCGATTTCCACAGGCAGTAGAATCGGGGAAGTTCGAGGTTCAGAGGCTTCCATGGCGCGAACGCGCGATTGACCGAACGTTCCGCGAGGCTTTGGAGATAATGGACCTCCTAGGAAATGAGACCAGGGTTCGCATGCTAGTGCCCTTACTAGAGCGGCCGCACGGCAAGAGACACTACCGAGCGGAGATCAACCCGAAACTCGTCTATGAGAACGTCACATCGCTGCTGACTCATCGACTCATCGACGAACTAGAGGACGACACCTACGGACTGACGACGGTTGGCAAGCAGATCTTCTGCGAGTACATGGCGTTCCTAGAAAGAGTCCGGCGAGTCTTGGAGGAGAATAGAGAATGAATGTAGATGGAATGGACCTGACATTTGAATTTCCTGAACGGTTGTGGAAGAGACCGATCGAATTCCATGAGGGTAAGCCTCGGTTTCGGTTCGCAGCTTCTAGCTACAATCAGGAAGCGCCATATCGAATTTTCAGAGACGAAACTACTCCGCTAGATCCACGGGAGGGCGACGAAACAGATCAGCCTGACAAGAGGTTGGCGGACGAGCCTCGAGTGGAGGTTTCCAGCGAGGCAGGAAACGCGAAGGTAACAGTCGAGCTAGCATCAGTAAGGAAGGAGGACTTGAGCCTCCACTGTGCTGAAGACTCTCTCACTCTATCCGTCAGAACTCCGAGAGGGTCGTGGACCAAGGATGTCCGCCTGCCTTTCCGTGTTGATCCCGATACCGCCAAGGCCGTCTTCAAGAATGGCAAGCTCGAGCTGATCGTAAGAAGACACGGACGGTTCAATCCTCCCCGGCCGAGACTTGATTGGGTGTGAAACTAATGACGGACACGGCAAAGCAGCTGGATCAATGCAGGAACTTCGGCGATGTCTTCGAAGTTGTGAAGAAGACTGTGGAACACTCGTTGGGTCAGAGGCGTTCAGGTTTGATGCTTTACTTGGCCGAGCTGCCGGAGCATGTAGGAGCTTACCATGCGGTAGGCACGAACGGAATCGTCATGAACAAGTCGGCGCTCGACGCCGTTACACGGTCTGCCCGAACCATTCGCGAGATCAACTCGTACGTCTACTCAATCCTCCTTCACGAGTACCTCCACTCGTTGGGCTACGTGGACGAAGCCCAAGCTAGGAGACTTGTCTTCGAGATCTCGCGAGAGAATCTGGGCGAGGATCATCCCGCCACCGAGATCGCCCACAAGGGCCCGGCAGCAATGTTCCCCGGAATTGGAGAACCCACCCTCAAAGAACATTCAGAGGACGTGGAAATAATAACGGATTTTGACAGATCCACCGACAGCTACATCAAGTAGCCGCCCAACAGATCGTTCCTGATCCTTCTAGGATCTCTGAGTAAGATGCCAAGGTTCGTCGTACACAAGCACGCCGCTCGAACCCTGCACTACGACCTGCGCCTAGAACTGGACGGCACGCTCAAGAGCTGGGCAATTCCCAAAGGGCCGCCTGAAACTTCAGGCGTGAAACGTCTGGCAGTGGGCGTGGACGACCATCCTCTCGACTACATTGACTTCGAAGGAACAATACCCGAGGGACAGTATGGCGCCGGGAAAGTTGAGGTCTGGGACAAAGGAACCTTCGACCTCACAAAACAAACAGACACAACGATCGCCCTGATTTTTCATGGCAAGACGCTCGAAGGAGACTACCGACTCATAAGAACCAGAGATAAGAACTGGATCATCTTCAAGACCAAGAAGTGAACATCTCGGTCTGAATTATTCGGTAGGTTCGAGCTCGCAGTCTAAGAGAAAGATAGAATTAGGGACCGCGGCTCTCTTACGGCTCTTGGGGCCGTAGTCTAGCATGGTATGATACCCGGCTCGGGACCAAGAGCGCGAGAGCCCGGGAGGCCGTGGGTTCAAAATGGCCGCAAAAGCCATGACAGTCCCACCGGCCCCACCACCAACGTTACATGAGCCGGCGATACTCACACTTGTTCTTCGCTTCTAGCGCAACATGAACTAGGGATCTTGTTTGGGAGATCTTCCGCGAACGGCGTGAAAGGTCCTTTCCCGGGAACGTAGAAAAACGTGCAACGATCGAATCTGAATCCGGTTATTCCAAGCGGAATATTTCGCGCAACAATATATTAATGCGTCGAACGTTTTCTGCCCCGCCGATAGGAGGCACCGGAACTCAATCAAGACAACAAGAAGTGGGGCTTCGAGACAAAGGCTATTCATGGTGGGCAAGAACCAGATCCGACGACAGGGTCCAGGGCTGTACCGATCTACCAAACCACTTCATACGCCTTCAAGAACACCGAGCATGCAGCTAGCCTTTTCGCGCTCCGGGAGCCCGGGAACATCTACACCCGGATAATGAACCCGACCAACGATGTCTTCGAGAAGCGAATGGCTCTACTCGAAGGCGGGGTTGCCGCACTCGCGACAGCATCTGGACAGGCCGCTGAGACCCTTGCCATCTTGAACATAGCTCGTCCTGGCGATGAGATTGTATCAGCGAACAGCCTGTACGGCGGGACGTACACTCTGTTCTCGTCAACTTTCGCAAAGCTGGGTATCAAAGTCAAATTCGTCGACCCTTCAGACGCGACCAATTTCGAAGACGCGATCAGTCCTCGGACGCGAGCGGTCTACGCGGAGTCTCTTGGAAACCCGAAGCTTGATACATTGGATTTTACGGCGGTCTCCAAGATTGCACACGGGGCTGGAGTGCCCGTCATAGTAGACAATACAGCTCCTACCCCGTACTTGCTTACTCCTTTCGACTACGGCGTGGACATCGTGGTCCATTCGGCTACGAAGTTCATCGGCGGGCACGGCACATCCATAGGCGGCGTCATCGTTGACTCAGGCAGGTTCGATTGGACGAACGGCAAGTACCCGGATCTTACAGAGCCGGATCCCACGTACCATGGCATCAAGTACGTCGAAGCATTTGGTGAAGCCGCATACATAACGAAGGCGCGCGTCCACCTCCTGAGAGATCTCGGCCCTGCCATGAGCCCATTCAATGCATTCCTGTTCCTACAAGGCCTAGAGACCCTGCCCCTCCGGATGGAGCGCCACAGCAACAATGCGCTTCAGGTGGCGCAACACTTGCTGGAACATCCAAGTGTAGCGTGGGTGAACTACCCGGGTTTGCCGAGTCACCCGTCTTTCCACATCGCAAAGGAGTACTTCAAGCGCGGCCTCTTCGGGGCCCTCTTAGGATTCGGGATAAAGGGCGGAAGGGCTGCGGGGAAACGGTTCATCGACAACTTGGAGTTGGTGTCTCACCTAGCCAACATTGGAGATGCAAGGACTCTAGCCATTCATCCAGCCAGCACGACACACTCCCAACTGTCACCGGAAGAGCAAGTCCAGACGGGTGTAACCGAAGACTACGTTCGCCTATCGGTAGGATTGGAGTCCGTCGAAGACACAATCGAGGATCTGGATCAGGCGCTGTCGAAGACCTAGGAGACGATCGCGTCATTGTCAAGCGTCGGCATAGTCGAGACGAAATACTATACGTTTGCCCGTCATCCGAGCGAGTTGGTTCTGGATAGTGGACAAAGACTCGGCCCCATAACGCTCGCTTACGAGACCTACGGTACACTCAACGAAGAGAAGAGCAACGCTATCCTCGTCTTTCACGCTCTGTCTGGCGACGCTCACGCAGCGGGCAAGCACCATCCCAACGATGAGAAGCCCGGTTGGTGGGACTCGATGATAGGTCCGGGTAAGGCCTTCGACACGGACAGATACTTCGTCATATGTGCGAATGCCATAGGCGGATGCAAAGGATCCACAGGGCCCAGCTCGGTCAATCCTAGAACAGGACAGCCCTATGGCCTCGACTTCCCAGTCTTCACGATTCGCGACATTGTTCGATCACAACGCGCACTGATCGATCATCTTGGCATAGACCGACTCCTCGCCGTCGCAGGAGGATCAATGGCTGGAATGGAGACGCTTGAGTGGGCGATAACCTACCCAAACAGAGTGAAGCTCTCGATCCCAATAGCGGCCGCGAGCGCGCAGTCGGCACAGAACATCGCGTTCAATGAGATGGGGCGCAGGGCAATAATGGCGGACCCGAGATGGAGGAAAGGTGACTATTACGGCAAAGAACCGCCCCTAGACGGTTTGGCAGTAGCTAGGATGATAGGCCACGTCACATACCTGAGCGACGCGACGCTGACGTCCAAGTTTGGAAGGAAGCTTGAGAACGGAGACGGCTACGGCTTCAGTCTCGATCCAGAGTTCCAAGTCGAGAGCTACTTGAAGAACAAAGGTGAAGCTTTCACGAGAAGATTCGATGCCAACTCATATCTCTACATAACCAGAGCAATCGACTACTTCGACCTGTCGAAGGAGTACGGCACTCTGGACAACGCCATCGGAAAAGCCCAGTCGAGATTCCTGCTCTTATCCTTCACATCAGATTGGCTATACCCGCCGTGGAAGTCGGAGGAGATATTGTCCGCGTTGCGCCGTTGCGGAAAGCGGGGAGTACATAAGATGATCGATTCGACTTACGGCCATGACGCCTTCCTGGTAGAAGATGCGAAGATCACTCCGGTTATTTCACGTGCCCTCGAAGAAGCGTACTGATCTGTGTCGTCCAAGGGTTACTTGAGTAGACCAGCCTTTTCTTCGTCAAGCATAATCATGGAGTCGGACGCGCACAGGCTCGACCGACCTCCCGAATTTTCAAGACATTTTCAGCGCCAGGATTGATGCGAGCCCCTACCGAGCCCGCCAACCCTCCCCCCAACCTTAGCCGATAGGATGGAACAGGTTACCATTGCCCAGTCTTCAGGTATTCGTCGATAGCCTTGGCCGCCTTCTTGCCTTGCCCCATCGCTAGGATGACTGTGGCTCCGCCGGTTGCGACATCGCCGCCGGCGAACACGCCCTTCTTGGAGGTCTTCATCGTCTCGTTATCAACGATCACGACGCCATCCTTGCCCGTTTTCAGGTCAGGTGTGGTCTTTGCAATCAGCGGGTTGGGGCTTTGGCCGATGGCGAGCACGACCACATCGACCGGGATGCGGAAGTTGGAATCCTTGATCGGCACCGGCCGGCGTCGGCCCGATGCATCAGGCTCGCCAAGCTCGTTGCGAATACACTCGATCTCCTTCACCCAGCCGTTGCTGTCGCCGTGGAACGCTACGGGCGACGTGAGCAGTTCAAAGCGGATGCCCTCCTGCTCGGCGTGATGAATCTCCTCTTTACGAGCTGGCATCTCTTCACGCGACCGGCGGTAGACTATGATCGATTCTTCGGCGCCGAGCCGCAGCGCGGTGCGCGCCGAGTCCATAGCAACGTTGCCTCCACCGATCGTGGCAACGCGCCTTCCACGAACGATCGGCGTGTCGTACTCGGGAAAGCGGTACGCTTTCATCAGGTTGGCCCGAGTCAGGTACTCGTTGGCGGAGTATACGCCGTTCAGGTTCTCCCCTGCAACATTCAGGAACCACGGTAGCCCGGCCCCTGTTCCCAAGAAAACTGCGTCGTACCGTTCAAGTAGCTCGTCCACAGTCTCGGCGGCGCCGACGACGAAGTCCTTGACCAGCCTCGCCCCTAGTCGGCAGACGTACTCCACCTCGCGGCTGACGATCGCTTTCGGGAGCCGAAACTCGGGGATGCCGTAAACGAGCACCCCGCCCGGCTCATGCAGAGCCTCAAAGATGGTCACGTGGTGGCCCATCTTAACGAGGTCAGCCGCAACCGTGATGCCAGCTGGGCCAGAGCCGACGACAGCTACCTTCTTTCCTGTCGGAGGAGGCAGGTCAGGTAGGGGCGGCGAGCCTTGGCTTGCCTCCCAGTCAGCGACGAATCGCTCAAGCCGGCCGATCGCCACTGATTCATACCGCTTTGAGAGAACGCATTTGGCCTCGCACTGCTCTTCCTGCGGGCATACGCGTCCGCTGACAGCGGGAAGCGCGTTAGTCTCTTTGACCAGATTGATCGCTCCGCGAAAGTCTCCTGCGGCCGTCAGTTTCAGGAAGGCGGGGATGTTGATGTTCACTGGGCAGCCGTCGACGCAGAGGGGGCGCCCGCACTCTATGCAGCGCTTTGCCTCGGCCATGGCTTGTTCGCGCGTGTAGCCGTAGGGAACTTCATCGTAGTTCTTGATACGCTCAGCCGGGGGCTGCTCTGGCATCGGCGTCTTTTTCGGGATGATCTGCTTCTTCGACATTCCGGCTTATCTCTCCCCTGAGTCGGTTTCGGGGCCAAGGTACGCCTTTCGCCGCGCCAGCAGCAGGTCCCAATCTACTTGGTGGCCGTCAAAGTCCGGGCCGTCCACACACGCGAATTTGGTTTCACCTGCCACCGACACTCGACATGCCCCGCACATTCCGGTCCCGTCGATCATGATGGGGTTCAGGCTGACGATCGTCTTGACTGCAAACGGCCTGGTCGCCTCGGCCATTAGGTACATCATGAAAGTACACCCTATCGCGATCACGCGGTCAATCCGCTCGCCAGAGGCCAGCAGGTCCTTGACTGCATTGGGCCCGTCCACGCTATTCCCCATGGACCTGTCTCTCGTAGAAACGAGGACCCGGTCACTCACGGCTTCTAGCCTGTCGAGCCAGTAGAGCAGGAACTTGCTGCGCCCCTCAATGAGAGAAATCACCCGATTGCCCTTTTCCTTCAGCGCTCGTGCAATGGGGTAGATGCTCCCGATTCCGTAGCATCCGCCGGCAACGACAACAGTGCCCCAGCGGTCCAGTTCTAGAGGCTTGCCTAACGGTCCTACGAAAGTAGGCAGCACGTCGCCGGCCTTCAGTTTGCCCAGCTTGTAAGTGGACGTGCCCACTTGCATGAACACACAACTGACCGCGCCCTTCTCCCTGTCCCAGTCGACGATCGTGAGCGGAACACGCTCTCCGTACTCATCAGCACGTACGATGACAAACTGGCCGGGCTGGATTTTCGAGGCAACAACAGGCGCTTGGACTGTGAGCAACTGCATGTTGGGCGCCAACGGTTCACGCCCGAGTACCGTCACAGGCCCTGGTTCAACAGGGTCCTTTGAGTGCCGTTCTTGCTTCGAAGGTTCCATCATCTCATCGGTCACTCTTCACACCTCTTGCCGCCGCGAGCGTTTCGCGATCCGTATAGCGCATGCCTTGGTGCGGGGCGTGAGCATGGGAAACAATGGTGAGCCGGTCACGCGGTTGATGCTTGTGAAAGCGGCGCCTTCGGGCATTGCGCTGCTCGCCTGCACGACGCACTCGGCGCTTCCGTGAGGCGATCCAACTTTCACTACCGCTCCATCGGTGATACCTAGCTTAGTGAGATCCGATGGGCTCAGTTGCAAAACTTCCTCGTTCTTCACAAGGTTCATTCCCTTGACCTGCTCGGTCAGGCACGCCCCGTGATAGTAGAACAAGTTGCGTTCGGTGATCAGGGTGAGCGGGAACTCCTCGCTCACGAGTGGGGGCATCCTCTCTAAGCTGAATGAGACGAACTTCGCCTTCACGGCCGGCTTGAAACGGCGCAGCACACCGCTAACGCCCAGCGTCTCATATCTTGCCTCTTCATAGGCCGGCACCAAGGCCGCGATCTCGGCCATCACGTCTGCCGCTGACCCGTAATTCCAGTGACTGGCTCCCATGAGCTTTGCAATATCGCGGAGGATCATCCATCCAGGGCGTGAAAGCCCCACCGGCGAGATCGCTTGGCGCAGACGCTGGACACGACCCTCCAAATTGGTCAGGGTGCCATCCATTTCAGCAAAGGTGGTTGCGGGGAGCACCACGTGGGCGTACTGTAGGTTCTCCGTGGCTACGATGTCCTGCACCACAAGGAACGCCAAGTTGGCGAGTTCTTGCAGAGGAGGAACTTCACCAGCCGAATAGAGGGCTCTGATCTTTCCTTGGCGCACTCCGGCCAGGATGCCCTCACATGTTCGACCTCGGGTAGCGCTGAGCGAAGCGTTCAACTTCCTACCGAAAGCCTTCCGCGCTCTAGAGTTTGATACAGGGCGGTAGCCCGGCAGCAGAGCTGGGTGGACGCCCATATCGTGTGCGCCCACGAAGTTCGCTTCACCAAGGACCCCGACGACTTCCACATCGCCTACGACGGACGCTAAACCGCGAATGGCTTTGATGACGTTCGGCGCGGTAGGGTAGTACGTGACGCCGGAACCGTGGATTACAATGGCAGGCGTGTGCTTTGTCAACAGCTGCGCCGCGGTCGCAACCGCGTCCCGCTTCACGCCGGTTGTCGCCTCAACCTTGGCGAGGTCTAGGTTCGCCAATTCTCGAGAACGCACAGCGCGCCGCTGCTTGACCAAGACTTTGATCATCCCGGCCAGCACGATGTGGTCCGTGCCAACCTTCGGCCGTAACCACACGTCCGAACGCTTGGCCATCTCGGTCTCGCGGGTATCCACCGTGATCAGACGCGCGCCTTTGCTCAGAGCGTGACGAATCTCCACTCCTATGACAGGGTGCGAGTCGAAGACGTTGGTGCCGATCGCTAGTATGCACTTGGCATCGCGGATATCCCGGATGGCTGGGCCGTTTACGGTCCTGAGAGTGTCTACAAGTTCACCCCTGTCATCGAATTCGGGAAAGCCCGCCGCCAAAGCCACGTTGTTGCTGTGCATCACGACTCGCGTGAACTTTTGCAGAACGTAACTTTCCTCGTTCGTCGATGCTGCCGACCCCACAGCGGCGAACTGGTCGCCCCGGAATTGCTTGAGGTTCTCCGCGACCGCATTCAGCGCCTCATCCCACGTGACTTCGACCAGCCGACCGTTGCGTCGCACCATGGGTGTCTTCAGACGGGTCAGACTGTGCACCACATCCACCACGCCAAAGCGGCCGCGGACACACAGCTGCCCGTCGTTGGCCGGGCCGTCATCGCGGCCTACTGTGCGTATGACACGGCCGTTCTTCACCTGCACATTCAGAACGCAGCCGACGGAGCAATACGGACAGACGCTGGGGACTATGGAAGTAGGAACGCCCTCCCACTTGCCGCGCTTGTCGGATAGAGCTCCGGTTGGACACACGTCCACGCAGGCTCCGCAGAACTGGCAGTCTGCTTCGAGGTGTGACCGGCCAAACGCTGTACCAACGATCGCCTGACCGCCGCGGTACGTGAAGGCCAAGACGCCAGCGTGCCGCACGTCTTGGCAGACACGCACGCACCGGCCACAAAGTATGCACAGGTTGTAGTCGCGGTCGAAGAACGGGTCATCATGCTCGACGGGCAGTCCCCGATAGGCGATGGGATAAGGAATGTCTCGCAGTTCCAGATAGTCTACCAGTTTTGGAATCTCACACTGGCCATTATTGGGGCAGTACTGACAGCCCGTGGTCACGGCTGCCTTGCGGACCGTGCTCTGGAAATCATCGCAATCCGCCCTGCGTTGGCACACCAGACAGGTGTATGGGTGCTCTGACAGGATTAGGGAGAGGATCTCCCGACGCATGTTCTGCAGGGCTTCCGTCTCGGTGCGCACAACCATGCCGTCGGAGACAGGGACTGTGCAGGCGGTGGAGAAGCCCTGCATGTCATCGATCTCTACCACACAAAGCCGACATGCACCGACTGGTGTCAGCTTGGGGTGGTGGCACAGAGTCGGGATGTAGGTGCCATGAGCCTGAGCGGCCTCAAGAACCGTCATCCCTGGCTCAGCTTTAACTGGGATTTCGTTAATCGTCACTCTGACCAAAATGTTCCCGACCTCAATGGACGATTATCGCATTGTAGTTGCAGCTGTCGTAGCAGGCACCGCAGCGAATGCACGCCTTGGTATCGATGGTATGCTTCTGCTTCAGTTCCCCGGAGACAGCGTTGCTGGGACACACCCGAGCGCAGAGAGTGCATCCGTTACAGGCATCGGTGATCTCGTAAGTGATCAGTGCTTGGCATGCGGCTGCGGGACAACGGTGCTCCGTGATATGAGCTAGGTACTCGTCGCGGAAGTAGCGAATCGTGGTGAGCACTGGGTTGGGCGCTGTCTGGCCCAGCCCGCATAGCGAACCGTTTTTCACCGTGTAGGCGAGCTTCACCAGCCGATCAACATCGTCCAGCTCGCCCTGGCCGGCCTTGATGCGTTCCAAGATTTCCAGCATGCGTTTGGTCCCCGCCCGGCAGGGTGGGCATTTGCCGCACGACTCGGCCTGGGTGAATGACAGGAAATAATGGGCAATATCCACAGCGCAGTTGCGCTCGTCCATGACCACCATTCCGCCTGAGCCCATCATTGAGCCGGCGGCTTGGAGCGATTCGTAGTCGATCGACGTGTCCAAGTGCTCGGCCGGGAGGCAACCGCCGGATGGCCCGCCGATCTGAACGGCTTTGAACTGTTTGTTGTCTCGGATGCCGCCGCCAATGTCGAAGATGAGCTCGCGCAGTGTAGTGCCCATCGGCACCTCGACGAGGCCGGTGTTGTTGATCTTGCCGGTTAGGGCGAACGTCTTGCTGCCTTTGCTTGTCTCTGTGCCGATGCCTGTGTACCATTCCCAGCCGTGGCGGATGATGAGGGGCACCCACGCTAGGGTTTCCACGTTGTTGATGGTAGTGGGCTGACCCCAGAGACCCTTCTGGGCCGGGTACGGAGGACGGGGCCGCGGCATCCCGCGTCGGCCTTCGATAGATTGCATCAGGGCAGTCTCCTCACCGCACACGAAGGCACCGGCTCCAAGACGGACCTCGATGTCAAAGTCGAAGCCGCTGCCGAAGATGTTCGCCCCCAATAGACCGCGCTCGCGGGATACCCGGATTGCTTTCTGGATGCGTTCCACTGCGAGCGGATACTCGGCCCGTACGTACACAAAGCCGCGCTTGGCCCCAACCGCGTATCCGGCGATCGTTAGCCCCTCAAGCATACAATGCGGATCGCCTTCCAGAAGGGAGCGATTCATGAACGCGCCAGGATCCCCTTCGTCGGCGTTGCAGATGACGTACTTGGATGTGCCCGGCGCTTGGCGAGCAGTAGCCCACTTGCGGCCCGTGGGGAAGCCGGCGCCACCGCGTCCCCTCAGGCCGGACTTGGAGACAACTTCGATCACCTGTTCAGGCGTCAACTCGGTCACGGCTTTTTCCAGGCCCCGGTAGCCGTCCCTAGCTAGGAAGTGGTCAATGTTCTCTGGGTCAATGATCCCACAGTTGTGGAGCACGATGCGCTTCTGTTTGGCGTAGAAACCCATCTTGTGCCAGCTCTCGGCAATGGCGTTGGTAGCTGGATCACGATACAGGAGCCGCTCCACCAGACGGCCGCCGAGGACATGGTCTTCGATGATAGCCTTAACATCGCTGGGTTTGACCCGCGTGTAGAACGTCTCGCCTGGATACACAACCACGATTGGCCCTTGCTCACAGAAGCCAAAGCAGCCGGTGCGTCGTACCTCCACCTGACCGTTCAGGCTGTGCTCTTCCAGCTCCTCACGTAGCGCTTGACGCAACTCTGCGCTCGCAGACGACGTGCAGCCGGTGCCCATGCACACTGCGATCCATTTGTGCTCCGGGTTGCTGATGGCGTCGCTTACCTCAGCAGGCACTGCCAGATTCACGTGCGCGGTCACGGTCATGGTTCCATCCTGCACAACGCCTTAGCCCTCTCTGCCGCCGTACTGGACTAGCAATCTTCGTGCCTTGGTTGAGCTCATCCGGCCGTGGACGTCTTTGTCGACCACAACAACGGGTGCCAGAGCACAGCAGCCGAAGCAAGCTATTCGTTCCAAGCTGAACAGTTCGTCTGCCGTAGTCTCGCCGGCTTTGACTTTGAGTTCACGCTCCATCATCTCCAAGATGCGACTGCTGCCCCGCACGTGGCAGGCGGTCCCGCGGCATACCTTGATTGTGTGCTCGCCCGGCTTCGTGAATCGGAAAGCGGCGTAGAATGAGGCGACGCCAAAAATTTCCCCGGGCGAGACTCCGGTAAAGTCGCCGATCTCATTCACCGCGTCGGGGGAAACGTAGCCGTAGGAGTCCTGTACCTCCTGAAGGATAGGAATCAGGAATCCCCGATCACCCTTGGGATACTTGGCGAGAATCTCGGTTAGGACCAATACATCACCTTTCGCGGTAGCCACAGCTTTCATCCCAAGGGAATGTTTGGACTATATTCGAACCGTACCCTTGGTTCGCGTCAAGAGTTATATTTACTCTGAGAAACGAGATACGTTCCTTGCACCTTCTAGCCTATACTTTCTATGCGGCCTGCGATACCCTTCATTACGCTAATGAAACTCAGAGCTGTTGTCAAGACAGTTTGGCTATACGCAAACTGGGATCTAAGCAAAAGCGCGAAGTTGCTTGACGGTTCCGAGATATGTCCCGTCAAGAAGTTGAACCTCTGCCTCATTCATCTTCGCGATTCCGCCTCTGAGCAGAGGCCCGAAACGATCAATCCTCGCCCATCTTGATCCAGGGCGCTCCTTCGCGTTGATGGGTCGACCGCCTAGGAAGTCATTGAAATGGGGAACGAAGAGGCAACGAGAAACCCTGAGCTCGACCCCGTAGCGTTCTTTGACCGTGTCCTGAATGCCTTTGATCCTTCGGCGTTTCTTGTCTTTTAGAATCACGCGAGCCAATCTTGCTCCGTCACATGGCGCGCGCACCCAGACCGGCCTTGTGATCCTGTAGCCCAGAGCGTCCGTGAACGCCACGACCGGATGCAGGTGCCCCTGAATCAGAGATTCGCATCCGAGAAGTTCAGGAGCGGGCCACGCGTGCCCGTGGAAGAGACCGTATCGTTCCCACAACGCAATCCCGGTCGGAGGAAGGATCTTGACTTGCGGCGGAGTCATCGGCTCTATGTTCCCGTCGTGATTGCCCTGTATGATCTGAATGTCCGACACGACGGGCACGATCTTCTCGAAGAACTCGGGGATGTCCCTCCACTCCTCCAACTCCGCCCCAACAACCGTGTGTTTCACATCGCCTAGAAACACAATCCTCGTGGGGCTCGACTTCGCGATGATATCGAGCAGGCGATCCGCCAGCTTGGATGTCTGAGATGGAACGTGAATGCCGTGCTGTGCGAGAGTTATCTCCCAACCGATGTGCAGGTCGCCTACGACGAGAACACGCTCGCCCTCGCCTTGCAATAGTAGAGAGGGAGAATCATTCACAGGCGCCAGACTGTACCCGGCCAAACCACGCTACCCCCTCTCTCTGTGCACTAGGACTCTGTTAGAGTCGGATTCTTTCAACATATCCTTAATCAGAGGCTTGGAGCTGTGATGGCCTAGCCTGCTTGGCCGGATTGACTATGTCGCAAGCGTACGAGAGGGAACTGGGGGTAATCCAACGTGTGTGTGAAGACATAGCGTCTTCCGGCAAGCTGACGGATCCTCAAAAAGCCAAACTTACGGAACAGTTCGGCGACCGGTTCAAGAACGCTCTGGAACTTGTTGAAAAGCGGAAAGTGAAGAGATTTAGGTTCAGGCCAAGCGGGCGCATAATCTGGGCCGTGAAAGGCAGAAAGGGAGTCTACCAAGTCATCCCTGAGACGAACTTCTGCAACTGTGACGACTACTACTTCCGTGTAATGGACGGCAAGCGGGCCCTGTGCTATCACATTATCGCGCAGAGGATCACGTCCGCGCTTGCAAGATTCGAAACCAGCGAGCTAAAGGACAGACACTACGGTAGGATCACCCAACAGTGGAGAACGAGACCCGAGCCTGCACCCTGATTGAATTACAGAATTGTTTAAATTTGGAGCTTCGATCTACCGACTGAAGATGGGCCCGCAGCATTGACTGTTGATGAATACTACACCCTCGTACAGATGAGCATCACTGTTCTGTCGTTCATCGCGCTCATTCTGGTCTTTGTATATCTTGCATACGAGAAGAGCTAACTCCAGAACTCACCTGCCACTGCCAATAGGTGTTTTCGCTTCTGGACTGACCAATTGCCCATCGGCGAAACCAATAAACGAAAGACTAGGGTTCGCGAAGCGAAGTTGGAGATGGTCTGGCGGCCTGGCGGGGAGAGTCACAGCCTCGCCCGCACCTTTGACGGTTCAGTTACGTTGAGTCAGGAGAATCGTCCTTGCCCGATGACGCATTCGATCTGCTACAAAAGCCTCTGCGAGAACAGGTGGCAAAGCTCGACATAGCCGAGGCTAGCGATATTCAAAGACTCGCGATTCCGCCTATCCTTGATGGCAAGAATGCTCTTCTCATCGCCCCAACCGGAACAGGAAAAACCCTCGCCGCTGTCCTTCCAGTCTTTGATCTCTTCGTTGCCGCGCGAAGTAGAGACGAAACACGGGGCATATCCATACTGTACGTTACGCCCCTCCGCGCGCTGAACAGAGACATACTTCGCAGATTGTCCGACATGGGCGCTGAGCTTGGGATCAAAGTTCAGGTCAGACATGGAGATACCGCGACTGCAACTCGAGTTCTTCAAGCGAGGTCTCCTCCTGACATGCTCATCACGACGCCTGAAACCCTCCAGGCGATACTGCCCGGCAAACGCATGCGCCAGCACTTGGGAAACGTCAGATGGGTCGTCGTGGACGAGATACATGAGTTGGCAATGGACAAACGCGGAGTCCAACTCGCGCTTGGGCTTGAACGCCTACGGAACCTCACGAACCGAGATTTCCAGAGGATCGGGCTCTCAGCAACCGTCGGAGACGAGAACAGAATAGCCAAGTTTCTTGCAGGATCCGAAAGAGACGCGGTGATTGTAAAGTCCAAAGAAGGAAGAGGTTTTGAAGTCACTGTTGACTACGTTTCACCAACCTCCACGGATCGAGAGCGGAGCGAGAAGTTCAGCGTTCCGCCATCCTCCATCGGCCGAGCAAGACGCATCGCGCAGCTGATAGACGAGAAGAACTCCGTCCTAGTGTTCACGAACACCCGCGAACATGCGGAGGCTGTCGGTTCTCAACTGAGGGCTCTCGATTCACGCGCCCCGGTCCGCGTCCATCACGGGTCGCTATCGAAGGAGATTCGAGAAGAAGTCGAACGGGACTTTCACAGCGGCAACGTCAAGGCGGTCGTTTGCACTTCCTCGCTTGAGCTGGGAATCGACGTTGGTTCGGTTGACTTCATTATCCAATACATGTCGCCGCGACAAGCGGCTCGGCTGATTCAGAGGATAGGCAGAAGCGAGCACAGACTTCGAGGCGTCGCGAAAGGTCTCATAGTAGGCGCATCCGTGGATGACATTCTCGAGTCAGCCGTCATCGCGCAGAACGCGAAGAACGAAAAGCTGGAGCCGATGTTCATTCACGAGAATGCGCTTGACGTCTTGGCGCATCAGATAGCAGGCCTCACCCTAGACCTCCGCAGGCTTACCGCAGCAGAAGCGTTCGAGATCGTCAAGCGCGCGTATCCGTATCGTGACTTGACACCTGAGACGTTCATGTCAGTGGTGAAGCAACTCGGAGCCGGGAGAGTGATCACAACTCAAGAAGACCTTCTCAGACCCCGGTTTCCGAATACGTTCAGATACTACTACCAGAACCTCTCGATGATACCTGACATGAAGAGATACCTCGTATTCGATTTCTTCCGGAAACGCAAGATCGGCACGCTCGATCAAGACTTCGTTGCCCGCAAGTGCAAATCAGGAACGGAGCTGATCATGCATGGTCAAACCTGGAAGGTGATAGCCGTCAATGAAGATCAGCTGTCAGTCGAGGTTGAACCAACGGCGCCCACGCTGAACGCGATCCCGAGCTGGGAGGGCGAAATAATCCCCGTCAGCTATGAAGTTGCTACTGAAGTTGGGCGACTGCGGGGAGTGATCGCTTCGGAACTCAACAACCCTGCCGAGCTTGCTCGGCTCAGAAACAACCTGCAGGTCACCCACGAGGCCGCACAGAAGGCTCTTGAATCAATCCGATCTCAAACGGAGGGTTACCCCGTCCCGACGGACACTATCGCGGTGGTTGAGAAGTTTGAGAACTGCGTCATCGTACACGCATGCCTTGGAACTCTAGCGAATGAAACGATGTCTTTGGCCTTGAGTTCACTGCTGAGCGCAAGGCTTGGCGTCTATGTTGCCGCACAAAGCGATTCTTACAGGGTCGCGCTGATCTGCCCGTTCAAGATAGAGCCACGACTCGTAGAGAAAGAACTACGACAGCTAACACCCGACCAACTTGAGGAAGTGGTTGGTAGGGCACTGGAAGACTCTGATACGTTTGCGTGGAGGCACTGGCATGTCGCGAAGAGATTCGGGGCCGTCGAACGGACCGCGGAATACAAGGCTAGCAGAGCTAGACTTCTAGTGAAGGTCTTCAATGGCACTCCGATCGAGGAAGAGACGAAAAGGGAAGTCTTTCTTGAGAAGCTCGATTTGGAACACGCAAAGGAATTCATCAAACGCATCACTGATGATGCGGTCTCACTTCAGACCGTAGAGGAGAGAGAGGCAACCTGCTCCCCGCTTGCGCTCCCCATTGTGGACAAGATCATTCCGCACGATCTCCTTCGACCTGCAATTCCCAGCAAATCCCTCACTCAGATCATCAAGGAGAGGCTGCTCGCGAACTGCGTCCGTCTCGTTTGCATGTACAAGGGCGACTGGGACGGAATCAGAGTAGTAGGCGAACTCCCTGAAACGATAAGATGCCCTCACTGCAAGTCCACATTGATCGCGGCTACATATCTGGGCGACGACGGGCTCGCGAAACTCGTGAAACGCCGAACCCGCGGTCAGAAACTGTCTGAGGAACAGGAACAAGCGTACAAGCGGGCCTGGCTGAGCGCGAGCCTCATGCAGACAAACGGCAAGAAAGCAGCGATCGTGATGAGCGGAAGAGGAGTTGGTCCCACGACTGCCGTAAGAGTGCTCCGAAAGCTACACCGTACAGAGGAGGATTTCTACGTTGACATACTCAAGGCTGAACGTGAATACGCCAGAACGAGACTCTTCTGGGACTGAGAGGAGCACACAAACACATCAAGGGTTCAAATTCCAGGGCCCGACCCAACCTACCTGTGTGCGCCCTCGTGGTGCGGGCGACTAGATTTGAACCCTCGGGGCGCAGAGGAATTTCCTCGTCGGGTCACACACCATGAAAGGGGCGCTCCCGAAAGGGGGCGTCAACATCGCAAATCTTGTATACCAAGTTTGAAAGTAAGAAGGAGAGGCTAGCTCCAGTGAACCTCAAGGTTGTTGAGATAGCGCGCAAGGACCTCGTGCTATGTGAGACAGCGGACAGCCTCTTGTTAGTGGCGAATCTCATGCTAGACAGGAAGGTCGGCTCGGTTCTCGTGCAAAGCGGCCGCGATGTTGTTGGGATAGTGACAAAGAACGACCTTCTTAGGGCATACCTTTCGGGGAAATCGTGGAAAGAGACCACAGCCGACGCCGTGATGTCTCATCCGGTCGCAACATGCGACGCCGACGACACAATCGATGAAGCCCTACACAAGTTTCAGAATACGCGCTACAGTCGGTTGGCCGTGAAGGACAAGACAGGAAAGATCGTCGGAGTCGCAAAGAGGAAGATTGTGGAACGCTTCCTGCTGGTCTCCGCCGGTTACGACATAGTCCGCAGACAGATGGAGACGAGTATTCCTACGCGCCCGCGGGACGCCGATACATGATATGTAGGAAGAGGGTTAAGGAGGAGGTAGGTGGTTCCTCAGGGAACTGCTGCCCAATGATGGATTAGCGCTATTCCAGATTTCTGATGGCAGTGCGAAACCTCGCAAGCAATATTTCAACTTCTTTCTTAGTGATTATTGTCGGGGGCATTAGGCGCACTGTGTTTCGGGTAGATAAAGAGGAGTTGATTCCAAGCATCCTCAGTTTTTCCTGCAGCAAGCGGACATGACTGGCGGAGGGCAGGTCTATTCCTATGAAGAGCCCTAAGCCGCGTATGTCCCGTATCAAGGAGCTCTCGATGCTCTTCAGCCCCTCCATGAGTTGGCGCCCGCGTTGGGCCACATTGCGAGTTATGTTGGCTTTCTTCATGTGTTGAATGGCTACGGTCGCGGAGACCATCGCCAAAGGGTTTCCTCCGAAAGTTGAACCGTCATATCCGGGTTTCATAGCCTTCGATATGTGTTCCTTTGTTACCACAGAGGTTACGGGAAAGCCTCCTCCGTAAGACTTTCCTATTGCTATTATGTCAGGCACGATCTCATAGTAATCTGAGGCCCACCACTGCCCCTCTTCCACTGCTGTTCTTCCGAAACCTGTCTGCACTTCGTCAACGATGAGTAGAGCACCACGCTCATCGCACAACTCTCGCGCTCGCTTCGCATATTCTTTCTCCGCTGGTATTATCCCACCTTCCTCGCCTTGAACCAGTTCCATTATGACTATCTTCTGCTTTTCCTCCTTCAACGCTTGCTCGAGAGCATTGCCATCGTTAAATGGCAAGAATCTGACCCAACTCTCATCTTGCAGGCCGAAAGGCTCTCTGAACGCAAGATTGTAAGTCACTGCTACTGCTCCATGGGTTCTTCCGTGAAAGCTGTTTCTCATTGCGATGACACCACGCTGCTTCGTGTAAGCCTTGGCGATCTTCAGCGACTTGTCAACAGCTTCTCCTCCCGAGTTCTGCCAGTAGAGTTGGTCAAGTTCTTTCGGCAAGATAGGCAGTAGCGCCTTTATGAGGCGTGTACGCGGCACTTGCACACGGTCTTCTTTCATCGTAATGAGCTGACTCGCCTGGTTGAAGAGGGCCTTGGCGATAGCTGCGTTGGAGTAGCCCAGATTGGCAGCGCTGTAGTTGCTATCAACATCCATGTACCGTCTTCCCATTATGTCTACAATCCAGACTCCTTTCCCTCTGACTGGGATTATGTCCTCTTCGAGTTGCGACACAGGAATCTTGTACTTGCGGTGAAGCTCAATAGCTTCGCATGACGAGATATCCGAGTCTTCAAGCATGTGAAGAACTTGGACAAGCCTACCGTTCGAGATCTTGCCCGTTTGGTTCAGCTGGAGGATCTTCGCTAGAACAGTTTTGGCTTGCCTCTCGTTAATCTGTTCTCGGCGATCTTTGATGGGGTAGCCGTTTGCCCTGCAATACTTCTCCAACAGTTGAATGGTTTTCTTCACGCTTTCTGTTCCCATCGTTTCCTCAAGGGTCTCCGCGACACGCTCGAATGTTGCGTTTCCGCGCTCCGGATGCAATTTCTTATCGTTCAGAAGCGCTCGAAGCAACCGATTTCGAATTTTGAGCGTTTTCCCCGCACTTTGGGATGATGCTTTGCGTCGAGTAAATGTTCTCATCTCCGTAGCCGCACCGTTCACGAACTCCGGTCATATTTCTGGTTTGCGCACTTCACCAATGAGAAGCTAGTTTGTCTCGTCCTAGTTACTTTCCTCAAAAGGAGGCAGCGTCAGCGAACTAAACGGGGGGAGTCGGTTTTTAGTAGCCGTCACGCGCTAGCCTGCGCACCACGACGCACCACAAATCAATAGTTCAAATTACGCCCGCGTGTTGGGCCGCTTGATTCGCGTCCAGATTGTTTGCAGACTCCACGTGACCTAACGTGAATATATGATCGAATGCACCTCAACTCCTCTTAGCTACATCGCTGAGGTATGCTTGGTGTCTGCTGACAAGACCAAGACGAAGATTGTTTGCACCATTGGGCCCGCGACTTCTTCCCCGCAGATGTTGCTGCGATTGGCGATGGCTGGAATGAATGTCGCCCGTCTGAATCTCTCGCATGGCCCTGCGTCGGAGCAAATGGTGCGATTACATCGGATTCGAGCCGTTGCGACCAAGGCCAAGGTTCCAATAGGAATCTTGGTCGATCTGCCGGGCCCGAGAATCAGAGTGGGCAAGGTTTCGCCTGAGCCCATGATCCTACGAGAAGGCTCGAATCTCACTCTGACGGCTCGTCATGTTATAGGAAATCCAACGTTAGTGTCCATTAGCCATCCGTCGGTTCTAGCAGAGCTGGGCAAGGGAGACTCGGTCTTCCTCGCAGACGGGACCGTCAAGCTCAACGTGCAACGTGCGACGAATCGTGAAGCGGTCTGTCGCGTCATCAGAGGAGGCACCCTATTCTCTGGCAAGGGCGTGAACTTGCCCGAGAAGCAAATCAGGCTTAGAGCCCTTACGCCCACGGACATTAGACTCATGCGGCTAGCCTTGAAGAACGGAGCCGATTTCGTCGGCTTATCATTCACCACAAGTGCTAGGGATGTTGTTCGAGCCAACCGCGTTGCTAAGCAAGCAGGTCGTCGCGCGTGGATTATTGCGAAGATCGAAAACCGGCAGGCTGTGGAGAACTTTGATGAGATCGTGCGCGAGGCGGACGGCGTGATGGTTGCTCGGGGAGACTTGGGCGTCGAGGCGGGGCTCGATGACATTCCTCTCTTGCAGAAGAGAATCATCGAGAAGGCAAATTCGGCGGGGAAGCCAGTAATCACCGCAACTCAAATGCTGGAATCAATGGTCGATAACCCCAGTCCCACACGAGCAGAAGTAACCGACGTTGCCAACGCCATAATTGACGGGACCGACGCGGTAATGCTTTCCGAAGAAACAGCGGTCGGCAAGTACCCAGTCGAAGCAGTCACGGTAATGAAGAGAGTGGCAACAGCCACGGAAAAAGCGCTTCCCTACAGGTCGCTGCTTGACAGTAGACGCGCGCTTGTCGGAACGATCATCCAGGAAGCAATCAGTTACGCTGCTTGCGATGTCGCCTATGAACTGGACGCTAGCTGCATCGTCGCTCACACCAGAACTGGCCTGACCGCGCACAGAGTGTCCAAGTTCAGGTCTTCAGTGCCCATCATCGCATTGACCTACAGCACGCCAGTCATGAACAGGCTTTCGCTGCTCTGGGGCGTCTATCCCTACCGGGTTCGAAAGCTTCGAACAACCTCGGAGATATTCGCTGCCGCGAAGACCGCTGCGCGTGCAAGCGGCATGACCCGCAGAGCTAGCAGGATAGTCGTGATCTGCGGAGACCCATCCACTCCACAAGGAACGACGGACCTCCTTAGGGTACAAGTCGTCTAATCATCGCGGACGCAAGACCGAAACGCCGGAAAGTAAAACGACTGCTTCAGAAAGCAACAAGATTGCCCATAGGACGTCAATGGGGTTATCGGCACGCATAGAAATGACGGTTCAAATCTTGACACCCGCACCGAGGATGGCGACGACGGACCTCTGCCAGTCATGAGCTTGACTAGTATTCTATTGTCAAGGGGCTATCGGCCTCATACGTTATGAGGTAGACTGCTGCGCTAACAGCAATGCTGACTTTGACATCGAGCATCTTTGTGCCCTTCTCCTCAAGTTTCTTGATCACTTCATTGAGTCTCTTGGTGTCCCTCTTCTCGTCGAAACGCTGTCTCGCTTCTTGCTAGATTCCAATCCACATCCAAGCACCGTCAAGGCACGCGAAGCAAGCGTTTGGATAGACTTTGAAGGTCGGAAGACCAAGGACAGGGGCGTAGTATTCCGGGCACATACAGAAGGTCCCGCTTTGGCAGAATGTGGCAGGTCCGCAGAAGCCAAGCACACCACGACTGACCATGACGAAGCCGACAGCGGCGACGCATGCAATACAGACGAGCACTATGCCGACAACGAGAAGAGAACCACGTCTCATCCTCGCACCCCGGTTGACTAAGGCTTGATCTTTGTCCAGACGAACAACGCAACGCCGATGACTATGGTCCAGACGACGACATCAACGACCAAGGCCATCACGTCCACGCGCCATGGAAAGTACTCGGGCGCCAGTATCAGACGGAACAGCCAGGGAATAGGGTACCCATAGTGTTCCGCGCCCAGCAGTGGAGCTGGCATGTTCGAGAGCAGACCTGTCAACAGGGTGATCACTACACCTCCAATCAGAGAGAGGATCACAGTCTTCATCGCGTTCAAGATCTTTCACGTGTCATCATGCGGCTTAGACCTAGCCTAAGATACTTCTGTTTAGAACAATAGAACGAGCCATCTGCAGCAGAACCAGTTCACCTATCGGATTATCCTGTGTGTGCCGTTGTTTGTGCGCACACAAGATAACGTGGACCTACGGGAACAGTTCATCGCTCATAGGGTCGGATCGAATATCAAATAGACTAAGGAAGAGCGCGTTCTTCTCTCGATTGCCGACCAGAATGCTAGAGCGAATCTACTTGAACCGGCTACTTCTTTCTGACCGGCATCATGACCTTTGCGTACAGTACGGTTACGCCGCCAACGACTTCCGGCTTCTTTGAGTAGACCTCAATTGGAGGCCCGGATGTCCTGTACCCCTTCTTCTCGATCCAGTCGCCAAGCTTCGCATATGTGCTCTTGAACTCAGTTCCAGGGCCCTTGTGGGAAATTGTGGCCACCTTCATGGTTGGCGTTCGGCGGATTTTCACGCCGGTCTGTTGCTTGGCTTTGCCCTTGAAAGTGATAGCTATGTCGCTTCTGCACTCTTCAGGAGAGGTCTTCTCCGGGTCATCGTGATATATTGCCATTGGGTAGAAGCCTGGCATCACTTTCTGTTCTTTGGCCCAACCGTACAAGCGCTTGATGTAATCCTCCCACGGCACCTTGTCGTATGGTCCCTTATGCTCTATGTAGGCCAGATTCGCTGCCTTTCTGGTTTCAAGCTTCGGGTTGGCCATTCTTGTTCGACCAAGTAGCGACGCTCAGAGTATTTCTGATTTCCTGACGCTTTGCTGGAGGAGCTGGGGTTGTCAAGCGTAGCCAAGACAGCGTTTCAGTCCCGACTTGGTACCGATGTTTCATCCAGACGAATCATTCTGACACAATATATCCGTCATGGCCGTCTCCGCCAGCCAAGGAGGCGAATATCTTGAAGAGAAGATTGATACTTGCGGCACTTCTAGGTCTGATTCTTCTCGCGGTAGTAGCTTCGGGCTACCAGGCCGTCGCTGACCCGACGAATGCTCCGGTGGTCGGACAAGTTCTCAGGCTAGAGTCGGTCAGGGGTATGGCTCGTGATCCCTCGTCGGGCGAATCGAAACATGCGACGCTTACCCTGACTTTGACGATTACGCATGTCAACGACACGCGCGTCAGGTTTATGATCACTGGCGGTCAGATAGCGATCGGTGACAGCATCTATACGCTCTCATCTGGTGAGGGCGGTGCGATCGTCCGAAGATTCGGCTGGATAGTACTTCGAGGTGAAACGACACTTGCAAGCGGCAAAGTATTCAAGTTCCGTCTCGAAGGCATGCTTCACATTGAACACGCTGGCCTGCTCGTCGTTGGCCTTGCTGGAGGAATCGGCCATGAGGACAACCGCATCTTTCTCAACTTCCTAGCCAGACTGTCAAAGGCTTAGCGCGTGCCTTCAAGAACAACCACCCGAACTCTCCTTTTCTTCCTCAAGCGGGCTTCTATGAGCGGGAGCTTAATGCACACGCCCGGGAAGAAGGCCGTGATTGTGATGAGCGGAAGAGCAGTGAGACCAACCACCGCCGTGAGAGAGCGCGAGAAGTCACATCGTACCCGACGTTCCTCGCCTGGGCGGACATGACATGCGCTTCTCAACTCTTACGAAGAAGTCTTGCTGCGTAGACGATTCCGCCCGCAATGAAGCACACGACACAGAACGCGTAGATCTCGAAGCCGATGAACATGCTATGACCTTGGAGAGGGTTAGACTCGAGTGGGTAAAACGGTTTGATATCCGGGTACAGAGGTGAGTCTAGGAGTACGTGGAGATAGATGCCGAAGAGGGATGCCAAGAGAATAGCCTTGAACGATGTCGTCTGTTCGAGTTTGAAGAACGACATCAAGGGCGTAAGAGTTCCTCTGATCGTACTCATGACTAAGGCTAGCAGAAACGCAACGATCGTTCCTCCAAGGAAGGTGTGCAGGTAACCATGGAGCGGATAGCTCAGATTCAGAGATAGAACTATGAGAGGCTCAATGTCAATAATGACACTGGCCACAAGGAACGTAGGTAGATCAAGATAACTGAAGAGAAGCAAGCCAAACAGCATCCCTGGCCCCAAGTGAAATGGTGTGAAAGGCAACACGATTAGACTCCTTTGATCTCCTCCTTGAATGACAACGCGGCCGAGATTTCAGATTCTTGCCCTAGCTGGCGTTCTGTTCTGCTTGTGCCCATACATCTCATAGTGGACGATCTCGTCCAAGCTCTTTCTGTACTTGACTCCGCGTTTTTCGTCTGGATAACCCAGCGTGAGAAGTGATACGACTCGAAGATTATCAGGCACATCGAACAATTCCTTCACCTGCTCTTCATCGAAGGCTCCGATCCAGCAAGAACCTATGCCTAGGTCCCAAGCGGTGAGCGCCATGTTCTCTATGGCTATGGCTAGGTCGACCAGGAATCCTTCGAAAGGGCCAACGTTAGCACTCTCATCAGGGTCGGCCAAACAGACTATGACAGCGGCAGCCTCTCCAACAAACCTCTGGTTGTCAGCGGCTTGAACCAGTCTTACTTTGTTTGCCGGATCGGTTGTCACTACGAACTGCCAAGGTTGACGATTATCAGCAGATTGTGCAAGTCTCGCAGCCTCAAGAATACTAAGCAAGATATCCTCAGGTATCCGTCTATCTCTGTACCTTCTTATCGAAGCTCTCTTCTTGACCACATCGAGCACTGCCAAGTCGGACACAAGTCAACGTGAGAATCCTTCCGACTTAAGGCTTGACGATGACGAGACTCGCCCAGATGAAATATTGCATGTCGTACTGAAATCTGAAGGCTATGATGCGGGCTGCGTCCCGCCTTGAGATCACCCGCAGTCCCAGGCTGTCAGCTGCTCGTCTTGACTACCGTCTGTCACTATGCCGGAGCGTATGATTCGGGGAAGAGTCCTGATTCATGCTAGAACTTTGTAGACGAGGTCTCCTTCTCTGACCTTGTCTATGACCTTGAGTCCTATTGATTGTCCGGCGCTCGCGTTCTCCACATTCGCATGCTCGATCTGCATGCTCTCAACTTTCTGGCGGAAGTCTGTGGTCATGCCTTTGACTCGTACCGTGTCGCCCACGGCTATCTTGGCGGTCAAGTCAATGACCGCGACAGCAATCTTGCTATAGTAGTGCCTTATCGCTCCAATCTGCTCCAAACGTTCCTCAGCCAAGGACCGAAACACACTCTACCTACCCATGCCAACAAAGTTGCCCAAAAAACCATCGCTGGCGGACGGCAAGATCGACATGTCGCACCACTGGGGCTACGTGGCAGTAGTGTTCTCAGCCCTGCTATTCGGGATAGGTATCACGCTGTACAAGATGCTACTAGGATCCGCGTCGCCTCTCGTAATCGCGGCCGTAACCTACTTGGCGGGAGGCCTCTTCTTGGCATGCGCCGGCCTCCTGCCTGGAAGCGCAAAAGTAGTCTCCTGGCTCAAGCTGCCAACAAGTACAAAGACGAGATTCGCACGGAGAGACATCGTCACATTAATCCTGATTGTGCTGTTCGGTGCAGTTCTTGCACCTTCCGTGTATCTCTCCGGACTGAACCAGACAACCGCCGTGAATGCAGCTCTCCTCGGGAACACAGAGACGCTCTTCACGATCGGAATTGCTTTCATCTTTCTCGGTGAGAGGGGAAGAATGAAGGATTACGCTGCGATGGCTCTGCTCGTCATTGGGGCGGTCATACTGACAACGAACCTCAACTTCGGACAGCTCGACACGCTCGGCGCAGTGTTTGGAAATCTCCTCGTGGTCGCCGGATCTTTCTTCTGGGGAATTGATAACAACCTGTCTCGAGTTCTGGCTGTTAGGAGGAGTCTTCTCCAAATAGGCTCAATGAAGGAAATCCTTGGCGGCGCTCTCCTGCTCGTGATTCTTTGGTTCTTTGGTTTGGGCATTGTCGTAAGCCCGGTTTCGATCGCGTATTTGGTAATCGTTGGAATCTTCAGCGCGGGTCTGTCTCTGCTTCTCTTCCTCTTCTCTCTGCAAGAAATCGGTGCCATGAGGACGGGAGTAATATTCTCGACGTCATCGCTTTTTGGGGCCGTCTCCGCCTTCTTGATACTTCGAGAGCCGATCAGCGTCCTGCAGATCCTTGCCGGTATGCTGATGCTCTTCGCCATCTACGTGCTATCGATCCCCGCAAAGAAACAGGGGAAGCTGGCGTAGGTTGCCCTTGACAGCTTGAGCATCCTATCTTTTCACAACTGCCTCTGCTAGTATGAAGAGCCCGATCAGGATGATGATAAGCGGTATGATATCGACTTTCAGCCCGGCATATTGTGCGAGCCCTATGACCAGCGCGAGAATGCCTATTCCTAGGCTGAACCTGCCCATCCGGACGCCGATGCCCCTTCTGGCAATGTTCAATCCGATCAGTATGAGTCCAACACCTATTGCGATAATCCATCCCGTGTCTACGCGGTAGGCTTGACCGTACATCCAAGCCCCGCCGACGAGGACGAAGAATAAGCCCCATGCGGCGGTTGTCAATGTCCGCGCGCTTGTCACCATGCTTAGTCACCAGACCCTTTGCGTCTACCACAATGTTCGATTATAAGCATTGAGACGATATTACATCTATAGAACGCTCAACGTAGCCCACCAGAAACAGAATCCGCTGGAGACCAGGACTTGGACGCGATGGAGGACCTCATTGCAAAGATCCTAGCCCAGCGGAAAGACTTGACACGCGGGGAGATTGAGAGTCTCATCGAGGAGAAAAAGCGTGAAGCACAAGACTTGCTCTCAGACGAGGGAGCCGCTCGACTGGTGGCAGAGGAACTGCTAGTTGAGACGGAACCTGTTGCCGTCCCCAGCATGATGATTCGTGATCTTGTGGCAGGACTGAACGACGTGACCCTGACCGGCAAGGTCCTGGCGAGCGAGCCAGTGAAGGATTTTGTCCGCCAGGACGGCTCAACAGGCCGCGTTGTGAAGATTCTACTTTCCGATGAAACGGGAAAGATCGAGTGCGCCGTTTGGGATGCGAAGGCTGACCTGATCCTCAAGTACGGAGACCTAACCGGGAAACCTGTCACCGTTAAGCACGGCTACACACGTGCTGGTCTGGCAGGGGAAGTTGAATTCAACGCGGGTGAGCGAAGCGAGATCACTGTTGCACCTGAAGTTGAAACTCTCGAGGCAGCCAAGATTATTTCGATAGGAGACATAAAGGAGCCTGCGATCGAACTCAACGTGCTCGGCATCGTTCACTCAAGACCGAGGCTCTACGAATTCGACAGGAATGGACAGAGGGGGGCAGTACTCAGAACCGTGCTTGCGGATGGCACGGGCTCTATGCCGTTCGTTGCATGGAATGAAAGAGCGGATGAATTGCGGAACCTCAAACGAGGCGATGTTCTGACGGTTCATGGCGGTAGGCTTCGCAGAGACAACTCCGGTCGGCTTGAGATACACCTAGAGAGTAGAGCGACCGTGGCGCTTCTTGAGAAGCCGCCTGAGGGATTTGTGATTCCAGAGATAAGGTTCCTCAAGATTTCTGAACTGAGACCCAACTTGCCTACTGCGAATCTCGTGGCACGTGTTGTTGGAGTGAGCGAGCCACAGCAAGTACAGCGGAAGACCGGCGAAAGTGTAGCGATTTCACGCATACTCGTTGGCGACGAAACCGGACTGGTCTCCGTTTCCTTGTGGGACGACAAAGCCGAGTTCGCGTCGCAGCTTAAGGTAGGCGACCTTGTTCTAATCGAAGACGCAGTACCCGCCTTGCGGCTCGGCCAGATTTCCATAAGCGCAGGAAGAACGGCTTCTCTCCAGAAGCTAGAGGACGCAAGCAAAGCAATCGAAGTCAAAGTCAACAAAGTCAGCGAAGTCGGGTCGGGCTCTGAGCTCGTCGCAATAGAAGGGGAAGTCGTGGGGAAACCGGAGAGGAGGGAAGTAACCACCGCGAAAGGCGAGAAGGTTCAAGTCACATCGACGAGGATCCGCGACGAGACAGGAGAAACCAGAGTCTCATTTTGGAGATCACAAGCGACGGAAGCAGGCAAACTTCAACCCGGCACAAAGGTCAGAATCTACGGCCTCTTGCCGAGACCCGGGCTAGCGGGCGAAACCGAATTCAACACCGTTCAGGCATCGAAGCTTGAGGTTGTAGCCCGCGGACGACGCGAGCGCCCCTCTTCAGGCGAGATCCGGCAGTTCATGACTCTGAAGGAAAACGAGCGAGCCTGGGTTAGAGCCATCGTCCTTGATGCCGGAGAAGACGCTACGCTGACTTCCGTGTGTAGTCAATGTGAAGAACCAGCCGTTCCCTCTAATGGGCAGTTCGCGTGTTCAACTCACGGCGCGCAGGCCGAGCCGACTTGGCTACTTGCGACGCGCATGCGCCTTGACGACGGCACCGACGCAATTGCGGCCGATGTGCGAACCAAGGAGCCGCACACTTTCCTTGGCAAGAGCATAAGTTCGGCTCAGAAAGAGATATTAGCGAAAAGGACGAGTACGGTAGCCCTACCCATCGACGCAACCGGGAAGCTTGCTGGAATGAGGATAGAAGCTTTCGGCGTCACAAAACGCGATCCTCAGACAGGAAAGCTCGTTTTTCATACCGACAAAGTGTTTCTGCTCGAATAGAGAGTCGTACGCTGGATGAATTCTGTAAACGAATCTTTCTGGTTCTAGAGAGGAAGGCTGTCTTGGATTGATGAACTCTTGATGGCTATGAAGATTGGTCAAGACATCTTCGACTACATAAACACCGTCAGAAACCCAAACAGCAAGCAAACAATGAAACGAAGAGTCCAAGAGTACCAAGCGAAGCAAGACATAGTTGACAAGTTCGCCGCCCTCAACTCGCGGTACTTCGTGGTCGTCTTTTCGGCCGAATGGAATGCGGAATGCCGCGCTCACATCCCCAGCTTGGCAAAGCTCATGATTCAAGCAAACAATAACAACATCTCTGTCAAGGTTGTAGACTTTGATGAGAACCGCGACATAGCGGAAGAGATGCGCGTGCTGCGGATTCCTGCTGTGATCGTTCATGACAAGTCTTGGAGAGAACTCGGACGTTTCGTTGAGAAACCTCAGCATGGCGCCACGCTAGAAGAAGAATTATGGGACATAGTCAGCAAGTCTACAGGCGCCGCCTAGCAATCGTCATCATGTCCGACAGGCCTGAATCTCGAGCTGCAGTAGCGCATCTAAGTTCAAGTTTTCACGAGTTCCTAGGTTGCGGGTGTTGCACGGGAAGTAGCGAGCGGTTCGGGTTTCTGGGCGCCTGCTCTCTTGGCTGCCGATAATTTGAGGACCTGTTCGATTCCATGCTTACCCGGATCTATCTGTTTCAATTCTAGCCAACCATTCTCCTCAGCTTCTGCCAGGAATTCCTGTCCACGCGTCGTGCGTACAATCACGGTTGACCAACCGTCTGGACACCCAACGCCCCCGACGGATATGTCACCGAACTCGGCTGTGAAATCTTCGCAGACCTTGCAGCTTGACCGAACGAACTCATCTACCTCCTTCAGTGCAACAGACAGAACCTCGACGCTTTGGGCATAGACCCTGAACTTTCCCTTCTTTATTGCAAAACGGCTCACCTGACCCAGGTCGATGTTCTTGCTCCGTAGGTAGTTTCCGAGGAGCTGATCGTACCCGTAGCTTTCCATGCACAATAGTCCGATCGCTAGATGCACTGCATCGGCAAGCTTCCTTGCCCCAAGAGCCGATGTCTGCATTCGCCTGTATGATCGAATTTGACACGGTGTCCCGACGATCGCCACCGTCTTCTTCCCATACTCCTGCACTGCGGACATAAGACCAATGAGAGTAGGGCTGGGAGTATACTTCGTCCCAGCGGAATTCAGGAGATCACCGTAGTCCAATGCCACGCATGGAACGGGCTTCCAGGGCACCCCACCGTCGACGCACGTAACCACGGCTGCGTCGACCTTGCCACTTTCGAACGCGCGACCTAGGACGGACGTGACGACTCCGCCATCTTGGCTCTTACGAAGGATCTCTTCCTTCTTGGATCTACCGTTCGCTATGGTCTGATAGATACCGATCGGCTCGTCTGCGTTTCTGGCTCGCCCAAAGATGCTCTTCTCGACTTCCTCTCTTGGGAACTCTGCGGCTGAGCAGGAGTAGTAGCATACTTGGCAGAGCTCGCATTTGCCCCGCATCGTGGGCTTCTCGCCCTCCACTTGAAGAATGTAGACCGGGCACGATGCGACGCAGGCGCCGCAGAACGTGCACAGGTTGCGGTTCAACACTTGGGATACGAGTGACCCAAACAGCTTGGGTCTGGCTGCCGTCTGCATACGAGGCACTGCACGCAACACGAGTAGAGATTACTCATATGAATTTCGCATACGCTACAGGGACTCGATCCGGGTCTCCACCCTTCACACTAAAGCCTCATGAGGTTTGCGTTGTCGCTAAGGAGTTTCCTGACCTTGAGGTTGATGTGCTCACTGGAACATGCGATCACTGAGTCGTATCCTTCTCCAATTGGTTTGCCTTGAATGTCAGTTGCAGTGCCACCTGCTTCTTCAACTATCATGAGTCCTGCAGCTATGTCAACCATCCTGCTATTCCTAGAGAAGTCGAGGAACCCGTCGAGTACGCCGCACGCTGTGTAGGCAAGCGGAATCGCGCATGAGCCGACGCTGCGGAAACTCTTCAGTGTGAGCCCGAACTTGCGAAAAGCCTCGACAAACTTCAAGAATTTTGTCTTGTCTGCGGCTGTGTGAAGATCCATATCGAACAGGCAGTCCTCAAAGGGCCTCTCACGATTGGTGTGAATCCTTGCGCCGTCCAAGAACGCGCCTCGTCCACGCTCCGCCGAGAACGTCCTGCGGCACATAGGTTCGTAGATGACCGCCATCGCGGGCTCGTCACCGGGAAGAGACCGAACCATCATGGAGACCGCGAACACTGGAACACCACGCTTGTAGTTTGAACTGCCGTCCAGAGGGTCGAGGATGACCCTATATTCCGGAATGCCGAACACGACGCGCCCAGCTTCTTCAGAGATTACTTCCATGTTTCCGATCTTGCCCAGTCTCTCCAGTATTATTTCCTCAGCCATGCGATCAGCAAGAACCGTCTCGTCTCCGGAGTCCCCGACCCCGACAACCTCGGAGAGGTCTTTCTTGCCGAAATCTCTTGCAAGCGCGTCTCCAGCCTCGCGAGCGATTGCAATCAGGTGTTCCAGTTCCAGTGATGAAGCCTCCGAGCTAGTAGGTCGCCACCTTCGTGACGCCAGGGATCTTAAGCATCTTCTGAATCGCGTCTCCGGACGGCTCTCTCTCCACTACCAACGTCAGTTTCGGCTCTGGAGTCAGGTCAGGATCATCAGCCACGGCTTGCCTAATCGAGACGCCCTCTCTAGATATCAACGCCGAAGCTTCGGTGACGATCCCGACTGCGTGAGGATCCGCGTAGATCTCTATCACGCGGTACCCAAGGAACCGAGCCACGTTAGGCAGAAAGGGCCCTGCCGGCTTCAAGCCTTTGAAGACCGATTGCAGGACCGAGTCAGATTCGATGAACTCAGCCGTTTCTCTGACGGTCCTTCTGTCCACTCCTATTGCCCTAGCGATCTTGAGTTCCGACTGCTCTATGTCGCCGCAGAAGATTCTGCCGTCTCTGACGCTTAGTCCAAGCTCAACCAGCGCCCTCGCTACCCTCAAGCGTCCTGGATAGTCCTTCAGGCGCTCGGATATCTGTCTCCACATTCGGACATCGGTGTACATATCCGTACAACGAAGTCTTAAACGATGACCGTTGTCTGCTTCGTGACTCCGTGATTAGCCGAGCGTGGCCGATGCATTTTTGGCTTTGCGGTGCCTCAACGTCATTTTCGCGACTTCGATGTATCGAAATGCTGACTAAAGTCTTAAATAAAGCGCCAGAGCCCTACGTGGCGCCTGTGATAGCGTTGTCAACAAAGAACTCGTCAAAGAAGTTCTTCCTAGGAGAAGATGACCTGCCGAAGCAGTGGTACTGCATACTGCCTGACCTGCCGCGGCCTCTGGCACCAACCATAGATCCAGCGACAAAGGCGCCTGGCCCAGGCATCGTCCCTAAGATATTCCCCAAAGAGATTCTCGGTCAAGAGTTCAGCCAAGAACGGTGGGTGAACATCCCGGAGGAAGTGAGGGAAGCCTATCGGCTTTGGAGACCGACTCCCCTTATCCGAGCGGTCAGACTGGAGAAGGCTTTGAAGACGCCTGCCAAGATCTACTACAAGTATGAGGGGGTCAGCCCACCTGGAAGCCACAAGCCCAACACGGCCGTTCCCCAAGCCTACTACAACATGAAAGAGGGAGTCAAACGTCTGGCGACGGAGACGGGAGCTGGTCAATGGGGCTCCGCCCTAGCCTTCGGCTGCATGATGTTCGGCCTTGACTGCACTGTGTACATGGTAAGGGCAAGCTACGACCAGAAACCCTACCGAAGAGTCTTGATGGAACTCTGGGGTGCAGAAGTCAGCGCCAGCCCAAGCACGAAGACAGAGTCTGGCCGGAAGATTCTGAAGGAAGACCCTGACTGCCCTGGAAGTCTGGGAATAGCAATCAGCGAAGCCGTTGAGGACGCGCTTACGCATGATGAGGCAAACTACTCAATCGGTAGCGTCTTCAACCATGTCCTCATGCACCAAACCGTTGTTGGACTTGAGACCAAGAGACAGCTTGAAGTTATGGATGAATACCCAGACGCGATTTTCGGATGCATAGGCGGAGGCAGCAGCTTCTCCGGGCTGTTCTACCCATTCTACGGCGACAAGGTTTCGGGGAAAGCGCCTAAGGAAACCAGGTTCCTAGCTGTTGAACCCACGGCTTGTCCCTCCATCACCAAGGGCGAATACACGTACGATCATGGCGACACAGCAAGACTGACTCCTCTAATCAAAATGCATACCTTAGGCCATGACTTCATACCGGCGCCGATTCATGCCGGGGGCCTACGCTACCACGGTAAGGCGCCTACGCTATGCGTGCTGGCATTAGAGAAGAAAGTTGAGACAGCGGCCTATAACCAACTTGAGGTCTTCGAGGCCGCGAAGCTCTTCGCCAGAACTGAAGGAATAATACCGGCCCCTGAACCAGCACATGCCATCAAAGCCGTTGTCGACGAGGCTCTAAGATGCAAGGAGACAGGGCGCGAGGAGACAATCCTTTTCTTGCTCTGCGGCCACGGCCACTTCGATATGCAAGCATTCGACGACTACAACCACGGGAAGCTGAAACCATACGCGTATCCAGAAGAAGAAGTCCAGGAAGCCATGAAGAAGCTGAGGAAGCTCTACCCTTGGCTGGCAAGCCTGCCATACTGATGTCTTGGACATCGGGAGCGATACCATAGACTTCAACAGCTACGAGCATGGGCTTCTAGAGCCATCTGGATGTTCCAAGCCGGGAAGCTCAGGGAGTTCGGGCCTCTGAAGATCGACGTTCCCAAGTACGTCACTTGAACGACGAATCTCCCCCTAAACACTTACGTCCGCCCATTTTTTCCCCTTTCCGCCCTGTTCTAGCAGTCTGAATGACCTGTCAACTGGAATCCGATGGTGTCGGGAGCCGACACAGGGTTGGCTTAGCCGTTTTAATAGCCCCTGAAAGGGAAAGCTACTGGGCGCCGGATCTTCTGTGCCACGAATAATACTCCACGTTGACATGGACGCCTTCTATGCGTCCGCGGAGAGACGACGGAATCCGGAACTAACCGGTCTGCCGATCATTGTAGGCGCTGACCCAAAGAGTGGGAAAGGGCGCGGAGTCGTTGCCGGTTGCTCGTACGAGGCGCGCAAGTTCGGGGTTCACTCCGCTCAGCCAATATCAAGAGCATATCGACTCTGCCCCCAAGCGGTCTATCTCAGACCGAACTTTGCCCTGTACGAGGAAGTCTCCGCTCGCATCATGGACATTCTTCGCGGCTTCTCGGAGAAACTCGAGCCGATGGGACTAGACGAGGCGTTCCTAGACCTGTCTGGCAAGGTTGAAGATTTTGATCAGGCGGCGAAAGTTGCCAAGAACATCAAGGACGAGATCAAGGCTCAAGAGGGCCTAACATGTTCAATCGGTGTAGCGCCGAACAAGGCCATTGCGAAGATCGCGTCTGATTACCGGAAGCCTGATGGGCTTACGGTAGTGACGCCCGGTGAAGCGTCGTCGTTTCTACGCCCCCTTCCAGTCTCACGAATCAGTGGCGTAGGAAACAAGACTGCTGAAATCCTAGAGAAAGTAGGCGTCAAAACGATCGGGGGCTTGGCAAGCTTTCCCGCGGGACGGATCGTGGAGTTGTTTGGAAAGTGGGGGATCAGGCTGTGGGAGATCGCGAATGGCATCGACGAGTCGCCGGTCGTAACCTCTTACGACATCAAGTCGATCAGCAACGAGACAACCTTCGAAGAGGACGTTGCGGACAGAAGCATCGTCATTGAGATGATGGACAAGCTTGCCCGGGATGTTCATTCTCGGGCAACTCAAGATGGGTTTCTGTGGCGGACAGTTGGCATCAAGCTCAGGTTTGAGGACTTCTCAACGTTCACGCGAGCCAAGAGCAGAAACGACTACACTCAAAGTTTGGAGGTAGTGCGGAATTCGGTGCGCTCTCTCTTTGGCGAGTTTGAGAAGGATCCCAGAAAGATACGTCTCGTTGGGGTTAGGCTCTCGAACCTCAGGCGAACTGACCTGTCTCAGGAAACGCTGCTGGCATGGTCGAAGAGCCAATGAGTCGTGGGCGTTTCCATGGACGCGAGCCGTAGGAGAGCAGCGGCATGGGGGCTTCACTCAGCAACCGTGTATCCTTGAACAGTTCCATGAGGCGTTGAATTGGCGTACTTTCATTGTTCAAGCTATAGAGGAAGATGGGCCCGTATGATTTCGCTTGAATTAATTCGGCGTCGATGAGTTTTCGCAGATGCGCCTTAATCACTTTCCTTTCCAAACCGCTGAATTTTGAGATCTTGTACACGGTCAGCGACTCATCCAGATGCTTTGCCAGAGCCAGAAGGATCCTGAGCCTAGATTCGTTGCCTATGATTGTGAGAAGGGGAGGTCTCGGCGGCATCGATCATCGGCATGATATGAATCATCGGGGAGAAGATAAGCGGGAGAGCAAAGTGAAAGTACACAAACCTTGCCGGATTCCTAGCAAAGAATATCTCGAAGACATGGCCGAATCTCCGCAGAAGATTGACAAAATTGTCGTGCGTGTTCTGCGATATTATTGCAAAGAAGGCGCCGGCTCATATCGTGTACCAGGACGATGATCTGATCGCTTTTCTTGACAGGCACCCCATCGCTGATGGACATACCCTAGTGCTGACAAAACGCCACTACGAGCGCCTCGGAGAGATCCCTCGACCTGAAGTCGTTAACTTGTTCAGCAAAGTCCAAGAGCTCAACCAGACGATCATGAAAAGAATGTCGGCGCAGGGGGCACATATCTCCGTCAACGACGGAAAGGCCGCTCACCAGCTCGTCCCACATATCCACGTACACATAATCCCGCGAAAAGCCGAAGACGGAGTAACATTCACCGCACGAAAACGACTCTCCAGAGAACAGATGGAACGAATCAGGACTCTAATCGGAACCTAGTTCTCAGCCCGCTAGTAGTCCGAGAGACATCAGGCGCAGCGAAGCGAAGCGTGGCCTTAACAAGCCGATAGCCGTTTGCGCCTCGTGGGTTCAAATCGCACCCCCGGCGCTTCTTGAAGACCTGATGTATTTCCACGTCAGAGAGGATTCCATCGTTTTGCCCACGGATGAGCACGCAGGGCTAGCCGGACTCATTAGCGTAGATCTCTGAGACTCGGGGCCCCTCTTATAGGTTAACGGGGGTTAACCTCCCCGTTCACATACGCGTTCTCCTCAACCACTCTTCTAGAATCGGATCCAGAATGGAATAGATACCTCCTTCTGCTTTGTTCACAAGACCATGAATGACCAGTTTGTCGAGGTACTCGAACAGAACATTCTTCGCGATTCTTACTTGCCTTCTCCGGAGTGTCGATAGAAGCTGGGAAGGCCCTACCGGAGAGCGAAGCGCCGCCATCGCGCTTAGTACAGAGCGCAGTCTTCTCTTGACCATGGTATTGCCAAGACTGATCCTCTGCAAGTCTCTATCGTAATCCGCTCCCACATAGCTTCCGCTCCTGAACGAGTACATGTCTTCCCAAACCTTCTGGACTATCGCATTTGTAATCCTAGACTTTCGTGCTCGGCACCTCACATATGCATCATAGGTGATCCTCACCAACCACTTCGGTATTCCGGCCGTCCTCTCGAAAACAAACTGCTCAATCGGGCGATCCCATCTGAGTCCCACCGTTTCAAATACAAATTCGACGAATTTCCGAGTGGTGTCGGAGTCGAACGGTTCCACTTTTCGATCAATAAAGAACTCTTTGAAGACAGAATCTTCTTCGGTTGTCAGGGATCGAAGGATGCCGACGGCCGACCCCGTTGCAATGTAGCTGGTTTTGTCATGGTCCGACCATCGAGTTCTCAGCAGTCCATGTATGTTCGGAATCGCTTGCTTGAAGAGGATGATCTCCTGAAACTCATCTACGAGCACAATAGCTCGCTTGCCAGTGTCCTCTGCCATCGCCTCGGGTAGATCCAAGGCCGACCGCACAAGAGCAGAGGCTTTTTCTTTTCCGGCTTTCCAATCGAATGCAACTGTGACGAAATCTTTGACTGCGACGGACTCTACATTCTTGATGTTGTCCCTGAGCCACTCGATTCTCTTCAAGAAACCGTACTTAATTGCCTGACGAAGACCAGCACGGTCTAGGAAATCACCCAAGAGCGAAGTAGTGTAGTAGTCCGCGAACGACTCCGCGGACGGGCTCTTCTCCCACGACTCTTGGAGATTGACATAACTAACCAACAAATCCTTGTCATGAGCCTCGGCCTCCGCGTACTTCAGCAGACTAGTCTTGCCGATCCGCCTCGGGCCCACGAGGAGGAACGCTCGGAAGGTCTCAAGGGCGTCTGGCAATTCTGATTTCAATTCGTCTCTATCGTATGGGTCTGGTGTCCACTTGGCAGGGTTGTAGGGAAACGGCGGCAAAATGCCTCAGTGAGCGGTTAACCCCCCTTCACCTATTTAAGGAGCTCGAGACCGCATATTCACCGCAAGCCCACCGCAGTATTCGTTTACAGATTGCCAGCTCAGCTCAATCACTTCTCACTTTCAGCTCCCTCTACGCTTTTTCTCGGCTGAGACTCTGCTTGGTTCACAGTTCTAAACGCGGGTTTCAAGCTAACCCCCCGGTGCAACCCACTGAGCCCGGCGCCTTCAAGTACCGCAACTCAGACAAAGCCTTGAGCTGGCATCAAGAAGCTACTCATAATGCCGCTTCAAACGAGCTATACTAGGATCCTTGGAATTCTATACCTGAGGCCCCTCGCTAGAGGGATCGCGACGACAGCGCCCGACAGGACCTGGATCATATTGCTTGGTACTTCAACAAGAGCTGCTGGGACTCCGAAGCCCATCATGTATGCTTCTGACAGGAAGTAGCCTGAGACCATTACGATTGCGCCGACGAGCCAGCCTAAGCCGTCGCGGCGGGTGCTCCTCCCGTCCCTTATCGCACCTGCAAGGAAGCCCTCTAAGCCTTTGATCACCAGCGTATAGGGCGCGAAGTACGCGTATCCCGTGATAATGTCAGCTGTGGCCGAGCCTATTCCGCCGGCAAAGCCTCCAACAAATCTCCCAAACAGCAGCGCGCTCGTGAAGACCATGATGTCTCCAAAGTTTAGATACCCTCTGGTCGGCGGAACAGGAATCTGAACCAGCATCGTCGCAACGGTCGTCGTTGCAGCCAACGCAGCAGCAAGCGCCAGCTTAGCAGCGACTCCTGACCGAGCCAACGCGCCATCACGAAAGCGGCTACAAAGAAGAGCAACATATAAGCGCTCACCTATATATTGGCCAATCGTGACGATCTCCGATGTCTTTGGTTACTTCACTTCAGTGTCCACGATGCGGGTTCGTCGAGAAGAATCTTGAGGCGGCCAAATGCCCGAGATGTCAGAGCGCCCTACTGTTTGAGTACGACTACGAGAAGATGGAACAAGCCTTCACGAGCGGGGAGTTCAAGGCGCGAACCCCTGGAGTATGGAAGTTCCGAGAACTCCTTCCCATCACCAGCGAACGGAACATTGTCTCATTGGGTGAGGGCGGCACATTCATGCACGACTGTCCTAGGCTCGCGCGTGAGATCGGAATCAGAAAACTTCTCCTGAAGGACGAAACCACGAACCCAACCGGCTCGTTCGTAGACCGCGGAATGACCGTCGAAGCCTCGAAGGCGAAAGAGCTTGGATCAAGAATCATAACGTGCGGAGCAAAGGGGAACCTCGGCGCATCCGCAGCGGCCTACGCAGCGAAAGCGGGCGCCAAATGCAGACTACTTCTTCCCGAGATCCTAGACACTGGAAAGCTCTACCAGATGATTGCCTACGGAGCCGAACTCGAGCCCGTGAGAGACTACGAAGACGCACTTCGCAGAAGCAAGCCATCCTCAGATGAGTATGTAGTCTCGCCAGCAAGCCCGTTCTTCTTGGAAGGTGAGAAGACAACGGGGCTTGAGATATGCGAACAAATGGGCTGGACGCTACCAGACAGGATCGTAGTTCCAGTCGGCAACGGCGGCCACCTCGCAATGATCTGGAAGGCCTTGCAGGATCTCAGAAGAGCCAAACTCGTTGGCGACGAGTTAGCGAGGATGACCTGCGTTCAACCTCAAGGGGCTGCCCCAATCGTTCATGCGTTCAACTCGAAAAAGACAGACGTTACGCCTCAGGCCTCGGTGAAGATGTTCGCAGCCGACATAGCAGTTCCGGCTCCGCTACACGGATTCATGGCGCTCAAAGCTCTTAGTGAGTCGAAGGGTTCAGCCATCTCAGTCACGGACCGGGAGATCCTCAAAGCAGCCGCCTTGCTCGCTCATACCGAAGGAATCTTTGCAGAACCTGCGGCGGCCGCCGCTATCGCAGGGCTTGCGAAAGCCGTCAAATCCGACAAGATAGATCGAGATGAGGAAATCGTCTGCGTGATAACCGGGGCTGGGCTTAAGGATCCGAACGCTGTGAAGCAGCACATTGACCGATCAAAGAGGCTGGACAGGTTTCTGAGGCGAGCGGAGCCGCGGGAGTTCACACTCGAGGTCGGAGGGACGAAACTCTCGATTCTTCAGTTGCTTGGCCGGTTGCCGACTCACGGTTACGGAATCTGGAAGGCTCTTGCAAATGAGTTCGGAGTTTCAGTCAAGCTTCCGAGCGTGTATCAGCATTTGACAGAGCTTGAGGGATTGAATCTGATATCGAGGGTGAGGCCCAAGGTCTCGGTGGGCAAGAGAGAGATCTTCCAGTACCAGCTAACGGAGAAGGGAAGAGAGATTCTGCGTGCGAGAAGACAGATAGAATAGTCTCAAGCTACAGCGTGGCAGAACTTTTCGGCTTCGATCCGGACGCGATGAAGATTCCGATTTCTGCCTTTCTTCCGTGCAGGGATATTCCGCAGCACTTTGTTCTGGCCAGCTCCACCTTCACGTCTTCTAGTCCGGTGTCCTCAAGCCACTTCTTGACTTTCGACGGTTCAAATCCAAGCCACCGGTCCGCCATCTCTTCCCGCAGCCAGCGCTCGTTGTGCTTCTCCAAGTCCGCGACTGCGAGCTTGCCGCCCTGCTTGAGAACTCGCGTCATCTCAGAGATCGCTCGTTTCGGTCTTGGACAATGGTGGAGGATCATGTTCCCCACGACGGCATCGGCGAAAACGTCGTCTACTGGCAGATCCTCTGCGTCTCCTACCCTGAACTCTACGGATCCCACAAGGCCGAGCCTGCCCAGGTTGTCTTTCGCCGTCTGCAGCATTGATGGGGAAAGATCCACGCCTACTATCCTTCCTCTGCCTTGTGTCCGCGTGGCGACCTGTTGGGTCAGGAAACCGGTTCCGCAACCCACATCAACAACAGTAGCGTCGGGCTTGACATCAGACGCTTCGAGTACCGCGTCTGCGATTGTTTCGTCGAAGAAATCCTCACGCATCCTGTCCCATCGGTTGGCCACGGCTGCAAAGTACTTCCTAGCTCTCGTTTTCACCTTGGTGGGTCTGACGCCTTTCCGTAGCCGGCTATGTCGGCGCTTGCGCATTCGAGACACACCCCCGGAACTCTAGCCAAGCCACGCGATCTATCTAAAGAGTGATTCTCTTGGTTAAGAAGATACTAATGCATATCTTCTGAAGTGTGTCGGATCTAGCCCGGTTGTTCCTCTCGCGTTCATGGAGTCTTGACCCTCCCTCTGTGTGCACCGAGGATGAACCGCGTAAACGCCTAATGCCTTCGGCGACTTAACTTCGATCGCTATCCGCTCGCCTCCAGGCCCAATTGCGATGCCGTCCACTGTGGCATTCCCGAGTCTCACGAGCTTTGTGTTTAGGTGCGGTTTGCGTTGGTGTGTTCCATTATCAATGGAACGTCGGTGTTCTCCGCTCGGAACGCTTATATACCAAGCTCCATGGCACCGCCGGAGTAAGGGCAGCCTCGCCAACGGAACGCGATTGCGCGAGCACAAAGCGTCCGATGAGGCTCTGCCCGTGAACATAAAGAGAGAAAGATGAAAATGGCAAAACAACTCCGACGTCATTCCAAGACGTTCTCCACACTACTCCTCGCAGTGCTTGTACTTGTGACGACTCTAGTTTCGGCCAATGTCGTTCTCGGCCAAGACAGTGCGCCGCCGGTCATCACCAAGAGCATTCCAGGTACTCCCCAGTTCGCGAGCGGATCGAACACTTACATTACTTCGGCGACCACCTTGCGTGTCAACGTCACCGACGCTGATACCGGAGTGCAAAGCTGCAGTATTACAGTCACGGACAGCTCCAATGCGGCGGTTCTTGCCCCCTCCTGCGCTAGCGGCGATAACGACTTCACGCTTCCAAGCTCGCTACCTGATGGCGTCTACACCATCTCAGCAACAGCTACAGACGCGGCGGGTAACACCAGCAGCGATCCCATGACCGTCATCCTGGACAACACAGGCCCGAATTTGTCTAAGACGATTGGCACTCCACAGTATATCAGCGGCGGTGCGACCTACGTGAAGTCGACTACTGCGATCAGCGTTTCCGCTGACGATGGTGCAGGCAGCGGAGTCGCGAGTTGCACTCTGTCAGGAAGTGCTCAAGTGACAGGTTCTTACACGCCAGGCAGCAGCTTCTTCTTGACGGCTCAAGATGGTTCCAAGACATACACCGTCAACTGTCAAGACAACTTGGGCAATCAGGCATCACCCCTGACAGAAACCGCCACTGTCGACGATACAGCACCCACTATAACAATCACTTCCCCGGTTGGAACCTACACCCTAAATCAACCGAATGTAGTCGCCAGCTATAGCTGCGACGACGGAGCAGGCTCAGGCGTCGCCATTTGCGCTGGTGACCTAAGCAATGACGCGATCATCGACACCAGCTCGGGGGCTCTGGGTTCCCACACTTTCACGGTCAAGGCGACAGACAACCTTGGAAACGTAGCGTCAAGCAGCGCAGACTACTCTGTGAGATACAATCAAACCTCTGGACGGAAGATACTAGCGCCTCTTCAGCAAGTCTCGGACCCCGCTCAGCTGACGAAGACATACAATCTGGGTAGGACGCTACCAGTCAAGTTCCAGCTCAGCGACGAGAAAGGAGCTTTCATTGGAACCGCTAAGGCGACATTGACTCTGTACGACGCGAAAGGCGCGCAGGTCTCAGTCAAGAACTCCGGCAACAGCAACGGTGGCACGACCGCCTTCCGATACGACCCGGTCGCACAGCAGTACATCTACAACCTGAGCACCAAGAATCTATCCCAAGGTATCTACAAGATCGTCATCAAATTGGGCGACGGCACCGAGATCTCGACCTACTTCAGACTTACGAAGTAGGACGCGATCTCTCTCCCTTTTTGTTCTTCAACACGGGAGCGCCGAGGAGGGGCGCAATGATAGAAGTTCCCAGCTTTGAGAGGGAAGAAAGGAGGTGATTTAGAAGTGCGTCGATTGTTTGCCCTGCTGACAGTCGCTATCATCTTCATGGCTTTCGTAGTTCCCACAACTGTTCAAGCTTCATCCTCCCCGCCGACTTTTGTCACAATCATCCATACAAATGACTTTCACGGCAATTTGCTTGGTTTCACACCACCTCTCGCAGGTAACATTGCTGGAGGATCTGCTCGCATCGCCACGCTCGTGGAGGAGATTCGGGCGAGCGCTCCTGGTATCGTTCTCCTACTTGACGCCGGCGATGCCACCCAAGGTACCATGGTGTCAAACTACTTCAACGGAGTGGCCGTCATTGATGTTATGAATTACATGGGATACGATGTCATGGAAATCGGCAACCACGAGTTCGACTTTGGTCAAGGGGCGCTGGCCGCCAACGCTGGATATGCGACATTCCCGTTCCTCTGTGCCAACATCAAGGTGAGCGCCAGTGGAGAGACACCACCATTCTGTAAACCCTACGTAATCATCGAAAAGGGGGGAAAGAGGATCGCCATCTTCGGACTCATTACGCCCGACACGCCCGTGCTTACGCATCCTAAGAACATTGTCGGTTTAACCTTCGTGGACCCTATAGAAACAGCGGCGGAGCTTGTTCCCAAGCTGCAGCCGAACGCAGACCTCATCATTGCCCTCACGCACATTGGGTACGACATGGACAGGCAGCTCGGAGAAGAGGTGGGTGGAATCAACGTCATAGTTGGAGGTCACAGCCACACCATGATCTCTGTTCCGGAGAGGCTTGGAAACAGCGGCGGAAACGCGATCATCGTTCAGGCTTGGGAATCTGGTAAGGTTGTAGGCCGACTCGATCTCGAGATGCGCGGAAACGCGATAGTCCGCTTCAGCGGTGGGCTCATCAACGTTAGTGCTGGGATTGCCGAAGATTCTACGGTCAAGGCGATGGTCGAAGGCTACGCAGCTCAGTTAAGCGAAGCAATGAAAGAGGTCGTGGGATACACACTGGTTCCTCTGGTAGGGGATAGGACGCTAATCCGCACTCAGGAGACGAACCTGGGGGACCTCGTCGCAGATATGATGAGATGGGCGGCGGGACCTGACGTGCAGATCGCGCTTACGAACGGAGGCGGCATACGATGGCACCGTACCTTCCCGGTTGGACCAATCACTCGCGGGGACGTCTACGAGCTACTTCCATACGGTAACGTTCTCGTGATGATGGACCTAACAGGGGCGCAGATAAGGCAGGCGCTTGAAAACGGCGTTTCCGAGTGGCAGCTGGTCGCTGGACGTTTCTCCCAGGTATCAGGGTTGAAATTCACGTTTAACCCTACCAGGCCTGCCGGAAGTAGAATCATTGACGTGTGGGTTGGAGGCACGCCGCTGGTGGACACGGCGGTCTATCGAGTGGCGACGAACGACTTTATGGCAGCGGGCGGCGACGGCTACACAGTCCTAACGCAAGGTACCAACTACGTCAGCACTGGAACCACTTTGATGGACTACATGGTGCAGTATCTCTTGCAGTTCAGTCCCGTCAGCCCTGCGGTCGAGGGCAGAATCGTTAACCTCTCGTCGCCATGAAGAGCGAAAGGGAAGCAGAGTAGATTTGTCCGAACCTCCCTTTTTTTCTAACACGGAGAACAAGGGAAAGACAGTGAGCGGAAGGATTACGGTTTACGTCGACGACAAGCAGCTCTCTCTGTACCGCGGGATGAGCGTGAGGCATGCCTTGACCTTGGAGCAAATTCGCATGGTAGAATCAGGCAGCGCCGAGGTGCGTAACTCCTATGGCCATGTGGTCGGTCTTGACGGCGCCTTAAGCGATGGCCAGAGGCTTACCTTTCACGGAAAGAATAAGGAAGGCACTTGTTTCTCCAAGCTTCAAGATACTAAGAAAGACAAATGAAATTCAACGCCAATCTCTGCCGTGACTTTAGCGATCTCACGGATTGTGAGCTGGCTACCGGCGTATCAAAAAAGGGAGAATGCGGGTTTGAAACCCGCGTGACCGCCTTAGTAGCAAGCATCGCTCTTGGGGCTTTCGACCGAAGCGATGGCGAACACTGAAAGTGGCACAATCATCAGAGGCAGCAACATCATACTATCGAAGCGCTGCTCCATGTAGCCGCCCGCTTACTTGACTCCTCTTACTTCTTGACTTTCTTCTCGATCCTGTCAAGATAGCTCTCCAAGGCTTCAGTCACGATACGCGACAAGTCACCCTGCTTCCGCAGATGCTCCCGCAGACGGTTCTCAAGTTCATCTGGCAAGGTCGCGAGAATCTTGCCCAACGCAGACTTCGAAGAGGACTGAGGGTGACTTGGGATAAAGCGCTTGTTCGCGCTTAGTATCGTCCTGGAACATGTAAAGAGTGATTAGTTGACGGCAACTACTCTAGGATGAGGGGAAGAATGGGTGAGTTCTGCTAGGAGCTCGTATGAGAAGGTCTTCGAGCTGCTTGAGCAGCATCACAGCTGGTTCTCGGAGAGCATTCCGCTGATCGCGTCCGAGAACGTTCCCAGCCCGGCGGTTCGCGAAGCAGTCATCTCTGATTTCGGTAACCGCTACGCGGAAGGATGGGTTGGGGAGAGAGTCTACGCTGGATGCGTGTATATCGACCAAGTCGAGCAGATCTGCATCGACCTAGCCAAGCAACTCTTCCGCGCGGAGTTCGTCGATGTCCGGCCGGTATCGGGCGTCTGCGCAAACCTTGTCGCGTACACGGCGTTCACGAACCCTGGCGATGTGATGATGGCTTTGGCGATCCCGAGCGGCGGCCACATCTCGATGGGAAAGAAGGACTTCAACGGAACCGCGGGCAGCGTCCACGGCCTCGATGTAGAGTACTTCGTCTTCGACCGGAACGAGATGAACATCGACGTAGACAAAACGAAGGAAAGAATTGAGAAGATGATCAAGGACGGAAAACGCCCAAAGCTCGCCACATTTGGCGGAAGCCTCTTTCTGTTTCCGCATCCAGTCAAGGAGCTAGCCGAATACTTCCACGGAATTGGAGGCACGGTTGCGTACGATGCGGCTCACGTCTCAGGGCTCATCGCGGGCGGAGAGTTCCAAGACCCGCTCCGGGAGGGCGCGGACGTGATGATGATGAGCACGCACAAGACGCTGTTCGGCCCTCAGGGCGGCGCCGTAGTCTCTTGGGAGAAATACGCCGAGCAGATCAAGAAGGCCACATTCCCGTCAAACACGAGCAACCATCACCTACACACGGTCGCGGGAAAGGCTGTTGCGTTTGCGGAGATGCTCGAGTTCGGCCGCGAGTACGCCTCGGAGATCGTAGCAAACGCTCAAGCGCTCGGACAGGCGTTGCACGAGCTCGGACTTAACCCACTCGCAGAGAGCAAGGGATTCACGAAGTCGCATCAGCTCGCCGTTGACACGACCAAGCACGGCCTCGGGGGAGACACCGAAAAGGAGCTGGAGAAGGCGAACATAATCGTCAACCGACAACTGCTTCCAGGGGACATTCAAGCGGGACGCCACTATCAGAACCCTGGCGGAATACGGCTCGGCGTGTCGGAGCTAACGCGTCTCGGCATGAAGAGGTCGCAGATGGCTGAGGTGGCTGAATTCATCAAACGCGTGGTCGTCGACAAGGAGCCTCCTGAGAAAGTCAGGAGCGATGTGGCGATGTTCCGCAAAGACTTCCAAAAGATACACTACGCCTTCGAGACGACACGGTCAGCCTACGAATACATCAAGATCCGACAATGACTATGGAACAGTATTCTCGGGTCGTACGGCGCTCGGGTGGCTGACGCCCAAGATTGAATGTATGACACCCCAGGCATTCGATCGAAGAAACCCAGGCGTATCGTACTGGCTGGCGTGCTATCCTCAGCCTGACCGACGGGGCTGTTCCTTAGGGGGGTTCTATGTCTTTGAACTTGACCGCGCCCTGCGAGTTGAGCCTGATTGTGAAACGGCAGGGGGCGTCCTTCCCCTCTGAACGGTAGGAACCGTCAGCCTCCCAAAGGTCGCCGATCTGGCGAATCTTCCGAAACTCCACGCCGTATCCGTGAGGAGAAACCCTTCGAATCATCTTGAGAACTCTTTCTTTGACTTCTTCTTCACTAATACCTGGTCGCTTGAAGCGCGGAATCTCAAGTCTCTCCTGTTTGAAAGAAACAAAGCCCACTCCAACTATATTGAGGCTTCCGTCCGCGAGAGAGACGGGTCACAGAGTGATCGGCAAAGCCGATCCTAGCAGACCTGGAACAGTGAACCCAACAAGATACACGTTTGAAGACAAATAAAAACAAGAAATTCTGGTCGATCTTGGTTCTAGGCTATTTGCCTAGTACCTTCGGTGCTTCTGATAGCACTCTCTACAGTAGACTGGTCTACCCGCCGTCGGCACGAACGGTACTTCCGTTTCTACGCCGCAGTCGGAGCATTTGACTTTCGTCATTTGCCTCGGGGCACCGTAACGTCGATTCTCGTAACTCATCTCGCTTTCCACCGTCCCTATCCTCTAGTTATACGAAAGATAATACTCGCAGCGATAATCGGCACGGGCCACGCGGCCCTCCCGTCATCCACGCAGGTAAGATCTTCAGTATACTGCCCACGCAAGAGGCAGGAGTACTATAAAAGGTGACCCAATTCTTCTGAGTGTGAAGCAGATGCTCTGAGCTGGGCTTCACGGGCTTGTCGGAATTGGCGTTGAGCTGGCAACGCGTCGCCAAGCTTCACGATGCTTGCAGTTGCGTCAAGGTTTAAGAGGACGCCCCGCTCGGTCAGTTCATCAGAGGCCCGTTCATGAGCGCAAGAGAGAAGCGCCGGAAAAGGGAAGCGCCAATGCCGGCGGCAAGTGCTGGGCTCTTGAGATTCTTTGAGGAGGAGACGCCCGGAATCAAGGTGCGCCCAGAGGTCGTCTTACTGCTGGCGGCTACGCTGATCGGCGTTAGCCTCTTCGCCTACATGGCTTTGAAGTAGGCACTTCTACGCCGCTCTAGAAATCTAGAATACTTCTCTGCGACAGCAGCGGAAGCGGATCCGCCTCGACCTTCAACTCTCTTCTCAGATACTCAGTGATCAGCTCACTGTAGCCCGTGAAGGCGTAAACGCGTCTTGCTCCTGTCTTGGCAACGTACTTCACGAGTTGATCAAAGCCGGCGTGGCTACTGAGTGGAAATGATGCGTAGCTTCCTGAACCGAAACGGACTGCCCATCCCGTCGCCATGGCTTCCGAGGCGTGGCTTGGAACCAGTGAGTTGCTTCCCGTCGTGGTCACGTAGACGCAGTTGCCCTTGCGAAGTAGCCTCCTTCCCTCGGTGGTTTCAGCCCTCACGAAGGAAAGATCGATCCCTGCTTCGTTGTATGCCTCGTTCGCTTTGCCAACGACCGGGGCGCAGACGACTGGGATCTTCGTGTAGACGTTGAACAGTCTGACGATCTCCTGTGACTTCCCAGAAGAGTAGACGTGAAACGTTGGTATGCGCCCGTCTTTAACTTCGCGAAGCGCCCAGCTGACTATGCGCGCGTACGTTCTTTCCCGCCGCGGGAAGACGAAGCTCGGATCCCCGTAGGTCGCCTCAACGATTAGGGTGTCACATTCGGGAACCACGGCAGCCTCAGTTGTTAGCGTGTTGACGCAGTTCAAGTCGCCGCTGTATACGTAGGTGTGATCTCTTGTGACGACCTTGAATTGCGCAGAGCCGAGCATATGACCTGCGTTGAGCGGGACTATCTCGGTGTCGCCGATGCGGACCTTGCGCCCGTACTCGACGGGCCGCCAATTGTGTACGGTCTTGTCTCTCAGTTTCTCGTAGATCCGCCGGGTTTCCTTTGTTGAGTACTTCATGACGCTTGAGTGGAAGCCGAGCGTGTGGTCCGAGTGCGCGTGCGAGATGAATACGTGTGCGTCCCGCTCCATGTTGCGGGCTGCGACCGGATCGAAGACAATCCTACCGTCGTCGGTGTTTATCACAACACCGCCGAGCCAGCCCACACTATTTTCTTTCACTCGTCCTTCCACTTTCAGTTGCCGCTTCGATTCTAAGCACGGAATTCAGATGAAGGAAGAGCTCATGCTTCTTCTCTTTGCCTACAATCTGCGGAATTGGATTCACAACTGTTGATCGTAGAACAATCGCGTCGGCTTCTGAGATCCATATGCCAGGCGGGTGATGAGAGACGGCGGCGAGCTCGCCTTCGTATCCGAAGTCACGCTCCACCACCACGAGCACACGTTTACCAAGGAGCCTCTCGAGCATATGGAAAAGCGTAGGCCTAGACGAAGACAAACGACGACCTCTGCCTCGCTACGATTGCTTGCTCGCCAAACTTGAGCCTATTGAGCTCCCTCGCGCTCATCCTGCGCTTCCTCGCCTTCTCAGAGATAATCGTGCTGTTCCCGAACGGATCCTTCAGCACGAGCGTGAGCCGCAGCCTGCCTTTCCTTGCTCTTTCGATCTTCCCGAGCACGAAGTCCGCCCTATGCTTTCTGCGTCCCTCAAGCGAACGCGCCAAGAATCGCAGGATGTCCTCAATCCTCGCGAGTACGCCCTCAACATTGGAAATAAATCCCTCACTGTTCAGGCCCGGCTGTATCGACACACCAAGCTCTGGCGCTAATATGGTTGCCGTGTTGCCACGAACAATGCGGATCTTCAGATCTTCGCGTGATGTCACCTTCACGGTCGTGGCTGTTGGCTCGTGAGTCGAGAGAGAGAACACGTTACTGTGCTTGAAACCACAAGACCCGCAGCTGGTCGCGGACACGAGCACGGCGCCGAAATTCTCGACGTCGTATTCCACTTCGCCGATTTGGAGGCCTACGCTATTGCAGGAGGGGCAATTGGCCTGGGGGAGACGGTACTCGCGAGTCGTCAAGACCGTCGGGGGCGGCTGATGCGCATCAGACGTGGCTAAGACCAACCAGGCTTTCCTCAGGAATACTTCAAAGCTTCTAAAAGCGCTTACACACCCAGAACGAGCCAATAGTTTCAGCTACGTCTCGTGGCTATATTGGAGCCGCCTCATTACTGTCTCGAACAGGGATGGAGAAAAGCTCAGGAAATCGGTGCCCCAGATGCTTCAGAAACTCCTTGAACGTCTACTATGAGGAGGACTCAGGCTTCCGACTAGGCGCCGCCTGTCAATCATGCGGCTTGAAAGGATACTTCTCCGAAGGCAAACTCATGGTGATGGCTACACCGTAGCGAAGCCACAATGCGAACTACCCCGGTTGTCGTAACTCATGAGTGGTCAGCGGAGTGCTCTTGTTTCCCCGGCGTTCGCTTGCTGCCATGCGTTTCCGATGTTTGATTCCACCTTCGTGCATCCTCAGAACGTCTTTCCACTCAGCGTCCGTCCTTGGCTTGAAGTGCTTACCGCATCCCGGGCATCATCGGGGAAGTCTGGGTTTGGGCAACTCGTCTCGGATCATGAACACACGCGAGTTGCGTCAATGAAAAAGCTTACCGAGTCCCCATGGAACTTGCTATGTAGTGTTGCATAGTTTTCGGAAAATTCTGTTAAGTTGTCGTCACTCTTCATAACGGAGCCTGATACAACTAACGGGACAAGGCAAGGAGGTGTCCTAGGACGCTCCACTGTTCTCTATTGTTGTCTTGGGACGTAGTTGTCCATTGTATAGAAGTCGTTCTTGTCGGAAAAAGTGGAAAAGTGTAAAGTGGAAAGTTTACTTGCGGCTCTATCCGCACCAATAGCCATGAGCAACCGTATCATGCAAGCCTCTGATGTTGATGCTGATGAGTGGGATGTAGAAGTAGACCGATCCAAGATCCCAGTCCTAGTGGATTTCTGGCATGATGCCTGCGTATGGTGCAAGCGTCTGGACCCCGTCTATAGTGAGTTGGCAGCAGAGTTTTCAGGCCAGCTGAAGTTCGCTAAACTGAACGCCTTATCGAGCGAGAAGAACACCCAACTTGCTGCAAGGTTCGGGGTGATGGGTACTCCTACACTGATTCTCTTCTGCGAGGGTAGGCCGATTGAGGCGCTCGTGGGTTATCGGCCGAAGGAGATGCTCAGAAGAGAAATCTTACGCATGACCGATACGTACGAAGAATGCTTCAAACAACACACACCACTTGGGAAGCAGCATGGTTAGAACCACGTCAGAAGAATCTGCAAGGATCTATTTCTGCGAGATCTGCGGCTATGGCTATGCCGACGAGCAGACGGCAGAGTCCTGCGAGAAGTACTGTTCGTCTCACAATGCCTGTTCCTTTGAAATCACAAGCAAAGCCGTAAGAAAGCCAGCGCCTTAGCGAACATTGCGCTTGAACCCTTCGCGGAAGTCGTGATTCTAGTCTTAGCAGGTCATGGTAGGGCCTAAAGCGTCAAGAGCTTGCGTCCCAAATGCTTAAGGCCTTTTCGTGAGGCGCGAATATTCCGGCAGGCTAGTAGGGGAGAAATCTTGTGATCCCCCCACGTTACCAGCCGCCTTGACCCCGTCAAGTCACCGGAACTACCACGCCCCCATAGGGGAGTCCCCCGTGCGCCCTGGACAGCTACAGCATGGCGGGATCGCGCTCTCGGACACTGTAATATTGTCTGACGTTATCATACCACGTTCGATGCAGCGATGGGCGCGCTAGATGCCTTGCGTGTTCTAGACCTGAGTAGACTCATGCCAGGTCCGCTTTGCACGATGATTCTCGGCGACTTCGGGGCCGATGTGATAAAGGTGGAACAGCCCGGTGTCGGCGACTATGCACGCTCCGCACCGCCCTTCATCGGAGACACCGGTTCCGCTTTCCTGATGCTGAACCGGAACAAGCGTAGCATCACACTTGACCTCAAGAACCCTGAGGCCCAAGAGGTGGTCCAAAAGCTTGCAGGAAGGTCTGATGTCCTTGTTGAAAGCTTTCGGCCTGGAGTTACGGAGAGACTTGGCGTCGGGTATCCGACCGTCAGCAGAATCAACGAACGCATAGTCTACTGTTCAATCTCCGGGTACGGACAGACCGGACCCTACCGTGACTTAGTCGGCCACGACGTCACCTACACAGCGTACAGCGGGGCAATCGGAGCCACCGGACCCAAGGGAGGCCCGCCTGTCATTCCCGCCCTTCAGGTCGCTGACATCCAAGGCGCAATGTACGCGACCATCGCGATCCTAGCAGCACTGTGCCGGAGAGCGAAGACCGGCAAGGGCGACTTCATCGATATCTCGCTCATGGACGCAGCTGTTGCCTCGATGATCATGCCGCTCAGTTTCCATTTCGCCCGAGAATCGACGGAAAGAGGAAAGTCATTTCTGTCCGGTGGAGCGCCTTTCTACAACGTCTACGAGACCCAGGATCGAAGATTCATCTCAGTAGCTGCGCTCGAGCCGAAGTTCTGGGTCGAATTGTGCAGCATGTTAGGTCTAGAGAAATACCAAGACAAACAGCTTGCTTCTGAGCAAGAAGCCGAGCAGATTCGTGAGGATCTAGCCGCGCTCTTCCGTCAGAAGAGCCGCGACGAGTGGGTCAAGATCCTGAACGAGCGAGAGATCCCCTGCGCCCCAGTCTATGATGTCGGCGAGGTTCCAGCCGATCCACACGTGAGATCGAGAGGGATGATTTTCCAAATGGAGACGGAAGCGTTTGGGAAGTTGAATCAGCTCGCCATACCGATCCGAACGTCTCACAGTCCACTGAGCGTGAGGACGCCCCCGCCGAAACTCGGCGAGCACACAGTCGCGATTCTGCAAGAACTCGGATACTCAACGAAAGACGTGGAACTACTCGAAGCGGAAGGCGCGATCTAACGAGAGTTCACTCTCGGAGCGTTTGAGGAGAGCTATACGTATCGTCCATAACGTACAATAGCTCCTTGGAACGCTTGAGACGGAACGGTGCGGAAGATCTTGGTCGGCCCTCTCTGGTTCGTCGGCTTCGACAGCCTCATGGAGTTCGTGGCCTTCATCATCGCTCTCGCCGTAGCTTACCAAGCCTTCAAAGGATACAGACTGACGAAACAGAAGACGCTGCTGTACGTTCACTTCAGTTTCGCACTGCTGTCAGCTGGTCTCCTGATCGATTCTCTCGCAGGTTTCCTCGGCATCTTGGCACGTACGCTGAGAGGAGCCGTAGCTGTTACGGTGGTTGGTTACGCGATATACTTTCTTGCGCAGGCACTCGCGTATGGCATACTGATCTTCGCCTACGTGTCTCAGACAAGAACCATGAGCACCGCATCGATCTCGCTTTGGATCACTCCCCTTCTTGGCTCCGTAACGCTACAAGCCGCGCAGGCTCCTCCGATCAAACTGCTCGGCCCCCTCGTTGAGTACCATCCGGTTTCGGAGATTGTGCTGCTCTTCCTCGTCTTCTACATCACCGTTCAAACTGGCCTCAACTACTCGGCGACAAAAGACGGAAACGCCCTGCTCGTGTTTCTGGGCTTCCTCCTGCTCGCGCTAAGCCACCTGCTCTTCATCCTGACGCCGGTCGGCGCAGTGTTATTCGTGATCGGGCACGTGCTTCAGCTCCTCGGGTTTGTCTCGCTGCTCGCGATGCTTCTGCGGGTGACCAGCAGCAAATGACGCAGAAATTGCCGAAGTACCGGTCACAGATGAGAATCTACGTAGACGTTATGCGGGTCATCCAGCGCGAAGATAATCGCGCCAAGCCAACTCGCATCCTGTATGGCGCTAACCTATCTCACGACCGATTGATCAAATACCTAGAGGAGCTGAAGACCCTCGGCGTCATAGAAGAGGTCGCCAACGAGGACGACCGATTCTACAAGCTTACACAGAAAGGTATCGAGTTCCTCAACCAGTTCAGAGCGATTGAGAGATTCGCGGGGGCATTTGGTTTCGCCATCTGACCTTCGCGCGCGGACACTGATTGACGAGTGATGCAATTTGCCAATTGTATATTGGCAATAGGCCATAGGCGCCATACGACATAGCGAAATGAGCTCCATTTTGCTTATCTTCACGTTCAACACACACAGGGACACTGGATTGTGGATGTCAGCCTAGGACAAGGACGAACAGCTAATAACGCAACTCATAAGAACGGAGTTCAAGTCCTATGGATCTGGCGAAGATGAAATGGTTTCTCTTGCCTCTAGCGTAACCGCAACAGTCATCGCGGGCGTAGTATGGTTCGCGTTCATTGTGCTGTATCTCGCCTTCTACGCGGGAAACATGGATCTCTGGCAAAAGACAGCAGTATTCCTCGCCTCCGGAGCGATCGTGGGAGGCATAGTTGCAGTCTTCTGGACAAGATACGCTTTCAAGGCCGGAGCCTGACCGGCTATTCCAAGAACTGAAGCTTGCTAGGCTCGCTGTAGCGAGGGAATCCCCTAACGGATAGACCCATTGGAGCGGACGCACCAAGCATCGCACACAGAATGGCGGAAAGCAGGTAACAATGTTTAAGATGCGGAGCAATCTCCGCAACACACGTAGGCGTCGAGATGCACTTCGGTCAGATGCTTTGGGTCCGCAGACTGGTTCCGGTCTGTGTGTTCGAGAAGTCACGACCGAGCTTGTTTAGGTCGAATGTTCGTGTCATCTTCTTGGGTCGGCTGCTAGTTTTGCCTGTCCTCTTTTGTAGGCGTGAATGGATATTTCGCGACATATCTGACCAGCACCGCTTGCGGTCGGCGATCTTGTCCGAACTGAAGCGGGTCATGTCAGCCGCGAACCTTGACGACACGTACCGCGTTGTGGACTGGTTCATGAAGAAGGAGCGACTGTTTGTTCACGTGACAAGGAACGCACAGAAATTGAGGAGCGGCCTGGATTCGCCACGGAAAAGAGTCGCATCATGGCTGAGACGGCTATTGGCTGAATTGTCATAGACGCGCTCTCAGAACCTTTATAGTTTCGCTGACTGTGTGATGATGCGCGTTTCGTGATGGGCTCATCTTCCAAACCTGAGTGGGTAAGGGCAAAGGCCCCTCTGGGACCGACCTATGCGCGCCTGAAGGAACTGATGAAACAGTACTCATTGCATACCGTATGCGAAGAAGCTCACTGCCCAAATGTCGGAGAATGCTGGGGCAGCGGCACCGCGACCTTCATGATAATGGGTGAGATTTGCACGCGGGCTTGTCGGTTCTGTAATGTTAAGAGCGGTAAGCCAAACGGCGTCTTGGACCCTCAGGAGCCCACCAACGTCGCAAAAGCGGTCAAAGACCTCGGACTGAAGTATGTCGTGATCACCTCCGTTGACCGAGATGATTTGCCGGATGGCGGTGCCTCGCATTTCGCTCAGACGATCACTGCCCTAAGGACTCTCGCTCCTGATGTGTCGATCGAAGCTTTGATTCCCGATTTCGGAGGAAACCTCGCGGAGATTCAAACAGTCGTTCAAGCAGGCCCCAATGTGATTGGTCACAATCTTGAAACTACCGAGTCGCTCACCCCAAAGGTGAGGGATCCGAGAGCAAGCTATCGTCGGTCACTCGCAGTCCTTAAACGCGTGAAAGAACTCGACCAGCGCACCTTCACGAAATCTTCGCTTATGCTCGGATTGGGCGAGCGAGAGGAACACGTCCTTCAGACGCTGCGTGACCTTCGAACAGTCGATACGGATTTTCTAACGTTCGGCCAGTACCTTAGACCTTCACCACGCAACCTGCCCGTGGTGGAATACGTCACGCCTGAAAGGTTCGACTACTACCGAAAGTTGGCTGAACTGTTGGGGTTTCGGTACGTGGCTTCAGGCCCGTTGGTCAGGAGCTCCTACCGAGCGGGAGAGTACTTCATACACAAGATGATTGAGCGGACTCCTCGCACGATCTCCTGACAGGAAAAGGCGGAGGTTTTGGATCTGAGCTTTAGCTGGGTGATCGACAAGAAACTTGCGGGGTCGAGAACCCCGCGGTCGAAATCTGAGCTGATCGCCTTGAAGCATCAAGGTATCCGCGCTTTGGTGAGACTCGTCGAGCCCCACGAGTCGCGAGTGACAACAAGTGAGATTCACGAGGTCGGTTTGGAGGATCATAATGAGCCGGTTCCAGACTTCGAGGCGCCAACCCCAGCTCAGATCGACAAGATCACCGCGTACATAGACTCGCGCCTAGAAGCCGGCGTTGCAGTCGGGGTCTCGTGCAACGCAGGTATCGGTAGGTCCGGCGTGATACTGGCATGCTACCTCGTACACAAAGGTCTCACCGCGAAGGATGCCTTAGAACTTGTCCGCAGGAAGCGCGGCCGAGGCCCCGAGGTTCCGGAGCAGATCGAAGCAGTCGAAGCCTATTGGCTTCGGGTCAATCCTCTCCCCATTTAGCGGAGCGCAGGCACCGTCTTCTGGAATCCCATTCTTCATTTCCCCATTCCATTTCTGCTGCATCCAGAACGCGAAAAGGAACTTTAAGGACGTATGAATGAATGATGATTCTCACACTCATGATAGGAGAGCAGCCGCTTGGATCTACAGAATTTGCTTGGGCCTCTGCAGACGGCCTTGGTCCCCGTTGTGTTATCTTCGACCGGCGGACTTCTGTGCCTCGTAGTCCAAACCAGATACGGTCGAATTGTCGACCACACAAGACAACTTCTGAAACTTCCAGCGCCTGATGCCGAAGTGCAACAAGTGCTGGAGATGTTGTTCAAACGGGTACGCTACGCCAAGTGGGCGCTCTTCGGCCTCTTCCTCGGAGTGTCCTGCTTTCTCACGCTTTCTCTGGTCATTCTAGCTTCCATGCTATTTCCAACACCAGTTCAGGTTGTCCTAGTCGTAGGAATCTTCGGCGTTGGATGGGGCTCTATGCTGCTAGGCCTATGGTTCGAAGTCTTGGAGCTATGGGATTCCTTCAGAGGAATAACCCTCGAGTACTCCATATTCCAGAAGAAGACTGGTGAACAGTCTAAACTCTAGATGTCCGTGCAATGGGCTTTGCCCTGCAGCAGGCCAAACAGCACGATAATTAATGGGCCTGTACAACCGTAGCGTCGCCCGCGGGAAGCGCATCGACCATGCAGAACCATGTCGAGAATCTAATAATCGGTGCTGGCCCAGGCGGCTACGTGGCTGCAATCAGACTCAGACAACTGGGCCGAGAAACCACGTTGGTTGAGAAGGAAGCACTTGGCGGTGTATGTCTGAATGTTGGATGCATCCCAAGTAAGACAATTGTACGTGCCGCCAGATTGATGAAGCAAATTCAGAGAGCCCAAGATTTCGGAATCGAGACGTCTCAACCGAAAGTGGATCTTCAGAAACTTCAGATTTGGAAGAAGAGAGTCGTGGACAAGGTCACGTCAGGCGTCGCCTACCTTTGCAGAGGCAACCACGTGAATGTCATCTACGGCGAGGCAAAGTTCCGAACTCCACACCAAATCGAAATCAAAACCAAAGAGGACCCGAGCGTCGTTACTGCGGATAATGTGATTATCGCAACAGGCTCACGTCCAGTGGAGATTCCCGGGTTCAAGTTCGATGGAAAGTTTGTCATTACCCCAACAGAGGCGCTCTCATTTCCAGAAGCCCCCCGCAACTTTGTCATCATAGGAGGCGGAGTCAGCGGACTCGAACTTGGAACAGCCTACGCGCAGTTCGGCAGCCACGTCACAGTCATCGAGATGCTCGACCAACTGTTGCCCGGCATCGACCTCGAGCTAGTGAAAGTCGTCGAACGCACACTTAGAAGAATGAGAGTAGAAACGCATGTGAAAGCCCGAGCGAAATGGGCCAAGGATGGAAAGGTTGGCGCCCAACTTTCTGACGGAAAAGAGATTGAAGTCCCAGCCGACAAGGTGATGGTTGTGGTCGGACGACGACCCAACTCCGACCAGGTCGGACTTGAGGCAACAGGCGTCAAGACAGACGCGGCAGGATTCATTCAGGTGAACGCACAGATGCAGACCAACGTGCCCGGAATATACGCGATCGGAGATGTTGTCGGAATGCCGCTGCTCGCTCACAAGGCTTCGAAGCAAGCAATCGTCGCGGCGGAAGTCATATCCGGCCAAGCGAGCGCAGCCGATTTCAAGGCGATCCCAAGCGCTATCTGGACCGACCCGGAGATCGCAACTGTAGGCTTGACGGAAGCGGAAGCAAAGACACAGGGATACGACCCGATCGTCGGAAAGTTCCCGTTCACGGCTCTGGGCCGTGCGTCGGCAGTAGGGGAGACTGACGGGTTCGTCAAGGTCGTGGCAGACAAAGAAAGCGAACAGATACTTGGAGTACACATGGTGGGCGCGGACGTAACAGACCTTATCAGCGAAGCGGCGCTCGCGATTGAGATGGGCGCAACCCTAGACGACCTAGCGTTGACCGTTCACCCTCACCCGACGCTCCCTGAAAGCCTCATGGAAGCCGCCGAAGCAGCCAAAGGAAAGGCAATCAACATCTTGAGATCGCCATGAACAGGACTCTGCTCGTTGATCTGCAGACCCGCGACTACAAGGAGATTTGGGAGCTACAACACAGGCTCGTAGAACTGCGTGGACAAGCGCGGCTCCCTGACGTCTTGCTAGTTGTGGAACATCCACACGTCATAACTATGGGAAAATCAGCGAAGCCTGAGAACATTCTATCCAAGACGCTTCCAATCTTTGAAGTCGAAAGGGGAGGAGATGTCACATATCACGGGTATGGCCAGCTGGTCGGATACCCGATTCTAGACCTCTCGCCACGAGGCAGAGACATCAGAGACTATCTGAGAAAACTCGAACGCATGCTCATCGAGGCCCTTGCTCACTTTGGGATCACGGCACAGCGGATAGAGGGTCGCACGGGAGTATGGGTTGGCCATAAGAAGATAGCTTCGATTGGTGTTGCCGTTCGTAGCTGGATCACCTTTCACGGTTTCGCTCTCAATGTGTCAACGGATCTTTCGTATTTTGCCACGATCAACCCTTGCGGATACGACAGCGCAATCATGACATCAATGACAGAACATCTAGGACGGCAGGTGTCAATTTCAGAGGTCAAAGGACCTCTCATGCGTGTTTTCGAGAGTGTTTTCGACACTCGACTTGAGACGACAAGCGAAGAAAAGCTTGCAGCCCTGCACGAACTGGATGCGTCAGGAAGAATCTGACGCGGCTAATCCTGGCAGGGTCCAGAGAATGTGCGCGGCGGTGCTAACACGGGCACGCCGATTTCATGAGTCTTGAAGAACGGTTCGCGCAGCAGTACTGCCCGCTTGAATATCTCCGCGATCTCGTCGTCTGAAGCGCCCTCTCTCATCCTAGTTAGAAAGTCCATGTGGTTATCGTCCCTGAGTAGGCATGGCTTGAATTTGCCGTCATGCGTGATTCGTATTCTGTTGTTTTTCATGCAGAATTCTGAGTTGTGCATTGGACGCACAACTTCAACTGTGACTCCGTCTGGCAGAATGTATCTTGGGCGGTTGTGTATGCCTCGCCTGTAGACCGCTACTGCGTCAGCCTTCAAACGCTCTTCTATCGACGCGAGGTCGCAGTGGTATTTCGAGTAGAACGCTGGGTCTGTCACAACGAGTTCTATCAGTTGGAGCACTACTTCGCCGTCGCCCCCCAACTTGTGAACCAAGCGGATCATGTCCTCAATCTCGTCGTCGTTGACATTCTTCATCAATGTCATGTTCAACTTGACCGGGATGAGCTTGGCCTCTATTGCCGCGGTTACAGCGCTCAATGCTTCACCGTATCCGTCGACTCCCGCGATGAATTGAAAACGATCTCTCCGGAGGCTGTGGAGACTGATGTTCACCCTCGACAGGCCAGCGCCATGCAACAGTTCTGCGAGCTTCGAGAAACGAGTGCCGTTGGTAGTCATAGAAATCTCACGGAGGCCGAGCGCCTTGAGCTTCTTCACAATTTCTAGGATGTCTCGGCGGAGCATTGGCTCGCCGCCAGTAAGCTTGACAGCCTCGACCCCGAAACCGAACAGAACTCGAACCACGTGCTGTATCTCGTCGGCGGTCATCAGCGTGGACGAAACCGACTTGATACCTTCCATGTGACAATGAATGCATCTGAAGTTGCAGTTTGAACTCGAATTAAGTGAGATCCTAGCGTTGGTAACCGGCCTTCCAAACCTGTCTGTAAAGGGGTGACGCGCATTGACTCCCCTGTCATCGATGAAGTTCGGGAGATACAGGGGAGGCTTGTCGAAACTCAAAGCTGTGCCGTAAGAACGACAACATGCCCAATTTAAAGGATTTCAATGTTCAGCCCTGCGATTGGACTGAAACGAAACGATGCATACTCACTAGTATCACAGAGCAATATCGAATACGGCTGGAAAGGACGAAGAACGTTCGAGACACATCGGTATTCTTATAGGGTCAATGGAGAAGTTACACACGGCCATACCTTCACCAAGCAAGGGATAGCCCAGATCCAGCAACTCTATCTTCAGCGTGAACACCGTCATGGAACAACCAAACTTGGTTCGCATCGGCAAGAAGCCGATCATGAATTACGTCGTTGCATGCGTGACATTGTTCAACTCGGGCGCTGAAGAGGTTATGGTCCGCGCTCGAGGGCAAGCGATAACGAAGGCTGTTGACACAGTCCTGATGCTTAGGAACTCATTTCTGAAGAACCTTGAGATCGAGGACATAGCGATAGGATCCGAAGAAGTAACTCGCCAAGACGGATCACGCGGAACCATTTCAACGATAGAGATCCTGCTCGGAAAGTAGCAAGATCGAACCTGCAACCCTACGAGCTTCCCAAACGCTTTTTGACCCGACAGGCGTAGCGTCCCGCCTGTTGGTGAAACTGGGATGAGCGGGAAAGCGCCGTATCCGAAGATAGTAGTGACGCCGCCCGGACCCAAAGCGCGCGAACTCATCCGCGCCGATGAATCCTACATCTCAAAGTCGATGGTGAGATGGTACCCGCTCGCCGCGGAATCCGGCTCAGGATGTATTGTCAGAGACGTCGACGGTAACGAATACATTGACTTCAACTCCGGGTTAGCTGTTCTCAACGTGGGCCATTGTCACCCAAGAGTTGTCAGCGCAATCAATGAGCAGACAAATAAGTTGATTCACTACTCGTACACGGATTTCTACTATCGGGCCATAGTGGACCTCAGCGTAGAGCTTACTAAGATCACGCCTGGCACATTCCCGAAGAGAGTCTTCTTGTCCAACAGCGGCACCGAGGCCGTCGAGGCAGCCATGAAGATGGCTAAGTGGCACACGCGTAACAGCCTCTTCCTCGCCTATACTGGGGCGTTTCACGGACGAACGCAGGGCGCTATGAGCTTGACCGCGAGCAAGCCTGTCCAGCGCAGACACTTCTTTCCACTCGTTCCAGGCGTGACGCATGTCCCGTATCCCTACTGCTACCGCTGCCCGTTCCATCTTTCGTATCCTGAATGCCATCTCTGGTGCGTGGACTTCATCGATGAAGAAGTGCTCAGCAAATACGTCCCGCCTGAAGATGTTGCTGCGATGTTTGTGGAAGCCATACAGGGCGAGGGAGGGTACGTAGTCCCGCCGGACGACTATTTCACCCGATTACGAAAGATCCTGGACAAATATAACCTAATCATGATTGACGATGAGATTCAGTCGGGGGTTGGACGAACTGGAAAATGGTTTGCAATTGAGCACTTCAACGTCGTTCCGGAGGCTGTGTGCGTAGCGAAAGCCATTGGTTCCGGCCTTCCCATTGGAGCGCTCGTCAGCAAAGATGAACTAATGGACTGGGAAGGCGGATCGCACGCCACGACGTTTGGAGGGAACCCGGTCGCCTGCGCGGCTGGCCTCGCCGTGATTGAAGCGATCAGAGAGGAGCGACTGCTCGAAAACGCAACCAAGCAGGGGGCGCACCTGCTGAATCGACTCAAAGAGATGCAAAGCAAGTATCGGATACTTGGAGACGTACGCGGCAAAGGACTCATGGTAGGTGCTGAGATCGTCAAGGACCCCGACACGAGGCAAGCCGGGCCTGAACTCGCGCAGGAGATCATGATGAAATGCTTCAAGAGAGGACTTGCAATAATAACCGCCGGCAAGTCCACAATGCGCTTCATACCACCGCTAGTGATCACCCGTGAGCTATTAGACGCCGGCCTCGATGTCTTCGAGGGCGTAGTCAAGGAAGTAGCTAGCTCAGTGAGGTAGAAGACTGAGGAGCTTGTGAGCAGTTCCGGTCGCGTGCCGACAGCTTGTGTTTGTGCGCACCGCTTTTCTAACCTAGTCACGGTCCCTCGAGATGCCTTCATGACGTCTCTTAGCAGAGGCTTGTAACGGGCCAGCAAGACTTGAAAGGGCAGGCAAGTCTCGGTCTCAGAGGGGGGGATGCTGCATGCGAATGAGACGCTCATCGCTCGCTTCACAGAGACATATGCTCGGAAAGATCTTGCCTCGGTATCGGGTGCGAAGCTGGTCTGGATCCGCGACATCGTTCGAGACCCTTGTCGGAACCATCCTGTCGCAGAACACTAACGACCTGAACCGGGATAAGGCGATGAGCAGACTCAAGAGTCGATTTGAGATCACACCGAAAGCCCTCTCGCAGGCTCCGATCCATGACCTTATCGAGTGCATCAGACCTGCGGGCCTGTACAGGGTCAAGGCGCCTAGGATCAAAGAGGTCTCAAAGATTATTCTTGATCGGTTCGGCGGTCACTTGGATTCGATCCTAGAGAAGAGGCCCATCGAAGCTAGATCGATCCTGACGGAGTTACCTGGCGTCGGGTACAAGACGGCGGACGTTCTCCTCGCTTTCGTGGCAAATCACCCGACCATCCCAGTCGATACGCATGTAATGAGAGTCAGTAAAAGGCTGGGGGTGGTTCGAAGGAATGCTGGGTACGAAGAGACGAGGCTGGCCCTCGAAAGACTCGTTCCAGCCAAGCGCAGGATAAGGATGCACCTTTCCCTCATTCGGTTCGGGCGCGAGATCTGCAAAGCGCCCACGCCACTGTGCCCAAAGTGCTTGGTAAACCGAACCTGCCCGAGCAGTACCACGCGCAGAACACGCTTGAGACGCACGTAGAAGTGCGAGGGGCAGAAGGATTTGTTACCAAATGCAATGCTACTGTAGGCGACATACATTGAGCACTGCTGTTGGGGTGATGCTGAACAGAACGAGCATCAGACGATTTACAAGGGATGCCGTTGCAGAAGACGCCTTAAACAGGATCCTCCTCGTGGGTCAGAGAGCCCCCAGTCCAGGCGGTTTCCAAGCCTACAGTCTAATCATCGTGGACGACGCTGAGAAGCTGTCCAAGATCGGCGAGGCAACTCGACAGAGGTTCATTGCGAAAGCACCCGTCTTCATCCTAGTCTGTGTTGACATCCGCAGGTTTCGTATGATGCTTGACCACCTCGGACACGACTATCACCTGAAACACGGCGAGGGCCTGTACGCCAAGCTCTTCTCGATAGTTGAGGCCAGCATAGTTGCTCAGAACATGGCCACGGCCGCCCTCCTGATGGGGTTGGGGAGCTGCTTCGTTGGAGCAGTTTTCTACGCGATGAAGGGTGTCTCCGAAGTGCTGGATCTCCCTCAGGGAGTAATACCGCTCCTCGGCCTTTGCATTGGCTATCCTGAAGAGTCGCCTCCGCTCAGGCCGAGATGGCCCCTTGCAACCATAGTTCATAGGAACAAGTACAGGGAAATCACGACAGAAGAGATTGACAACTACCTCAGACTCGCGGATGAAGCAATGAAGCGAGAGGGATACTATCAAAAGTACTCCGGGCGGGAAACCACTCACACAGAGCACTTGAAGTGGAAAACGCAAGCTACTGAATGGATTAGCGAGCACGATAAATCCGCTAGAGATTTCCTTGTCCAAAACGGCTTTGCGTTGACATAGTCTAGCGGAAGAAGGCCCCGTTCGAGTTCAATATCCGAAGCCTCTCCTGAGCAGCTTCTGAGATCTGGTGTTCCCAGACGCAAGACGAACCCGCCTCAGGTCAAGGGGCGTGTCCACGTCGAGCTGCAGCGATCGCGCCGTCAAGATTCGGGCCCTCAGCCCTTTCTTTCGGGCCAACCTGCAATGTCGTTTGAAACTGTTCCTCCCGTAAGAGACCCGCATTATGTCCGGTGGACGTAGAAGTAAAGCGTTGGTTCCTCCGCCGTCGTATGAGGGAACGATAAGAACGCTCGTCTCGCGTCCCGCTCTAAGTATTCTGTTGAGATCCTTCGGTTTGGCTAGTGGAACGTCGGCCGGGACTACGAGCACCCGCTCAGCGCCTTCACGCTCTGCAAACCGAATGCCAGTCCTAAGCGCAGGATTCAAGCCGTGAGAGCGACCTTCTGAGAGAACGCGGGCACGTTTTGCCATTCCTAAACGAGCTGCGTTGATGTCGCGCGTAACGAGCACGATACTACCAACCTCTTTCGTTCGGCGTAATGCGTCTAAGACATCCGACAACATAGCGAGACTAAGAGCCGCGCGCTGTTTCTTGTTGAGTACGCGGGCAAGGCGTGTCTTCGCTGCGGACAACACGCGAACCGGAACTATTGCATACGTCGACAGGCCGCACCAACCTCGTGTGATTTTATCCTGCAACGCACGAATCCTCACGGGTGCCGGTCTTCAAGCGCTGTTTCTGCGAGCCGGATCTTGTCCTCCATTGTTGTCATAATCGTGTTTGTCGCAACTGCCTCAATTCCCATCGAGGCAATGTCGTCGATCAATTCCTTGTCTGCATGGTCTAGGATTAGTAAATCGAGAAAGTCTCGGTAGAGTTGAGCCACCCCTCTCGGTGAAACTTCCACGCCACGATGCCGCATGAATTTGTCAGCCGGACCTTTCAGAGGCGCGCCAGCTACGATTGGGCTGATTGCGATGACCGGCCTTTTCCTCCGTTGTAGCGTTTCTCTAATCCCCGGGACGGCGAGGATTGTTCCTATGCTGACAACCGGATTGCTAGGAGCGACGATAACCTTGTCTGCGTCACCTAGCGCTTCCAAGACTCCGGAAGCAGGCCGCGCTCTATCGGCGCCGCGGAACTGGATACCTCTCACGTCGTCTCTACAAGCTCTTCGCACATAGTACTCCTGGAAATGCATCCAGCCGGCGTCCGTTTGAACCCAAGTCTCGAAGTTGTCATTCGTCATTGGAGAAACTCGGGATATGACTCCAAGGCGTTTGCAGAGATCAGCCGTGACTTCTGAAAGAGAGAGCCCGCTTCTCAGTAGCTCTGATCTGTAGAGGTGCGTTGCAAGGTCCCTGTCTCCGAGCCTGAACCATTCGTCAGATCCCAAGTTCCTAAGCGCTTGAGAGCAGTTGAAAGTGTCTTCACAGATGCCCCATCCTTTTTCGTTGTCAACTATGTCAGCGAGGGTGTAGGTGATTGTGTCCAAGTCGGGTGAGATGTGCAGTCCATGTAGAACAATATCATCACCTGTGTTGACCACGCATGACAAGTCTCTGGGGGCCACAATCTTTGCGAGCCCTTGCAGAAACCTCGCTCCTCCCACGCCGCCCGCGAGCAGGACGACATGCAATCCAAGAACCCTAGAAGTTATGGCTTGGTACGATCCTCTATAGTCTAACTGTTCGGCCCTCAATACATGACGCAGACGCAGCCATATAATGTCCTAAGTCACAATTATTGATAACATGCGCGACAGCTCTTATAGTAGTAGGCGTGTTTACAGCAGGCTAGGCCACGACTTTGACTCTCTCAGTCAAAGATCTGACGTTCGCCCTCTCGATGGGTGCGGTCGGCAATGTTTTGGCCGCGATCACAATCGCGCCCACGATGGTCCGCCAAGTTGCGCTGGACTTCTCCTCCCTTCCGGTATTCATCGCGGCAGTTTTCGGGGGTCCCGCAGTAGGCGGGTTGACCGGGTTTCTGGCCGGCATCCTCCCCTCGGCCTTCTTCGGATTCATAGGAGGCCAGCTGGGCATACTGGGGTTCGGCACGAGCATCGGAAAAGCGATCAGCGGGTTCTGTGTTGGAGTACTCACCCGAATAGTGAGGTCTTCACAGAGCCGAACGGCTCTCCTAATCCCGATAGTATTGCTTGGGTTCGTGCCTGAGGCCGCGTGGATCTACGTGCTCTTCACAGTATTCATCCCGGTTTTCATGCCGAACCAAGCCTTTCTGTCAGCTTTCATGGTACCTATTCTCACGAAAGCGTGGTTCGAAATTGTGGTGATGAGCGTGTTCACCAGCGCCATAGCTGGCCACAGTGGTTTCAGAGCTTTTCTGGTCCACTATGTGCGGACAACTACTTTCCGGAGCCTGCAGACTAACTAGGCCGAGACCTCTTTCGTCCTATGGAGCAGTTCACTGATCAGGTCTGGTTTTCGCGGCGTGAGAACTCGAGACCTTCCTACCTCAAAGACCTCTAGCAGTCTGGCCGTTCTCAGAACGTGGACGTGCCTGTACACGGCTGCGTAGTCCATGTTGAGGTTACGGGCCACGGCCTTTATGTGAAGCGGCTTCTTCGTCTCGATGAGCATTTTCAGAATTCTCAGCCTTACAACGCTGCCTAGCGCGTTGAACGTCGCGGACGCGGATCTCAGATCCTCTTCTGGAAGCATCTCTCTCGATCCTGAATAGGAGGAAGATGCCATTTATGATATCTTTGCTAAGAACGCTCCTCCGTTACCCGTGCGCTCAATCGCTCTCCGATCCTCAACTCACGTAGGAGAGTTCTCGGTCGGAGGCCGGTCTACGAGCCCCGGTTCGGCCCCATCCTATGCCGGGCTCCTTGGCTCGGTCGACCGCGTCCTTGTTCTCCTTTGCCCTCTTTTCAAGATGTGACATATCGACCTGAAAGCCAACCATTTTGGAGATGACTTCCAGTACGGCGCGGGCCGCGCCCGCGTCAAACGACAGGTAACCCGGAGTCTCCGCCAGCAGACAGATCGCCTGGATGTTCCTAGGCTTGGCCAAACCGAAGAGTAACCCGTTCGTTCCCGTTATGGATCCACCTACAAGCTTCAGAACACCGTGTTTCTCAAGTTCGCCCATGAGCGTTAGGTCTGTGGTTCCGCCGTAGACTTTGGGCGTGTCTGTGAATCGATCCGTGGCCATTCCGCCCATCGTGATCAGTCTCTTAACGGATAGTTTTTCGGCGAATTCGAGAACTCGGTCTGCCAGCTCGTACTGGCCCTCAGGTGAGTGCGGTTGCTCGCTAGCGGTGAAGAATACAAGGTCTCCGGTTGCTTTGCTCTTCGTGAAGTGGAAGTCTCCTTTTACAAGCTTAACTGTTCCGTCCTCTGCTAACCAGACTTTAGGAGAGAATGAGGGAGAGTATAACTCGGCAAACAGCTCCGCTTTGAGTTCTCTCACTAGATGGTCTACGGCGAGCCATGCGACTGATCCGATTCCTGGAAGGCCTGCGATCATCACTGGGCTGCTGAGGGCTGGCTGCTCGTACACTCTCAGAGTGGTGGCCACGTTCAGGCCTCCAGCAATAATCGTGGTAAGAATCTCGGTAGCCTCCTATTACAGGTAGCTATCTCCAGATGCGAAGACGCCGACGCTCCGCCTTGTTACGGACTCAACCGTTGTTGGCCGAACTTTGTAAGCGTCCACAAGTACGGTCGCTGCCTCGATCGCTCTACAAGACGCTCCTTTGTCATCGACCGGAGGTGGTATGTGACGCAGGCGTAACTGAGGCCGCTCCGTTTCGAGAGGCCGGGAGCGCCTCTCTTCCCTTCCTCCAACACGAATAGGATCTTTGAACGAGCTCTCAGCCCTGCTTTCACGTTTCGTTTCGTGGTCAAGTACGCCTTTGGATGCATCTCGGTCGTCGTCATTATCCACCACGATGCTCAGATGAAATCCGCTAGAGCTGGCTGTTTCTTCTCTTCGCTCTCTTCGTGGAATAGTGACTTGAGCTCCTCCTGAAGAAGAAGCAGCCTCTGTGCGTTGTAGGTTCCGAGGTCGTAGCGTCGAACGAGATCGCGAGCCAAGTCGAGATACTTCTCAATCGTGCCCCTGTATACTGTCATGGTGATCTTTCCTCCGCACTTCGGACAGACTGCTCTCAGCGGAGGGCGGCGAAACTTCGCGTTGCATTTCATGCAACGCATACGCTGAGTTGAGAAGGCCCTCAGGTTTCCGATCAGGTCTCTCATTAGATGGGTTGAGAGCACTCGTCTAGCCACGTCTGCCGCTACAACCGCCCGAATTTTCTCCGCTAGGTTCAGTTGCGCAGTCATCTTGTCTATCATCGTTGGCAGCTGTGTGTATGCGCTTTCGTGAGTCCCAGCATTGATGTCACCAATCTCATGGGTGAAGCCGATTTGCTGAAGGACTTGGTCGGTTCCCAGTCGATGCGCGGCAACTTCGATCAGGTCGGTGAGGGCTTTGGGATCTGCGTTCCTAGATGCCTCTTCGAAGAACCTGACCGGAAGCCTGTCTACGACCTCGAGATTGAACGCTTGGCGAGCGACCTCTGTAGGGTTCATCTCTACCGTCAGAAGAAGGGGGGCATCCATAATCCCGCCAATGCGTGAAGGCAGAAACGACCTCGAGAAGTTCAGCAAGACATCGAGCGCCAGTGTAACGGAATCCTCATCGCCGTCGCAGTCTCTACGCTTTGACGCGTGCCAGAATGGATGAGCGAAGCACACCCGAGCCTTGGTGAACCCGACTATCCTGCCGATCACACCGACAGACGTGTGAGGCGAGAGGCCCACGACAAGGTGTCCGATTAGGTCGTCACGAGACTTCGCATTATAGAAGGATGGGAGCCCATAGAATCTCGTTAGCAGGTCGTCGATGAACTTCGCGACTCTCACCAAGTAGTCTCCGCACAAGTCGTTGACGACAATGTCCTGAGGTTCTATCGGAACGATCTGGTCTGAATGCTCAAGAGCATTCCCGTTCATATCAAGGTCATAGCCCAGGTCCTGAAGTTTTTCTACTGTTGAGCCGATTTCGGCGGGCTTGAAATGAGTGAGCGGGGCGTTCGTTGCGTCAAACCTCACGGTGCCGTCCTTGAACATGGAAAGGTCGTGCCTCGCTCGGAGGATGCCCTTCTCCAGTCTCTCCGCGCATCTAGACGCACTGGTGAGACCCTTGACGCCCTTGACGACATCAGGTTCCTCTGTCAGCTGAAGTCTCTTAGAAGCTGCCGCCCAAACATCGCTCAAAGAGAGTGTTGTTCCAGCGTATGAGAGACATCGGATCTTGCATGCGGGACAAGTACCTTGTGGAACTACTCTTCCGCACCTGGGGCAGACCGGCTCGATTTCCGTTCTGTTTCCACACTTTGGGCACGCGCTCTGGTGAGTAAGCTCCCTACAGCTTCCGCATCGACGCCTAGCGAGCTCTACCTCGACGATACTCCTTGAGTTGACGGCTTCGACGATGTTTCGTCTTGGGCCTCCTGCAAGCCCCACAGGAAAAAGACAATGTACGATCGGCCGCATCTCTCTCCTCTTGGCCTTCTCGGGTCTCCCCATCCTCGCTCCAATGAAGGTTCCAGCTCGAGAAAAAACAGGAAAACCCGCCGCTCCTTCTACAGCTTCCAACCCATTAGTTCCGGAATGCGCCGGCGCTCGTTGACCGACGCCAAGGCAGGTTGCTAGGATCTCTGCTTCTTCTCCAAAGTAGATTGCGCCTTCTTGGACGACGTGAGGAATGCACAAAGTCTCGAGAAGCGCTTTCACTCTGGGCTCAGCGGGCATGACAATACTGTCACGTGCGAGCCTGGGGCCACTCGGACGGATAGCCGCTGCGTTCCTGAGGAAGGCCCAGTCTTCCGCGGATAATCTCTCCCAGAACCAAGTGTAACGCGGATGCAAAGGAACACCCAGCCTCTGCGAGAGCAGTAGACTCTCGCGAGGCGACGGAAACGATCGGAGGGGATTCTGCATGAATGACATGAGCATGCTTTGGGACACGCCGCAGGCCTTTTCGACATCTGATAGTGTGTTAAACCGGAGCGCAATTCGGGCCTTGAGCAGCTGCGCCCACCATTCTTCAGTGAATCCTGAAGCGGCAAGGGGTCTGTTGTTCTCTAGGAACTCGCCAAACGAGACGAGCAAGTCTCCGAGGAAGAGCACGGATTCAGTCGCCTTCTGGACCTTCCTTGCGCGTTCAACGCTCTCGAGCCTAACGACTGACCCGTCGTTGAGTTTCACTATCGGGGGCTCTATGGTGTCGACCGGCGTGATGATGCCTGCCTTCCCAGGTCTTTCTACTCTCAGCTGGGTCCCTGTCGCTGCGAAATCATCGAGAACTACCATCGTGGCCGGATGCATTCCGACTGCGGCCATCCCCGTAGCACGCGTCCGGCCGTAGCGAAGCCTGAAGCCGCCAGGGACTCCAGGAAGAGAAAAGATAGGCCGCCCGGCGACTATGTCCTCCATGAACATCAATTCTTTGACCTCCTCAGCCTCAGGAGACGGCTGCCGAAGATTCCTTAGCCAGTCCCATCCGGGGAGGGCGAGTCGCTCGACGATTTTTAGGACCTTCTGGCTGCGACCTACTAGCCCATCATTGACAACTCTTAGGGCCCCGCCTCTGACACGATTTGTCTCAACTCGGGGCACGTTTCTGTATGACGCGACCTCAACGGGGTCCGTCTCTACTCCAGTAATCTCGACTGGTAACTTCATTATTACGTTGAAGAGCTCCTCGTCGGCAACCTTGTACTGAAACCTAGCCACCTCACGCTCGTACAGCCTCAGCTCCTCTACGAATCGTTTAGCGTCGAGTTCTGTGGCCTTGTATCTGCCAAGTCCGACGATCTGACGGACGTAGTCAGCGACCACAACGTTAAGGCCCATTTCGGTTCCGCCGGCTGACCTGATCGGGCCGGCGAAGTAGAGCGCAAGATACTTCGTCTTGTCGGGGTTATTCTTCACTCTGACCGTGTTGATACCTTGGAGCGGCGCGGCTGTCACGCCTTCGTCCAGGATCGCTGCGGCGGTGCGTATCGCCTGCTCGGCTGCGCTTTCTCCCTCGGACGCAAAACGTGCGAGCGCTATCTCCTCAGCAACCTTGATCGCGACCTCCTCGCGCGGAATCATGGAAGAGAGTTCTCGGATTCTTTTCGCTATGCCGGACGGACCTACCGATTTCTCGACCCTTTCGGCGACGTCCCTTGCCACATTGCATTCTGGTTCGAGTGAGGGATCAAAGCCCTTCGAACGGGCGAGCCTTGCTATTTCATAGAGTTGATCGAACTGGACGGGCAGAGCATCCGCTTGGGTGCTCGTTACTTCAAGGCTCCCGACTTTCAACTAGAGATCAGAATGGATCACACGGTGAACACATTTAATCCTACCCGCAACAACTTCCACATCGTGTCGGAACTCGGGAAGACTTTGCCACTAACTAGTTTGCCCGGTACTCAGCTGACTTGCAGGCTGGGTCTTCCCGCTCCCGTAGAACTTGTCTGTGAACCTGCAATAGACATCGACCATCTCAGTGCCGCGCGGAACTTCGAACTCGTCCTTGGCTCCGCATGCGGCGCACTGGACGAGAGCCGTGCCTGCACCCTTAGGCAATGTGACCTTCACTGCCTCTTCACTGCAGACGGGACAGGTGAAGACCGTGGGCAGTTTCTTCTTGACGATTCTGATGACACGCCGGCGTCGACGACCCATACTGTTCTCACGCGGCCCATGGGTGATGCGCCGGTTATTTCAACGTTGTAAGGTTAGCGATCAAGTCTGGCAACAGTTATCAGGTCGGGATGAGCAGGGTGCCTGGGATACGAAACTGTATCCCTTGGAGAAGTCTACAGAATGAGCACAGAACACGTTCAGTCTCCCATCGACTGGTCGCTTGCTAGGTTGAGAGATGATCCGCTTGCCAAGGCCCTGCAAGCGAACAGTCATCTGACGGAAGTTCAGTTTGCGACACTGGTCATAGACGTACTTTGGCCCGCCAGTCAGACACCCCTCAGACGTGGGGGGGTTCAACCTCGATCAGGCCGGAGGCGTGTGAGCAAGGGCGCATTCAACAGATCGCTGTCTCAGGCGCGTCGAAACGTCATCAGATCAATATACACGGTTTTCTTGCTCGCGTACTTCGGTCTGTTCGACAGCCCTAAATTGGAGCCTTTCCTCCGCCTAGGCGATGAAATGAAGACTTTCCTTGACGCTAGGCATGAAACTGGCCGAAAGGGCGATTCCGAAGCCTACAACGCCACGAAGGTGTTGGAGGATGCGCTGCAAGAGACTGTCGCAGAGCTTGCAAAGATGACGTGCTTCAAACGTCAGCGTGGCGTCACGTGAGAAAGCTGCGAAGCATGTTCCCAAGATCACGTTTTCGCTTCAAGCTAACCTAGTGTGACATCACACGCGTCACACCGATGCGCCTTGGTCCCCGCTCAAGGCGCGGCATTGCTTCCCCAAAGCCGTCCGTGCGCTGGAGACGACAGACAGCTGCTGGGCGTCAAGCATCGGGAGGCATCACATCTACGCTACGCGTGTCGCGTCACAGCCAAATCACGCCTCGCAACAGGCTGAGATTGACAAAGCCGAGGTATTCAAGACATAAAAGGGGATGAGGCGAATACTTGGGCGGCAAGGATTGCCTTGGACTATTTCTGGCTGCTTGCGGTCATTTGGGCCGGTTTCGGAGCGTTGGTTGGCGGTGTCGTGCTCCGGAGACTGGACATCTCACGTATGAGCTATCGTGAGGCCAGGCAGCTACTCTCGGCGATGGTGTGCTCGCTCTCAACCCGTATGCAGCAGAACGAGATGCTGACGAAGGCGCTGTCAGACCAGGTGCAGATCCTGAACGCAAACCAAACGCGAGTCAGGAACGAAGCACAAACCGCAGACAAGGAACGGTTAGTTGAGTACATGCAAGACTGGACGGGAAATGTGAAACGGTTCGTTGAGAAAGTCGACAGGCTCCAGAAGAACGTCAACAACGTGGAACAACAATTCCAAGAGATGCGGATTCAGGTCGACCGACTCGCCCGCTCCCAAGAGATGAACACTGGGAGTCGCGTCGTCCCGGTTGGCGTTGTGACTGAACATACTCTCGGACGCCTGTCCCCGACGGAGAGAAGCGTTCTTGCACTTCTGGTCAGCGGCCCGAAAGCCGCTCCTGAAATTGGGCGGCTCATGACGAAGTCGCGCGAGCACACAGCACGATTGATGAAGTCCCTATTCGAGCAAGGCTTCGTCGAGAGAGAAACAGATCGGCAGCCTTACGAGTACCATCTAAACGACAGAGTAAAGCACGTGCTGGCGCGGAGCGTCGAGCAACAAGCTACTGCGTCGTCGGATTAGGAGCCGGCTCGGCTAGACAGTAACGCCAGCGTCCAGAGGAGCCTGAACGACGCATAAGCCCTCTGTCAACAAGCCTCGACAGGTAGGTCGCAACAGTCGTTAGAGGTATCGGCTCGCCGTAGAATTCCTGGTACAGATTCCTGACCTCGTATGAAGAGAAGACGCTGTGACGTAGTTTGTTTAGTATAAGATCCCGAATGCGGTCAAGCTTGGTGCGGCCATATCGGGTCGATGGAGCAAACGCGGGTTGAGATTGAAGGCCTCCCATCAACTCTGCGTAGTCAAGGATCCTACCTATCTTGTCGCGCGTTAGCGGGCCCTCAACGGAGACAGTGTGGCGGCAGCCTGTTTCGTCATAGAAATCCACCCTGACTCGCTTCACTGCCAAGCCTTCACACATCTGGCCCACAATGTGAGGTTCGTCGACATAAAAGGACGCTACGGCTGGAAGCCGGCCCAGACGGTCTAGAGCGCAGAGGAAAACTTGTGCGGTCCAAAGGAAACGGAGGGGTCCAGAAGCGTTCACAGAATGTGAGGCAGATCCTTGGCGCAAACGTGTTTTGCACTCCCGCTCGTCAGCATCTTCCCGGCGATTCGCCATCGTTCACAGAGAAGCGCGAGACTCCCTAACCCCTCGCCTTCCACTGGAGGGCAAAGTTGCCTGTGATCGTCAACTCAATGCTCATACAATCTTGGACTAATGTTGCCGGTACAATATTTCGTAGCACGCGGTTTATGCACAAAGCATGCTTTAATTAACATGGCACGTTTTTTTCTCTCTCCATCACCTCACTTGGCGCGTTGCTCTCTCCACGAGAAACGCACGGGTCCCGGGGTACGCCCTCTATCTCTTACCACTTTCATTTCTGTAATTATCACTCCACTTTCCTGTTGCGACCACTTTCCTTCTTTCGACAACCACCATTATTACGACTTCAAGTCGAAACACAGGCATTACCACTGGAGTAGCTCACCAAATGGAGTCCGGAGACGTTCTAGACGGCGTCTTTCAGAACTTCCTCACCGGACCCCAACTCTTCGCCAACCGCGATGTCTTGAGGAATGACTACATACCCAGCACCCTTCCTCACCGAGCCGAACACATCCAGAGATTAGGCGGCATCCTTGCGCCAGCCCTGAGCGGTTCCAAAATATCAAACCTCTTCGTCTACGGAAAGACCGGGACCGGCAAGACCATAGTAGCCAAGTTCGTCTTGGAAAGGCTCAAGAAGAAGGCTGAGGATGTCGGGGCTCCCGTTCGAGTCTCATACGTCAACTGTCGTATGGCCGGCAGCAACTACCGAGTACTAGCTGATCTCTGCCGGTCCGTGGGAGTCGAAATTCCCTTCACAGGTCTGGCACTTGGAGAAGTAATTGATAGGTTCAAGAACGGTCTCAACGCAGACAGGATGGCGCTCATTGTCGTTTTGGATGAAATAGATGCGTTGGTGAAGGGCCGCCAAGACGATTCTCTGCTGTACGAGTTGACGAGAATCAACGAGGAGCTGGTACAGAGCTGGATCGGATTGGTCGGCGTGTCAAACGACCTCCACTTCAAAGAGTTCCTTGACCCGCGAGTGCTCAGCTCTCTAAGCGAAGAGGAAGTGGTCTTCCGCCCGTATCTCGCAAACGAACTGTTTGACATACTCCTTGACAGGGCCAAGCTTGCATTTGCCGACGGTGTCTTGCTGGAGCCGCCTCTCCGGCTTTGTGCAGGCCTTGCGGCGGGCGAGCATGGAGATGCAAGAAGAGCTCTCGATCTGTTGCGCGTGGCGGGAGAGCTAGCGGAACGTGAAGGAGCGCGAAGCATCGAGGAAGACCATGTGAGACGCGCTCAACACAAGATAGAACACGACAGAGTGGCCGAGGTTTTGAAATCCCTTCCCGTACACTCAAAGCTCGTGTTAGTGTGCGCATACCTAGCCACCAATCACAGCCCTGATGGCGTAATCACTGGCGACATATACGAGGTCTACCACGAACTTTGCTCAGTCGCCGGGCTGGACGCTCTCACCCAGCGGCGCGTCAGCGGCTTGGTGAACGAGCTGGACGTTATGGGGATTCTCAACGCGAGAGTCGTTAGCTTTGGGCGGTACGGCAGAACCAAGAAGATAAGACTCGGAGTTTCACCTAGGGTAATCGTTGAAACCTATTCGGAGGATATCCTCGTCGGACGACTATTCGGCCACTTGGCGAAGTCTCTTCAGAAGCTCGCCTCGACCGCCTAGGGCTGTCGGATTGGACGACGGCCCGTCAACAAAGGATCAGAAGGTCCCGCCGCATCATCGTCGGGCCTCGCTAGTTGGAGTCTGGTTCAACGGCCTCACCGTCGACAACATGCGTCTCGGTACGCTTCACGTAGATGCGCTTGATGTAACTGACGTCATTCTTCGTCTCGTATCGAGAACACGAACGACCATAATCTTCCTCTCAGGAGCGTCCTTCGCTGGATTCAACATCGTAGATTCTAGGCGGCTTTACACTTCGCTCCGTATTCCGATCATAATCGTATCCCGTGAGAAGCCCAACAATGCCTCCGTCAAACGCGCGCTCAAGAAGCACTTTGCGGACTGGAAGAAGCGGTGGGAATTGGTACGCGGACTGGGTAAGATCCATGCGTTCGCTCCTAAAGCGTCGGAGGAACCCCTGTATTTTGAAGCCGTCGGTGTCTCGCCGATAAAGGCAAGTATGATCATCCAAGCGTACTGTGTCACGTCAAGGGTTCCTGAACCGATTCGCGTTGCCGGAATTCTGGCAAAAGGGTTGGCGGTCACGGGAAGGGAGCTAGCCGCTTGTTGACATGAAATTGGTTACGCTAAGTCTGAGCGTTTGAAGGTTCACGACCGGAAGTAGGCCCGGTGTCGGTTCCAAGCCAAGCCGCTGCTGATAGTCTGTCTGGGTCTGCCAAGCGCCAGAGTTCACTATCAGCGTTCCCCGGTAGTTCTCATGCCCGAACACGTGGATGTGTCCAGACTGAAACACGTCGGGCGGCTCCTCGATCACGAGATGATCAACTCGAGATGGCGCGATAGACGTACGGTTGCCATACTCCGGCGCCAAGTGTCTACATCTCAATTGAAGTTCCATCGCCCTCTCGGGCATGTTGAAGCTCATCCCTGGAGCGCTCGTCAACATGTCCTCGAGGCTTCGGCCGTGATGCAATAGGAAACGCACTCCGTGGAGTTCCAGCTCACACGGGTTTCCGAGAGAGGTCACAGCTCGTGCCTCGTACACCGGCTCAGCGAACTCTCTCAAGATTGGAGGCTGCGGGAGAGCCTGTCTTACGCCGTCATGATTGCCTGGGATGAGGATCAGGTCGATGTAGTCTGGAATTTGCTGAATGAACTGAGCGGCAAATTTGTACTGCTCGTAGATATCCGGAATGCTCAGCTCGTCCTCCTGCCGCGGGTACACGCCTATCCCGTCCACTAGATCTCCGGCGATGATTACGTACTTCGTTCGGCGGGCTACGTACACTTGCTGACTGGTTCCCACCTTCCCGTTCAACCAGTGGATTGCTCGTCTGAAAGCGTCTTCCACGAACTTCCTGCTGCCGACGTGTAGGTCAGACAGCAGAACTGCATAGACCTCCTCATCCGCTCCTCGCGATTTCCTGTCGGGGATGTCAGGGAGTGTAATTCTCTCGGCGACGAGAAGGCTGCCCTGACTCTTCACCGCCTCGATGCATACTACTTGGTCGAGAGGAGCCCTCCTCGCCATGTCGTAGAGTTGCCGGTCACGGTCGGTTTGGACCAGAACATGCGCGGTGTCTTCGAGATCATCTACGGTAAGAAACAGTCTACTCCCTCGCTCACGCTTGTCCATGATCATGGCGATCAGCTTCACTCTCTGGTTCGGCTGGGCGCTGAGGGCGTTCGAGATTGTGCCTGCGTCCCTGGCGTCCGTCCTTCTCTGCAGGATCTCACGTAATCTCATGAATCTGTCTCGGAAGTGGAGGTTGAACTCCTGCATCGATCCGCCGAGTGTCGACGCACTCGAAGCATCCTTGAGGACCTTCACCCTGCTTTCAATTTCGGCTGCAAGTGGAACCTCAACTCTGACGGGTTCGGGTATCTCGATGCTCTGAGCCGGGGGGAGCAAGCGCTCCAGGGCTTCTTCTACAATCCCGCGGTCGATCAGGCGCTGTCCAGTGGCTTGCTTCTGTGCCGCGGCGAGCAACTCATCAGCTAGCTTATCATGGTCAAGCCGGCGGGCCGAGGTTTCGATAAGGTCGAAAGCTTCGGTGCTGAGCTGCCATCCTGCAGTGACCAAGCGTTCTACGATTCGTTTGAATTCGTCGTGGATCTGCATCGGGCAGCCTTCTATCCAGGAATCGAGAAGCCCGTGTAACCTGTAGATCGGGTCACGGTATCTTAAACGGAGCGGTAAGCCGTCATGATCACTTCATTAATCTGAGCGATCGTGCAACGAATCACTGGTGTTGAGGACGCTTGGATCTCCGTCGACTCCAGAAAACGTCGGATGGAACATTCTTTGTAACTCTCCCCAAAGGTTGGGTCGTAAGGAACAAGCTCGAGAGAGGTGCGATCCTGAGTTTTTCTGAGCGAAAGGACGGGAAGATCCTTGCCGAACCCTACGGGGAGCAAGAGCGGAAGATCACAACGGTGACGTTGACACCGGGCCCCTTGTTGCAGCGAGAGATCGAGGAAAAGTATCTGCTGGGATACGACGTATTCGAAATCCTCTCTCAGCAAGTCATTGGCTCAGACACAAGGGAGACGGTAAGAAGAATGGTCAGGAGTCTGGTAGGTCTGGAGATTGTGGAAGAGGACGCAAAGAAGATGGTCATACAATGCCTCATCGAACCCTCCCTGCTGTTTCCCGACCGGATTCTGCGGAGGCTTCACCTGATCACGCTGGCGATGCAGAACGATGCTGTTTCAGCATTCGTTCGTGGGGATTCGAGGCTAGGACATACCGTTATCGAACGCGACGAGGACGTTGACAGACTATACTTCCTTCTCGTGAGGGTTGTCAGGGCCGCTCTCACGGATCCAGCAATCGCTGAGAAGCTTGGGGCGAGCCCTATAGACTGCCTCGACTACAGGATCCTCGCGAGCTTCGTCGAGAACTTCGCGGACTATGCGACTGACATCGCAGAGAGCACGTGGCTCCGATCGAAGGCCAAACAGATGGAGGCGACAATACGAAGTGTCGACAAGGCTGGCGGTATTCTAAACCGTATGCACAAGGACGCGGTAGAAGCGGTTTTCACGAGAAACCTTGCGCTTGCTCAAGAGGTGACTAATCTCTACGGCGACGCCCAAACGACCATCAGGGCAGCTGAGCGAGGCTTGGTCAACGCAAAGCCCGAGACGATCGATCGGTTGGCAACTGTTGTGTCAGCCCTCAAGGCTATGTCGGGGATAAACGTCGACATAGCGGATCTGGCCGTCACTCGGTAGAACGCCCGTGCCATCCCTAACTCTTCTGTCGTCGTCGCTTTCCATGCATAGCCAGATAGTAGAGCCCGCAGATCGTCTTGGCATCTTGGATCTCGCCGCGGTCGATCGCCCTTAGGCCTTCTCGCAAGCTCATGGCTCGAACACTGATGCTTTCGTCTTCGGCCTGTTTTGCCTTCGTTCGCACGAGTCGTCCCGCAAGGAAGAAGTGAATCTTCTCCGTGCTGTACCCAGGCGCTAAGTAGCAAGAGAAGAGCTTTCGGAGCTGTCTCGCTGTGCACCCGGTCTCCTCGCCTAGTTCCCTCTTTGCGCAGGAGACGGGGCTCTCACCCGGTTCCAGGGTTCCCGCGGGGATCTCGACCAGATGCTTACGCGCCGCGGCCCTGTATTGCTTCGTGACCAAGATTCTTCCGGTATCCAAGAGCGGAAGGATCGCGACGGCCCCTGGATGCTCGACGATCTCTCTAGTCGTCTCTCGGCCGCTTGGCAGCCTGACCTTGGCAACTCGCAGCTTCAGCAATCTTCCGCTGTACGCGTAACGTGCGTTGGTGATCAGCTCGCTCATGATGATCTCTAGCGTGTCTTATGCAGGCTCGATATAGGTACCATCATATGGGGCGCGCAGTCGGAGCACGTGCCGCAAGAAGTAGCCAGAACGCGTTCACTAGTACTCGTAATGTTGGGCAGAAAGTCCCCTTCATGCGTACAGCCAGAGCAGGTAGGGAGCTTGTCGCTTGCAGTGGGAGCACCTGCACGCCGGGGTTGGCACGAATTCGGCGGGGATCCAACTTTCGAGTCCGTGGGGTCGGCTTTCAAGGCCGCAGTTTGTGCAGAAGACTCCCTCAAGCGTCCATGCCAGTCTTTCCGACCCACACTCGCAGGCTGCTCGCTCAAACTCGAGATCGGCTCTTGATATTCTGACAACTCGTTTGAGGAACTTCTCCCGATAGTATCGTCTGCGTTTCCACATCAGATAGCATTCGTGGGAGCAGACGCGGCGCGGTCTGCCGAACGTGTAGGGTATTTCCTTCCCGCAGACCACGCAGACTCTCTCGGCCATTGGTGACCTCTCGTTTGTTCAGTTCGACTTGCCCGGCTACAATGACAGGTATGTCTTAAGCCTATTCAAGCGCTCGCGTGAGGTCCGGTGGACGCTTGGTTTCGGACAAGGTGTTAGCTCAGCGCTCATGCCACGCTGTCCGATCGCAACATCTTCAGTCATCTCTAGTTTAGGGTCAAGAAATCCCACATGAACCAATACATCCTTGCGGGAGGTTTGGATGGAGAGCAGACAGGATCGTTGAAAGCGCCTGACCCAGCCATGGGTTGGAGGGTTAGGGAAAGATTCCAGAGAACGACATTTATGCGTGGCAAGCATCCGGTCCTGTAGCCCGGGTTGCCGAGCCAGGTACGGCGACAGAGCCTGCGCGCCTCGGTGCGCTGGGCGTTGAACCTCGAGATCGCAAAGAATCGGACCAAGCAAGCTGTTGGTCCTTTGGGCCGCGTGGGTTCAAATCCCACCCCGGGCGCTTTCGCAATCGTTGAACGCCCGTCCGTGAATTTGCCGCCGAACACCAAACTCCCGCGTGTTGGGCTGGCCTTGCGGTTGCTATAGGATCAGTTTTCCGAATGAGATTAGATCCTTCATCGTTACGATACCGACAAGCGTGTCGTCTTTGTCGACTATCGGCAGATGGCGTATATTGTTTCGCCTCATGAGCGCGTAGGCTTCTTCTACGCGTGCCTCCGGACTGCAGGTCACAGGAGGGCTCTTCATGATATCCTTCACGAGTGTGCGGTTCGGGTCGTGCCCAGACGCCGCGCACATTACCAAGTCGCCTTCGGTGAGTATTCCGACAACTTTCTCTTGCTCCACTACGACCACGCAACCGATCTTCCTCTCAAGCATCGTCTTAGCCGCCGCGACCAGAGCATCATCAGGCTTCGCTGTGGCGACCTGCTTGTTCATGATCTCCTGGATCTGATCGAGAATTCTCGGGAACATCTTCCTACCGCCAGGCTGGGAGTTGAACGTCAGATCATAAATGCGTTACCCATGCGACTGTCGGAGGAGGCCGCCGGATTCAAGAAGGTCCTGTGATCTACCGGACCCGCAGGATTTTCTCTTCCAGATAGTCCTCTGCATCCATCGCTGCACGGCATCCGTCTCCCGCGGCGGTTATCGCCTGTCTGTAGTGGAAGTCATGCACGTCCCCTGCAGCGAAGACTCCTTCAACGGTCGTGGCGGTTCCTTTTCCTACGACGACGTACCCTTTCTGATCCAGCTCGATCTGGTTCTGGAATATCGCGGTGTTGGGCTGGTGGCCTATCGCGATGAAGACGCCGTCGCACTTGAGCACGTCCTGCTTGCCCGTCTTGACGTTTCTGACTCGAACGCCGTCGACTTTCTGCTTACCTAGAACCTCCTCGACAACCGAGTCCCAAACAAACGAGATCTTCGGGTTCTTGAAGGCCCGGTCCTGCAGGATCTTGCTGGCACGAAGCTGGTCACGCCGGTGAACTATCGTTGCATGTTTCACGAACTTCGTCAGAAAGATCGTGTCTTCAATAGCTACGTCGCCGCCGCCGACCGTGACCGTGTCTTTGCCTCGGAAGAAGAACCCGTCGCAAGTGGCGCAGCTGGATACGCCTCGGCCCCGGAGACGTGTTTCAGACTCAAGCCCAAGCCATTTCGCCGACGCGCCTGTTGCGATGATCACCGCATTCGACTCGTATGTCGCGCTCGCAGTACTGACCTTGAAAGGGCGCGTCTTGAAGTCCACGCCTGTCGCCTCCTCTTGTACGAACTCTGCGCCAAACCGCTCCGCCTGCTTCCTCATACGTTGGATGAGATCTGGGCCGAGGATTGGCTCTTCGAAACCTGGAAAGTTCTCCACATCGGTGGTCAGCATGAGCTGGCCGCCGGGTACGGCCCCAGCGATGACCAGCGTCTTCAGCAGCGCGCGGCCACAGTAGACGCCAGCAGTTAGCCCGGCTGGACCGGAACCGATCACGATGACGTCATAGACCACTGCGCCCACCCAGATCCTACTTCGGGTGGACTTCACGAAAATAGGTTTTCATATCCGGCCAAACCCGAAGCCTCTTGCTCGGCGGAGCGGATTCCGCATTCCCTAAGGCTGTATCCCACATCTGTTCATTGCGAGCCGAGTAGCGTACTTGTGAAGATCAAATGACATCTACTTGGGGTCTTGCAGTTCTGAGGCGCTCCCAGAGTCCAGCAGCAGCTTCCTGGGCCTTCCGCTGAGCGATCTTCTCGTCTGCTGTGAGGACTGTTCGATCCCTCATGACAATCCTTCCATCCACAATCGTCGTCCTGACATCGTCTCCGTCTATGGAGTTGATCAGGTGTCCGACAACGCTGTCTGAGTTGAGCGGAGTGGGAAGAACGTCAGGCTTGATTACGATCAGGTCCGCTTTCTTTCCAACCTCGATCGAGCCCAGTTCTTTGGCTAACCCATAGAGTTCAGCGCCTGTGATCGTCGCCATCTCGAGGACGCTGTACGCGTCGATTGCGTTCGGGTCTCTAGACATGACTCGGTGGATCAAGTACGCCGCGCGAATGTTTTCGAAGCCGTCGAAGATGTAGCCGTCGTTGCCCAGTCCCACACGTATTCCTCTTCTAAGCATGTCTCGGACGGGGGCAGTTCCAACGGCGTTGAGCATGTTACTCATGGGATTGTGAGCGACCTTAGCGCCCGACACGGCGACAATGTCCAACTCGCTACCGTTGACGTGCACACAATGAGCAAGAACAACATCCGGAGCCAAGAGCCCTACATCGCGGAGCCTCTCAACGGTACGTTTCCCATACCGCACCATGTTGTGTTGAAGATCGCCGAGACCCTCCGAGGTATGAATAGTGACGGGAACAGCGAGTTCGCTGGCAAGTCCACGCACCGACTGGATCAGCTCGTCGGTGACCGTGAAAGATGCGTGCAGACTAAAGAGCGGCTTGACTTTCGATCCTTGCTCCTTTCCTATTCTTCGGGCAAAGCGCACATTCTCTTGGACGCCTCTCTCTCCTTCCTGTCTGGAATGTCTCTCCGTAGCCTCGAAGGCGATGAGGCCGCGAATTCCAACTTCATCCACAGCTTTGGCGATCATGTCTAGTACGCCGTCGATTGAATTCGGCCCGGAGTAGGTATCTGCAAACGTCGTTGTGCCGGTCTTCAGGAACTCAAGGCATCCGACGAGCGCGCTCGCGTACGCATCGTCAAGAGTAAGGCTCTCGTCAACGGGCCACCAGATCCGCTGAAGGATCTGCGTGAAATCAGACGGCGGCGCAATGTCCAGCGTTGCTCCTCGCAGGAGCATACCGTAGAGATGAGTGTGACTGCAGATGAGGCCAGGCATCGCGATGCCCCCGGACGCGTCGATGACCTCTTGAGCTTTCCAGTCTCTCATGATATCGCTGGTCTTTCCGATCGCCCTGAACTTCCCGTCCTCGATGAATATCGAGTGATCAGAGAGTATTCTGCGGTGCGGATCCATGGTGACGATTATGCCGCCCTTCACCAGAACAGATGTCATGCTTGGATCCTAGCAACTACTCTCAAAGGTCATGCTAAAGATCTTAACCTTGACAAGCGTAAACAAGCACCTGTAACAATCAGGCGCACTACTTCATCCTAGTTCATGTGGGTAGGACCCCAGTTGGTAGGCTGACCATGTCGTCTCTTCTCATCAGGAACGGCACAGCCGTTCTAGAGGACAGGACCATTCGAGCGGACATCCTGACCGAGGACGGGAAGATTACAGGAATAGCCAAGAAGATTAGCGCAAGAACGGACGAGGTCCTAGATGCCCGGGGAAAGTTCGTACTTCCCGGCGTTGTAGACGTTCACGCCCACATAGGCGACCCCCAGTTCACCCGAAGAGAAGACTTCACAACCGGAACGCGAGCTGCGGCTGCCGGCGGAGTCACTACCGTCGTGGACATGGTGCTGAAGACGCCGGTGGACAACCCCGAGGCGGCAAAGGAAAAGATCAACAGAGGGGCTCACCAGGGGCTCGTGGATTTCTCTCTTCACGCAGGGATGATGAACTCAGCAAACATAGGAAATGTGGAAGCCCTAACCCAACTTGGCATCTTCTCCTTCAAGGCTTTCATGTGCGCACCCTACTACGTTGATCGAGCGACACTGCTGGCTCTCATGAAGAGCACCGCCGCTTTCCGGGCCATCACTAACGTTCATGCCGAAGATGAGGAGCTCAGCCAGCAGCTGACAGCGGAGCTGAAGAGAGCGCGTCGTGTGGATCCGATCGCGCATAATGATTCCAAACCCAACGCCGTCGAAGAGAAAGCCATCAAAGAGGCAATCGAGCTTGCGCGCACCGCGCGAAGCAAGCTTCACATTTCACACATGTCGACGAGCCAAGGCGCAAGCTTGGTTGCGGCGGCTAAACGAGAGAAGGTAAACGTCTCCGCTGAGACGTGCCCTCACTACTTGACACTTACGAGAGCGGACGTGCTGAAACTTGGACCTTACCTCAAGATGAGCCCCCCGCTCAAGACGGAGACTGACGTTCTTGCACTCTGGCGTGGACTGGCGAAAGGAACAGTCGACATGATCTCGTCCGAGCATGCCCCCGGAGAGGCTGACGAGAAAGAGATTGGGTGGGACAACATCTGGGACGCTTGGGGCGGAATCCCCAGCATAGAAACGATGCTCCCCATTGTGCTGAGCGAAGGCGTCAACAAGAACCGCATCACTCTACGAAGAGCAGCCGAAGTCCTGTCCGAGAACCCAGCGAAGAGATTCGGGCTGTACCCTAGGAAAGGCCACATAAAGGTAGGCGCTGACGGTGACTTCACGATCATAGATCTTTCAGCCGAGAACAAGGTGAAAGCCAGTGACCTCCACTACAAGGTCGGCTGGACTCCGTACGAGGGATGGGTGCTGAAGGGGTGGCCGACGGTGACGATAGTTCGAGGCCAAGTAGTAATGAAGGACGGCCAGGTCATAGCGAAAGAGGGACTTGCACAGTTCGTTCCAATGAAGATGTGAGACTGACGGGAAGATGATATCGCTAGTGGTGTTGGCAGCTGGCAAGTCTACCAGGATGAAGGAGAACAAACTCCTTCTCAGAATCAACGGAGAGTCGCTGATCCGGCACGTCGTGAAGACTGCAACGGGTTCGAACGCAGATGAGGTTATCGTTGTGGTCGGATACGAGGCCGAGAAGGTCAAACAACAGCTCCTGCGGCTCCAATGCAAACTGATAATAAATGAGAACTACCTGAAAGGACAGAGCGAGAGCGTCAAGACGGGACTAACAGCGGTTTCCAGCAACGCGGAAGCCGTAATGGTTCTTCCAGCTGATGTCGCCCTAATAGACGAGCAGTCGATCAACAAAGTCATAGACGAGTATAGGAGATCGAAGAATCCGATCGTGATCGCTTCACATCAGCATCAGAGCGGGCATCCGATCCTCCTAGACAGAGCGCTCTTTCCTGAAATCTCAGAGATCGCTGAAGATACGTTCGGCCTCAAAGCAGTAATCAACCGCCACAGAGCGGAGGTCAAGTATATCGAAGTCGGTACTGAGAACGCGTTAATCGACATCGACACTCAAGAAGAATTTGACACATATTTCCGGAGACGCAGCTCGTCCCATCAAGATCGAAACGACATATGACTGCTCTGAGAGTGTGGTGTGATTACACGCAGTTGGTTTAAATTCGGCGTAATGACTACCGATCTACGGGTTCGGTTTCAATCAATCCGTTAACGGGAGGCGCTGAAGACGCGCGAACTCTTCGAAACAATCAGCAAGCTGGCAAGTGAAGGGAAGACCTTCGCCGTCGCCACCATAACTGGCCATGCGGGTTCGGTGCCGAGGCGCGTTGCAAAGATGATCATCAGACCCGACGGCTCCACGGTTGGCACGATCGGCGGAGGATGCGTTGAAACCGAAGTCGTCGGCCACGCTCTCAAGCTGCTCAGGGAAGGAGAGAAGGGCGTACACGTCAACAGCTACGACCTCATCGAGGAAGAGTTCGGCGGCGCAGGAATGAGCTGCGGAGGAAAAATCGAAGTCGCAATAGAGATCATAGAACCCACACCCAAGCTCGTCATAATAGGAAGCGGTCACCTAGGACGGGCTCTCAGCAAAGTGGGGAAGATGCTTGACTTCGACATCACCGTACTAGACCCGATGGCGAAGAAGGAGAGCTTCCCTGAAGCGACGCAGGTCGTCAGTGACTTTGTGGAGACCGGTTTTCCAAAGATCAGCGTCGACAAGTCGACCTACATCGTCATACTGACCAGGCACAAAGATGACGTTCCTGCGCTCAAGTGTTCACTCAAGACAAACGCCGCATACATCGGAATGGTAGCGAGTCGAAGACGCGTTGCACTAGTCTTCAATCACCTGCTGAAGGAAGGCTTCACCGAAGAGCAACTACAGCGTGTCTACTCTCCCGTAGGCCTCGACATAGGAGCCGAAACCCCCGAAGAGATAGCCGTCAGCATACTTGGCGAGATAATCAAGATCAGAAGAATAGGGCGCGAGCACGAGGCAGCCTCCAAGAAGATTCAGTTTCCGGCCGTCAAGACAATCGGGAAATAGCGTGCTCTCACCACTTCCGGCCGGACTCATTGCTCACTCAGCATAGTTGCATTTTTCCGCCGTGGTAGGAACGCAACAAGCGCTGTTGCGAGTCCCGACGCTACGGCGAGTGCGAAGAAGATTGTGGGCAGCAACGAAAGAGTGGGTCCGACGACTAGGCCGACTATGATCGGTCCAATAGCGGAGCCTCCCAAGAGTCCGACGCCCCACACGATCGAATTGGATAACGACAACAGATCCGGCGGAACAGCGTCCGTCACAGCCGAGATTAATACCGGGTAGCTGCTGTACGTGAAGAACCCGAAGAGAGCCAAGCAGATCGTCGATACGATCGGGTTCGAAAGCGTGTAGAGATAGAAGATGATCGCCAAACTCTGAAAGGCGGTATTGACCACGAGCGACCCCCTCCTGTGGAGGTCTGAGAAATAGCCGAAGATGGCCTGACCTGGGACGCTCAGAACCATCGAAATCATCATTATCACGCCCACGCCGAAACTGAAGGAATACTGTTGAACCTCCACTATGAAGACAGAGAGAAAGCTCACGACACCCTGACCGAAGGCGCCTCTGAGCGCGCCTATCATCGTTAACACGAACAGGCTCCTCTTCGCCGACCAGCTGAGAGAAGAAGTCTTCCGCGGACCATTCTCATGCGGGTTGGACGACCCAGCGGAATTGATCGCATTGCTGTTTCGTGAGATACGAGAAGCTCTGTCTCGTATGGTCTCGATTGGGAAGAGCCCGATGAGTGCGGCCGGAATAAGCCCCAGGAGGCCGAGCGCGATAACTCCGTACGGCAGGTTCAGGGCAGTAATCAGAATGACGACAAAGCTAGGGTACAGCGTCCGCCCCAAGCTCCCCATGGCGCCATTTAGTCCAAGTGCTGTTCCGATCTTCGAAGGAGGGTAGGCTTGACTGAGGACAGTCCCGCCGATTGGATGGGCTACACTCGAACCGAAGCCGCCAACAGCTGCGAAGAGGACGAGCGCAGGATACAGGTCTAGGGGGAGCCAAGACCGGAGCGTGCCCCCTGTCACCGACCAGCCAGTTCCAACAATACCGACTGCCATCATCACGAGGCCAACTGCTAGGAGGGCTCTATTCCGTTTGAGCCGGTCCGATAGGTGGCCGACGACGGGGCTTCCGAGCACAGATGCTACGTTCCACATTGCGGCGACGACGCCGAGCTCCGGCGCGGACAACCCGAACATTGTCAGCAGTAGCGGAAAGATGGACAGCGGCACCATTGACACGCCATCATTCACAAGATGAGCAAAGGATGTGAGAATGAGCGCTCGTCTCTGGACCGGCGTTTCGTAGAACATGTCTTCTCTACTAACCTGAGGCCTCTTTCTGCTTCGATTCGTTGAATCCTATTAGCACCGTACCTAACGTGGGGTCATCTGGGATCCAACCTGCTTTCCGTGCGAGCAGGAAGTGCGCCGGAAATGTGATTGTCACCGAGATGACATTCTGAACGCCCGGGAGTCCTTCAAGCTCGGGAAACGGTAGAACTCTGTAAGCGAGCTTCAGGGGCTTCCCTCTGGCTCGCATGAGTGCGTCACGATTGAAGACTAGGCTCTTGCCGAGCAAGATAACCGTCGGATCTTCTGCAAGTTTCTCGGCTCGGCCAGGCTCCCATACCTCCTCACCCACGGTGCGTTCCTCGTCGCAGATGACTATGATGGGGCCGGGTGGGTGTCTCAGGGCCGGGGAATGGTGTATTACGACGACATGCTGTCTGTCAAGCACGTCTCTGATTCCCTCATTCACGATTTCCATTCCTGGCAGCCCCAGGCGAAGGTTTGTTTCTGTCTCAAGTTGCCGAAGTGAGCCTCTCTCCTCATCCGGTAGAACCCAGCAGGCTACGACTCCGGGCGTCTCCTTTAGCCGTTTGACGACAGTCTCGACCGCGTCCATGGCACAGTCTTCTCAGTCTGGGCTAACCAATTCTGTAACGGGGATGATCTTTCGGGATCTGGATCTTCTTCTCCATCGGGATCTGACTGTACGCTGCATCAACCATTGCCACCGCGGGAAACACCACTTTCGCATCGCCGATCGGCCCGTAGAGTACGAAATCCGCGCCGACGGCTGCGGTTGCAGCGCTCACTGAAGCTAGGCATGGTTTAACGGCCTGCTCTCCCATCTTGGTCTTCAGGCCCCTCCAGAGAGCAACTGCGTTGTGAGCACCGCATCCGACGGGGAACCCCATCTCATCCTTTAGTTCGAACAACGCTCGGAAAGCTTGTCCTAGCGTGGGAAGGTCGAGGACGCATGTGTCGATGAGCGGTTTCGTGATTCCGAAGTCCTGCTTCTTGTTTACGAGCTCTCTGATGGCGGAGACCCGACCGGCCGAGCTAAAGTCCTTCATGTTGTATGCAAGCAAGACTGCGCTGTCGACGCCGGATGACCCAACCGCTCTCAGCTCGTCTGATTTGGTGCTTGGATTTATTGAGTTGTAGACTACGCGGTCGAGAATTCCCTGCTCTTTCGCATATGAGAGACCAGCTGCCCTGATCTCAGCCGAAGGGCTATCAATCATGATAGGCGCCTTCGTGCGGTCTCCGACGAACTCGAGATGTCTCTTCATGGCGGGAACGCTTGCGCCCACTACATCTACCATGCATGGGTTCCCGGTTCTGTCAGACATCTCGTCCTGAGTCTTCACAAGCTTCTCGGCGGTCTCCTCATCAAAGGTGCCAGCGTTCTCATCTCTCACAAGCTTCTCGCCGTGATAGAAGATTGTCCCGACTAGCACAACAGGCCTCTGGCCTGGAACGCCCCCGACGTTGACGCCTCCTATCTGGAAGATCTTCTGTTCAGCCTTGAAATTCCACAACTCTTGCGGGCATCTCTGATTGGAACGTTGGTTGCCCTACGGACGGAGGTGTTCGATAAAGCAGTTGCTGAGTGTCTACCGAATGATTTCGGAAGAGTCGCAAGAATAGATTTCACGTCTTCAGGGAACCGGAATGAGAGTTCAGAACTTAGGAAGAACGCTGTAAGGACTACCCCACTCGTGAAGAAAGTCGGCCGTTTTCAGAAGGATGAATGTGTTCAGTTCTTCCGCCTATTCCGACGCGCCACGATGACTGTGAATGCTGCGACTACGAGCAGGGCTAGATAGGGTGCAAGAATCGAGAGGCCGCTGACGGGGATAAGTACGCGGCCTACAGGTGCCGGATTCTCCAAGCCTGAGCGCGGGTTTGCTTTGGAACGCGATCTTCGTCAGCAGTCGACGTAGAGCCATGCGGAAAAGGGCAAGTCATAGCGGTACTGCGCGCGTGTGGGAGCAGGGAGGTTTAGTGGCCGAAAGGGGCGCTTGAGGGCGATATCTAAATTTGAGGACGAATCTTCCGCACTAGGGTCTGGTCATGGCCGTTGTCACCGTGGACGAGCGCGGGCGCCTCACGATTCCATCCGAATTCCAAGTGAGGGGCACGAGGGCTACGCTAATCCCTGCAGGCCCCTTCTTCATCCTCATCCCCATTCCAAGTCAGTCCTTGGAGGCTTCTGCGAGCTGGCTTCCCACGAAGCTCGGCAGGAAGGAACTGAAGGCCCTAGCAGAGAAGGCGGCGCGCAGGGACGCTCTCAAGAGAGCTCGAAGAAGGAAGCAGGCTTGATGATAGAAGCGGACATGCTCTAGGCTCACGTCAAGACGGACGACTGGCTGAAGGCCACGGCGGAGAAGCTTATGCGGCGCACAGTCCGCGGAGAATTCGGAGTCGTCTTCACCAGCAGAGAGGTACTGCATGAACTCTACTATGTCTCGATGGAGGAAGGGGTTCCATTAGAATCATACATCTTGAGGCTAGCGGCGCTAACAGCGTTGCCCAACTTGAAGTACTTGGACACAACGTCTGAGATCGACCTACTGGCAGCCACACTAATGAGACAGTTCAAACTGAACTCGATCTTCGATGCATATTACGCCGCAACTGCGCTGAACGCTGTTGAAGACCACACCATAGCCTCGACGGACGAAGTATTTGACAGCGTCACAGGGGTCAAGAGGATAGATCCTCGAAAGCTATAGACGAAGACTCATACCTTCGCGAGAGCGGCCCAGAGTAATACCATTCCAATGGATCCTAATGCAATTCGAGCCGGTCCGCTATGGTTTTCGTTTCATCCCGAGGAGAACTTTCTCGGCCGTTAGGGGTAGATCAAAGACCCTTGAACCGGTCGCGTGTGCAACCGCGTTGGCAAGAGCGGCGGCGGGTAGGTCTACTGGCGGTTCTCCCATTGCTTTTGCGCCGTATGGGCCCACTGGTCCTGGGTATTCGACGATGATTGTCTGAAGTTCTGGTATGTCAAGCGAGGTTGGAATGTAGTAGTCGCCGAGCGTGGGGTTGACAACTATTCCGTCGGTGTGAATGAGCTGCTCCATCAGGCCGTACCCGAGCGCTTGGATAGTTCCGCCGTCGATCTGTCCCTCAAGCGAGAGCGGGTTGATTGCCCGCCCGACATCGTAGGCTACGGTGATCTTGAGCGGTTTGACAACTCCCAGCTCCGTGTCGACTTGTATCTCGGCTACGACGGCGCCGTACGTATACTGCTGATATGTCGTGCCTTGGCTATTCTCAGGTTCGAAATCACATTTCGGCGCAATGTAGTAGCCGGTCTCGGTTAGGCTTACGTGTCTCTTGTAGCACTCTTCGACAACCTCCTGGAAGGCGATAGCTTGTCGTTCGTCGCCCGTGTGACGCACAAGCCCGTCCTTGATTGTCAGCTTTGAAGGCTCGCAGCGCAAAAGGGCCCCTCCCACAGTCAGTATCTTCTCTTTCAGCTTCTCCGCTGCGATCTGTGCAGCTCTTCCTCCTATGACGATCACACGCGACGCGACCGTCGGCCCTGTTTCTTGGCATGAGGCGGTGTCTGGTCGGTCGAGTTCGAATAGGTCGATCGGAAGGCCGAGGGTCTCGGCCGCGACTTGAGCGAGCCCTGAGATCGCGCCTGTCCCGTACTCGGTGAGGGCGGTTCTCACGACTACTCTTGCGTCGGGCTTGATGAGCACGTGAACGTAAGCGTAGTCGTTGCCTTCAGGCCCGAGACTGTTGCCGTGGTACATCAGGGCCATTCCGATTCCCCGCCGGAACGTGCCGCTGTCACGCGCGAACTCTACCCGCTTGCCACGCCAGTTGGCTGCTTCTGCTGCTCGTACCGCGCATTCCTCAAGCCCGCATGCCTCGTCTACGAGCTGACTCGTGGCCGTAAGCGTTCCTGGTCTCAGAATGTTCTTCATCCTAAGATCGAGCGGGTCGAGGTCAAGCTTCTTCGCCAACTCATCCATCTGGCATTCGGCTGCGAAATGGACTTGAGGGCTTCCGAACCCTCTGAAGGAGCCTGCCATCGTGTTGTTCGTGTACATGCAGTACGCGTCAGTCTTCACATGCGGCACTACGTACGGGCCGGTCGCGTGGAAACACGCGCGGATGATCACTAGCGGGCCCAGCGAAGCGTATGCGCCAGTGTCCGAGACGACCAACGCCTCCGACGCGGTCAGACGCCCATCGCTCTTTGCGCCGGTCTTTAGCGTGATTACGAATGGATGACGTTTCGTGTGAGCTATCATGGATTCCTGTCGACTGTAGGCAAGGATGGCTGGTTTCCCGGTCTTCTGCGCTACCAAAGCCGAGATACCGCAAGTGTCCACGGGCATTTCATCCGACTTGGGCCCGAAGGCCCCGCCCGTAGTTGCCTGGATCACCCTCACCTTGTCAGGGCTCACACCTAGAATCTTGGCAACCCCTGTCTGGACGTAGTAGGGTGTCTGCATCGACCCGACGCAGGTTATTGACCCATCTTTCTCGAGCCACGCCATTCCGACCTCCGGCTCCAGAGCGGTCGGGTCCTGAAACTGGGTCTTGTACGTGTTCTCGACTATCACGTCAGCCTGTCGGAAGCCTTCCCCAACGTCGCCCTTTCTGACCTTGAGATACTTCGCGACGTTCCCGCTGTCGTGGACGCGAACCGAATCTGGCTTCATAGCCTCGACCGGGGAGGTCACGGCTGGGAGGCGCTCGTACTCGACGGTAACATTGTCGGCCGCTTCCTCGGCTGTCTGCATATCGTTGGCGGCGACTACGGCTATTGCCTCGCCCTGACATCTCACCTTAGTGCTTGCCAAGAGAGGCCGGTCTGGCAGTAACGCGTATGCCTCGTTGATTCCCGGGATATCCTGCGCGGTCAGCACAGCCATTACGCCCGGCATCTGCTTTGCAGGCTGTGTGTTGATTCGTTTGATGACGGCGTGAGGGACGGTTGACCTGACCACCTTCACCCGAAGCGCGTCCTTCGGCACAATATCTGACGTGTAGAGGGGGACACCTAGTACCTTGTCCAGCGCGTCGAGCCGCTGGAGCCTCTTGCCAATTAGTACGAGGCCCTCGGCCTCGCGCAGTTTTTGAACAAGCGCCGCTTCCGTCAACGTTTGAGCCCCCTGACCTCACTCGCCGCTTCCTGAATAGCCTCGATCAGCTTGTAGTATCCAGTGCAGCGACACAGGACTCCGCTGATCGCTTCCTTGATATCCTCCGTAGAAGGAGCTGGGTTATGGTCTAGCAGGTTCTTCCCCGCTAAGACCATGGCGGGAATGCAGAAACCACACTGCGCCGCGTTGTACTTCATAATCGCCTTCTGGACCGGATGGACTCTTTCGCGGGTGCCTACGCCTTCGATCGTGATGATCTTCTTGTCCCTTGCCTGGACTGCTAGCAGGAGGCAGGAGTTGACTAGGCGCCCGTCCATAATCACCGTGCACGCGCCGCAGTCTCCCGTTCCGCAGCCTTCCTTCACTCCTTTCAGGTTGAGCCGGTCTCTCAAGACATCAAGTAGCCTCTCCGTGGATTCTACGACGAGCGCGTGATCCTTACCGTTCACGTTCAGCCTTACAAGATGCTTGGCCAATCATCGTCACTTCCCGAGAATTCTTTCTTGGCACTGCACGAGCGCACGGCGCAGCAGCACCTTCGCTGCCTCACATCTGTACTCGGCCGAGGCTCGGTAATCGGATGTCAACGCGAGTTCTTTTTCGAGCAACTCCCCGGCTGTCTTGATGGTGTGCGCATCTAGCTTCTGGCCGAGGACTTCCTTTTCCACACTCTGTGCTCTTTCTGGGATCTTGCCCCTCAGACGGTTCAGCGCAATTCTCGCGCGTTCTATCTTGGAACGGTTTTGGTCTCCTTCGAGAAACGCGGCGACAGATACAACCGAAATGATTAGCGTATTTCGCATTCCGAGCTTTTCAAATGCGCATGCGGCCAGTGCGTTCGGTTCAGTAAAGGAAACTTCGGCGAGGATCTCGTCCGGGCCTAGAGCCGTCTTCCGCTTTGCAACTAGGAACTCCTGCAGAGACATTTCGCGTGGTCCGTGTCTTCCGATTGTTCTCACTTTGGCGTCGAGCGCTAGGAAGACCGGGATCAGATCCTCGGAGGAGGACGCCGCGCAGATGTTTCCGCCTACCGTGGCGACAGTTCTGATGTTTGGCGACCCGAATTTCTTCGCTACATCGTGCAGGAGTTCGCCCCATGCCGAATTCTCTTGTTGCCCTTCGAGGTCGGCGATTGTTGTTAGCGCTCCTATCTTGATCGTGCGGTTTTCCCGTTTGATGTATCTGAGTTCGGAGAGTCCTGAAAGATCCACCAAGTTCTTGGCAGACACTTGTTTCCTGTTGATGCGCGATAGAAGATCTGTTCCCCCGGCTATCGGAAACGTGTCCGTCGGGTTCTCTTCGAGATACCTCAGTGCGTCGTCAAGGCTCACGGGAACGTACACGTTGAATCTACGGATCGGTCATCCCCCGCTTACTGGCGGAATCACGAGTATGATGTCGCCGTCTTTCACTGGAACTGACATATCAAGTGGTTTCTGGAGAGTCTTGTTGATGTACACGAAAACGTACTCTCGGAGACGGCCTGCCTCGTCGAATAACACGTTCCTTTCCATCTTCCCGTACCGGTGGGCTAGTGTTCGGAGGAGTTCGCCGAGGTTGTTTGCTGTCATGGTTATTTCGCCGCTCCCCGCAGCGGTTCTGAGTTCGTGAAATAGCCGCACCGTGACTGACGCCACTAGGTGTTCCGCTCGCTCTTCCGGGTTCGGATGGCATTGAATAGACGCTCGGGTGTGATGGGCAGGGTGAAGCATCGGACGCCGACTGCATCGTGGATGGCGTTTGAGATCGCTGCGGCGACAGGAACGAGCGCGATCTCGCCGACGCCCTTTGCTCCGTAGGGGCCAGTTTTCTCGAAGGTCTCGACGGGTGTGATCTCGATCTCGGGGGCGTCCATGATCGTTGGTATCAGGTAGGTCGTGAAGTTTGGAGTCTTGAGGTACCCGTCTTCGATGATTGCGTCCTCGGTCAACGCGTATCCGAGGCCTTGGACGACGGATCCTTCGCACTGTCCCCTGAACCCTTGAGGGTTGATCACCTTGCCTGAGTCAGGGGCTATGAAAAATCGCAGTACTTTCGTTCTTCCGGTCAGCGCGTCGACTTCTACGAGGGCGACGGCGGTTGCGTACATGAATGACCAGTGCGGAATCTCGATGCTCCCTTCTACGGGGCGCTCGAACCTTGGAACCTCAAACCCAGCCTCCACGCGCGTCTGATCTCCCTTCTTGCGAGCGTGACGAGCGAGAGAGGCATATGTGGCGCTTCGGTTCGGATCGTCTCTGACCACGACTGCGCTTTCGCGACATTCGAGGTCACCCTCGGAGACGCCGAGCACTTGAGCCGCATATGAGATCAGGAGCGCGCGCATCTTCTCGGCGGCTCTAATGATCGCGTTTCCGCCCACGTAGACTGATCTAGAAGCGGAAGAGCTTCCCGTGTCAGGCGCCAGTCCAGTGTCCGCGGAAGCCACGTGTACGTCCTCGAATCGGCAACGCAGCGCCTCGGCCGCGATCTGCGCGTAGGCTGTCACGTTGCCCTGCCCCATGTCTGGGCAGCTCACGCCGGCGTGGAAGCTTCCGTCCTCGTTGAGGGTGATTGATGCGGCTCCGAAATCTGGGAGCGCGCCGAACGTAAAACCCTTCAGAGCGCACGCGATCCCGACTCCTCTCTTGCACCAGGGTTCCGACGCCTCGGCCTTGTGGGTGTCCCTGTGAAGCCAGAGGTCCGATTTCGACGCGACCTCAAGGGTTTGGTGGATTCCTACGCTTCCTGGGATCTTGACGCCGAAGACGCCGACGTCTCCTTCTCTGGTTGCGTTTCGTCGTCTGATCTCGAGCGTGTCGATTCCGAGTTTCTCGGCGATGATGTCGATTTGTGATTCCATGGCGAAGATGGATTGGGGTGCGCCGAACCCTCGGAACGCGCCGGAGAAGCCGTTATTCGTGTAGACGCAGAAGGCCTCGACATCGATGTTTGGAATATTGTATGGCCCACAGCATGTTTCGATGGTGACGTCGAGGATGGTTCCGCCGAGCGAAGCGTACGCGCCCGTGTCGGATACGATTCTGATCTGATTGGCGAGGAGCTTTCCGTCTGCGAGCGCTCCGGTTCGGGCGGTGATGACTACGGGGTGCCGTTTCAGACCGGAGACCCCAGACTCCTCGCGCGAGAGTACGATCTTGACGGGGCGCTTCGTCTTCAAGGCCAACAGCGCGAGCTGGATCTGGACGGTGACCTCGTCCTTGCCGCCGAAGGCTCCGCCGACGATGGATGAGATGACTCGGATCTTTTCGCGCGGGATTCCGAGCGCCCTTGCGATCTGAAGTTGGTCACGGTAGGGGCACTGGCCTCCGACGTACAGGACAACGTTGCCGTTTTCGTCGAGGTGTCCTACACCCGCCTCGGTTTCGAGGAACATGTGCATCTGGCGGCCGGTGCGGTAGGTGTTCTCGACGACGACCGCGCACTTCTTGAATGCGGATTCCACGTCGCCGTTTCCGATGTGAGCGTGCCGGTAGATGTTGCCAGCGTCGTGGACGCGTGGAGAATCAGGCTTCATCGCTTCGATCGGGTCTGAGACTACGGGCAATGGCTCGTAGTCGACTTCGATGAGACCTAGCGCACGCTCTGCAGTCTCAGGGTCTTCTGCGGCCACGAGCGCGACCGCGTCGCCTTCGTAGCGGACCTTGTCCTCGCAGAGGACGGGCTGGTCCGGAGTCACGATGCCGTACCGGTTTGTTCCTTGAACGTCCTTGTGTGTGAGAACCGCAACGACGCCTGGGAAAGCCTGCGCGCGTGATGTGTCGATGCGTTTGATCAGGGCGTGCGGCCGGTTGGCTCTCAGAACTCTGCCGTAGAGCATATTCTCGAAATGCAGATCCGAGTAGTACTTGGCCTGGCCCGTCGCCTTATCGACGGCGTCGGGTTTCGTGATCTGCTTTCCAACCCAACGTAAGTCGCCCAGTTCAGCCATCTCTCAGTGGTCACCTCCGGTTACCGGAGGAAAGACGACCAGCGTGTCGCCGTCTCTGAGTCGAGCGTCTTGGCTGAGGCGCATCCCGTCTCTCACAACGTAGAGGTATACTCGGTCGCGAACTGGTAGCTCGTTGACGGCGTCTTGGGTCGTCGCGTCTTCCCGTAGGTCTAGTTCGAGCTCGCGCTTTTCCAGACCGCCCGCAGAGGCCCCGTACAACTTGACCTTCACCTTCAAGAGCTCTCCCACATCCGGCGAGACTCTGCGAGTCTGTGTACGGCCTTGTAGAGGAGAGACGGTATGACCGCTCGTCTGTAGTCGGCTGAGGCTCGTATGTCAGTGATCGGCGAGGATTCGCCGGACGCGATCTGGCCCGCCTCCCAAACCACGTCCTCATTCAGGACTCGGTTCCGAAGGAAGTCCTCGCATTTTCTCGCTCTCACGACGACTGGCGCGACCGCCCCTATGGCAACCCTGACATCTGAGAAGCTCTTTCCGTCGGGCGCCCATCGCACCCAAATGGCGAGATTCGCTACAGATATGAAGTGAGCTTCCCTCAAGCCGAGCTTCAGAAATGTGGCGTCGCAGGGCTTCTCGACTGCTTCGAAGGAGATCTCGGTTATCAGCTCGTCCGGTTTCAGGTCAATCGTGCGGTATTCTAGGAAGAACTTCTCAATCGGGATCCTCCGTGTGCCTCTGTGGTTTTGTACCTTGATCGTGGCGGCGAGGACGTAGAGCGGTGGGATGGTGTCTCCTGCTGGTGAAGCGTTTGCCAGGTTGCCGCCGATTGTTGCGCGGTTCTGAAGCTGAATGACTCCGATCGTCCTAGAGGCGTCCACGAGCACGAGACAGGAGTTCTTCAAGACTGAGGATTCGATTATGTCGGAGTATGTGCTGAGGGCGCCAATGCGAACGATGGAGCCTTCCGTGAGAATGTATCGCAGCCCGCTTAGGCCGGAGATGTCAAGCAGCTCTCCTGTCTGAAGGAGTCCGTCTTTCAGCTGAATGATCGCGTCTGTTCCGCCTGCGATAGGTTTGGTCTTTCCCGATCTCTCGTGGAGAACGCTCAGGGCGTCTTCGAGAGTTCTTGACGCGACTACGTCGATATCGCTCAGCCTCATCGCGCGCCCATCTCTACTTTTTGCGTGCCGCGTCTTCCACGGCACGGATGATGCTCGTGTAGCCAGTGCATCTGCAGAGATTGCCCGCGATCGCGGTCTTGATATCCGCAAGGCTCGGGTTGGGATTCCGACTTAGAAGCGCTTCAGCGGAGACGACGAAGCCCGGTATGCAGTGGCCGCATTGCACCGCGCCGTTGTCTATGAATGCTTTCTGCACGTAATCCGGGATGCCTTCTTTCATGAAACCCTCTGATGTGGTGATTTCTGATCCGTGGGCTTGCGAGATGAGTACGAGGCATGAGAGTACGGGCTTTCCGTTCATGAGGACTGTGCAGGCGCCGCATTCTCCCTTGCCGCAATCCTCCTTCGGTCCCGTGATGTCCAGCTTCTCCCGTAGGACTTGGAGGAGTGTGTGGGCCGGGGGAGCAGAGACGGAGACTTGACGACCGTTTAGTCTGAATGAGAATTCCCTCTCCATAGCCGTCGGCTCCTCCAATTTGCCATCTTGCGCTCACATCTCGACACGTGGCATCAGTGTGCTAGTGTATTGCCTGCAGTCGAGCACCAAGTTCCCGATAGCTACGGAATAGACAAGCTATTAACGATTTTTCGACCGGACACTTCAAACCGACACAAAATCAAGATTTCAAATTCAGGCGCCCGCACCAGCCTACCCACACGCAACAGCCAAAACGACGACGGACGACGGTTCAACTATGACTATCCGTAATTAGTTTTCGCTCATGATTGGATTTTGCTGAAGAGGCTGGCATTCAACTATTCGGGGATTCCCCCATTTTCCTTGCTTCGCCCTTACGAGCCGCCTTCCCTACTCAAATTTCGAGGATTATCCTCATGAACCGTCCCAGGGTGATAGCTCCTCGTAGGTTTGATTCCTCTTCAGCATCCAGAAGGCGTAGGAAACCATCTTCCTAGCCACGGCGATCAAAGCCTTCCTCTCACCCCTCTTATGCTTCAGCTTGAGGTAGAACCCTTTGAGGTGAGGATCCTTCCTAACAGCCGCCCTAGCGCATTCAACGAGGTTTCTTCGCAGAAACTTGTTTCCGTCTCGGGTTATGTGGCCTGTGAATGTGGCGTCTCCGGATTGATGGAGGGAGGGAACTAGGCCGAGGTATGCGCAGGCATGTTTCGAGTCGGGGAATCGGTCCACGTTGTCAAGTGCGGAGGAGAGGAAGAGAGCCGTGTACGGCGCGATGCCTGGTAGTGTGTCAAGAAATTTCGATGCCTCTCCGTTTCAGGAGCCATCTTATGGCGCCGCGAAGCTCAGACTTTCTCAGGCCGTACTTCACCCTGTCGTTGATGAGAAATCTCTTCTCCCTAGTCTCCGCGTCGGACATGTGGGATCGCTTGAGGAAGTTGGTTCTGATGAGGTTTCCAAGAAGTTTCGCGTCAGCTCTATCATGTTTTTGTTTCGAATCGGAAGTCTGCCTGATTCTCTTAGGGTTCGCTACGGCAACGTCGCATCCTGGAACCTGTTTGAGCTTGTCGTATAGCGGGTAGATGAAGCCTAGAGATTCCAGAGCCAAGTGTTTCTCCTTGGCGGGGAGAGAGTGCAGGAAGCTTTGAAGATCCTTGGTGGGTATCCTCTTCTCCTGTAGAAGCGTGCCTCCGGGTTCAAAGATCGCTAGCTGAGTTTCTCTCTCGTGAACGTCCGCTCCAATATACAATACGTCGCTACCGTTTACTTCTCCGTCGATCATATCCTTTGATTTCGCGAACCGCCTCTTCAAAGATGGTCATAGTAATCAAATTACGACGCCCGCACCAAGAGACCGACGACGAATCCAACTCCTATTCCAATCACACACGCACCACAAATGCACTCCAAACATGAAGTGTAGTTGCAGTTGCGTGGGAGAGCACAGGTAACTGGAGGAAGTGTTACGAGGATCTTGCCCAACGCTGTTTTCAGATTTGAACTAGTGAGTTTTAGGACAAAGCTCATGTTTCGGAACGAGCGGTCTCGAAGGGGATCATCGAGACGAGTAGATAGTGAACCAGATTGCAGTATTCATGTTCAGGGCCAAGCTAAGGCTCATAAGGAGCATGAACCGAGGATCTCTGTCCAGGCTGAAGGCGCTTGTCGGATCTAGACTACCTAGTGGGGATGCTCTGGGCAAGAGGCATTGTGTACCTAGGCCAGAACCCTAGATTGTCAATAGCAATAGGAGTACGTGATGTGGAGCCCTGGCACATTGACGTTCTGAACTGCCTCCGAAATGGACGCCCGAAGCAAGCAACAGACATCTTGGCCGGTCCATCTGTTGCAGCGTATACTGGGCCGCCCCATCATCTAGATGCTGCACAGATTGAACGCTATCTCAATGGGCTGCGAAGGCTGACGGTCCCGATTGTTAGGAGGAGCGGCCCGCGATGGCGCAGAACAGGCGGTCGGTTTGACGAGTTCTTGGCCGAGAAGATATATGATCGCAACAACGCTTTGCAGGTGCAGAATCAGATCCAAGGTCTGATGACAAATCTGCGAACGCAATTCCGCGCGACATCTGGCCTGGGCCAACCAGGACCATTTAACATAGCAAGATCTGTTGTCGACATACCACTTGCACCTGGCATCATGCGTCAGTTTCTGACATGGTATGATCTGCCAACAACAGGGACTTCAGTTGAACTGGCGTTCGAAAAGACTGACATACCAGCCCGAATCTGGAGTGCGCCCAGCGGCGACCAATGGGACTTCCTTCAAGGGATCGCCGATGTATGTGGAACACTAGAGGGTCGCACTTTTCGAGGAACAGATGCTCGAGTGAAGTTCGACCTACGCACCAACATTCAAAACATGTCAGCATACAGGTCTACAGTCGAGAAGGTATGCAAGTTCTGCCATTTCATTCAGTTTAGACTCCACATCCCCATTGAGGCAACAAATATCTCAAGATCGAACAACCCCAGGCCTCACAAGCCGAAGATATGGATAGGGGACTTTCGTCATGCGGGGTACAATCTCAGACAAAGGCCTCTCTGGAGAATAAAGACACATTATCAGCAAAGGTTGTTGCAGGCTCTCGGCAGCTATACAGCGCCACCGTCTAGTCTCTGCCCAGATGCGAATGACATACAAGACATCATGAACTATGTGAACCGTCAGCGACCCACATATCCAAGCATCTGCCTTGACGTGAACCACTGCCAATACCTGCAGAACCAGTTGAACAGAGTGCAAGTCTTGCCCGGTACTAGTTTCATCGCTGCACTCACACAAAGGCTGGCGAGAGATCTCCGACATCAGGGAGCAGTGATGCCTTAGATGCCGTCCGAGCCAGTCATTCGACAACAAGCCGCGTCATATTTGAGACAGAGACTGGAGGCGAGAGGGATTGAATCACTTGTTCCTGCAACCGTGTGGCATGGCAAAGGATCACTATCCAGAAACCTCGGAAGACATGTGAACTTGAAAACAGTTCATGCATACGACCCTCAATTCGAACACGATTTGGCGTACATGGATATTGAACCAGATCTGATTGCAGTCTGCAAGATAGGTGGACACGCACTAACTGTGCTCGGCGAGTGCAAGGCGAGAGGAGCGCTGGCCGTCAAAGACCTGGGCCAGATTCTGTTATATTCGGCGGTCTCCAGGTGCACTGCCAGCGCAATGTTCTTTACAGGATCGGCAAGCCAGCCCGTGAAGAAGCTTCTGGTCGATCAGATTCTGTGCTATTATGGGTACAAGAGAAACAGACAACTCAGAGAGAAGCAGATTGGCTTCTACAAACATAACGAGGCAGGGTCCTTCACGAAGGTCTGGCCAATCATTTATGATGTACTTGATATCTAGTCCAATGCACCTAGGTCTTCCTGAAGATCAGCACGTTCTCCTTGGCAATCGTTTCTCCTTTGGCAACTGTCCATGGAATTGCCTTCGTTGGAATGGCCCGATAAAAGACTCTTTCCAGAGAGAATCCTGCTTCGGTTGCGAGTTCTGTAGTCACTTTGTCCATGGGAACTCTAACGCGAAGGAGGGAGCGATCCCCGACAACAATACAGCACGCACCACTTTTGCGCAGAACTCGATTGATTTCTAGAAGGCACGCAGAATAGTCCCTGAGGAAACTCGCGGCATTGTGAGCGAGACCAGAGTTTCTTTTCGCTATCTTCTCGAGTATATTGTTCAATGTCTTTGATGGGGTATAGAGGGATTCACCGTAACTTGCACCGAGCGACGCTCTCTCGTGCTTCCTTACAATCTCGGGAGTGAATCCCAGCCAGTAAGACGAGAGCTTTGTCCATCGTGTGTACGATATGGTGCTTCTTTCCTCGCCATATGGCGGTGATGTCACGATAGCGTTTACGGACTCTCCATCAAGCGGAAGATTCCGGGTATCGGCCAATACGATTTGAGTCCAAGTATCTCTGCTACATGCCCTAGAGAATTCCCTCATCTTGTTTTGCGCTTGGATGACCGTTTCACGAAAAGTATTGGGGACCTCTGGCCTGTACCTCTTCAGCTCTGATGCCGACAGTCGCTTTATGAATGTATCACCAGGATTATAGATATTCGATACTTTTCTCGCGGTAAGCGAGAAACAGATCTTCAGGAAATCTCTGATATCATTGTCTTGCACATCGGCTAGAGACCCTCTTATGACGCTGAGTTCCCTTACTACGTATGGTTTGAACCAATGCTCTAGATTAGGGAAGTCATCCTTGCTTGGAATTGGCACGTCGTAAGGCTCCTTCTGAGCTCGATAGATCTTCTCGTCGACATCCTTTAGGAACTCCCCTGTAGCCTTCTCAAGTTCCAGCGGTTCTATCGGGGTTGATTTCACCTTTGCCAATGCAGCGGCAAAAGGGTTAATGTCAATTCCAATCGCATTTCGCGCGGGTTTAGGTTTTCCACTCTGATGAGCCCTCATTAGCTGTGACTCGACAATGACTGTGCCGCTGCCGCAAAAGGGATCTAACACTATGTCGCCGGCTTTGGAGTAATTGTCTATCAGCCTGCAAGCGATCTGAGGAATCATTCTCGCCGGATAGGGGTGCAGGCCGTGAGTCATCGAGTGAGTGTTGACTCCAGCGAAATCCCAATCTGTTGGCTGAATCTCGAAGATGTTGAACACTGAATCAGGTCCCGCTTCTCTTGCAAGCGACTCCAACAGTTCAATTGAGACGACTTGAGGCTTTTTCTCGTGCCTTTCTATCGCCTCGAGTACTTCTCCTGCCTTCGACAACGAATCTTCCTCGCTGGCAAGTCTACTCGCCGCATCTGGGGAAATCTGATAGCCCTTGTCAAGGAAAACCCTGACAATGTCCATCATGATCTTTGGCCTACTCTCGCGCAGTTCTTTCCCCAAGATGGATCACAGTGATTCAGTACTTCTTGTCGTCATCGTAGCGGACAAGGAGAGGCATATATAGGCTCTCTCGTGGCTTGTCTTTGTTCTCAATCCTGTTGACATCTTAGCAGGTTTCCGGATCATGGTAGGCGATACGACTAATCGGTACGAGTCTTGGAAGCCGCGCACCGTCACCGCTGCCAGGATCACGAGCAAGTTCCTCATCCGGTTGAGGAACTACAGCAAGGCGACATTGACGGAGCAAACGCGACCCTATCCGATTATTGCACTCCCGAGTTCATTGAAGACTTGTCAGCGAAGTGGTAGGGTCTTATAGAGTTCGAGGTGCGAAACTTGCTAATTCAGAACGCTCTGCGCGCTCACAAGGAAGGACGTTACTCACTGAGCATTCCCGCTCCTTCTACCGCATATTGAGGGCATTGTCAGCGACTGGATCTGTACGAGGCTGCCCGAAAACGAAATCCCGTGGAGGCAAGAATCCAAAACAAGAAAGTTCCGGGATCTAGTATTCGAAAAGTCTCCGAGCGTAGTAGTCCTCAAAATTTGAACCGTCACTCAGTATCTTGTTGAGGATGACTAGAGGGAGGAGGCAGGCTGCGGAAACAGTAGCTGCCTTTGAGCACCGCGAACCCTGTAGACCTCCCGTAGCTTTCCTTGTATTCTGACTTTCGGATTCTCCACGCGTTTGTGCTGATCCACGTCGTATTCTGTTTCAACGACGTAGACTGGCATGCCTACGTAGAGGTTGTCAATCTTGATTGGAGCACGGGTGCCCCACCATATCTGATCCCGCGATCCGCTCAAGTCTCTATCTATGCGATTTCTGTATCCTTGGAACACGAGGCCTGTGATTTTGCCGTCTGAATCTCGCGTATATGCAAAGGCTTGGAATAGGGTCAGCCCGTGTTTCTCGAAGAAGGTTTGTTTCGGGATGTCCGGGGTTGTGATCTCGTTGAGGTAACAGCGGTACCAGATCTCCTCGTCATATGCGCGTTCCTCACCGATGTCCTCTCTGAAAGATGGAATGAGATGAATGCAATCTTCAAACGGAGACTCGCTGTCATCAGGGACGAAAGTGGAAAGCTCCAGCGGTCTCACCGGGAAGTTTAGTTTCTCAATTGCCGTCATCCAAGCGGCGCTGATCTTGTCCGCAATTAACAGAATCTCATGGGTCTGCTTGAAGATGAGTTGGTAGGTCAAGTCGTGAAGGTTCTTGTACGTTGATGAGCCTTTGAGGGTGCTCTGAATGAGTGCGTGCCTTTCTTTGTCGTGTTCCAGTTCCTTTCGCAAGAACTCATGAATGGTCTCTCGGCTCTCCTCAAAGACCATCTCGAAACTCAGCAACTGGCTCGTCACATGCTTCATATCATGCCGTGACCATTCGATCTCGACAAGATACAGCAAAGCATTGTCGGCAACAGTCAAGTCCAACAAAAGCCCGTCCGGAAATGTTGAGACGCCAAAACTCTTGGCCGAGAGTCTCTTCCTCGTGTCTATGTAGATGGTGCTCTGACCGAAAATCTCCCTAGCATGCCTTATGATTTCCTTCTCTATTTCCTCCTCACTGGTGAACAGGTAAGCCACGTACTTTCTATGCTTGCTCAACAACCACAAGGTTCGAACGTGGAAAGGTGCGTCAATCAGATATTTGACGTTGCTGAGTGAGGAGACGATAGGAGCAGCCGATGAGAAAGCGGTCGTCGCCCTCTTTGGTGTTGGCACCCAAATTTGAACCGTTGTTGGAGTGGTCTTTCGTCGTCGGACTCCTTAGTGCCCTAGTTTGAGGCGTCTGAAGATGTCCTTCTAATAATGAGCACTGCATGGTCATCTATTGCCACAGGCTGCGCCCCGTAATATCGGAAAGAACAGATCTCACCTCGGGTCGCCTGTGAGTCTGTTTCAGTCGGGACTCACTGTATCACCGTCACCGGCCTCTCCCATTATCATTCGAGAAACCCACCCAACACGCATGAGCTCAAACGATACCTGCACGAACTGTGGAAACGGACTCAGAAACGGTCGCTGCCTCAACTGTGGAAACTGCGAACGCTGCGACAACTAGCAAGGCGCTCGGGGCTTCTCGTCAGCTGTGCAATAGACGAGGTCTACTCGTGGGCCAAGAATGAAGTCATTTGATTGCGAGCTCAAGAGAGCGAACCAAGAAGCAGGGCCTCCCACACCTCGGTCTATACAGCCAACTTTTCGCCAAGCGTGCTCTTTTCACGCAAATCCATCATCCGTTGCTCGCTATGACAGTTTTGAGTACAGGTCGGAAACGATTTTGGCTGCGTTTGCGAAGTCGAGCGGTTCGAAAGTGCCCGATTCTATTCTTCGTACAGTGTTCGAGTCTCGGACAGCTGTCGCGATCAGTCTCCTAGCTCGGTCTATGTGTCTGGCGGCGGTCTCGCGTCGTAGTTGTACGTGAAAGGAGTCCCGGACAGCCTTCCAATCGAGCCTGCCACTGTTGAACTCCACGATTCGGTGGCAATCGAAGGGGTCGAAGTATCGCCTCTGCATCGCCACTGTTCGGCATATTGCATTATGGTGGCCCCTTATTCATATAGAGAGGGCCTCCATTTTGCATACGCGAAAACGTTGCTATGCGACCTCCTCGAAATGCGGAGGGCGGTCTATATCAAAGCTGACTAGCCAATCTCTTGACGAGGGGCGCTTCCCTGTCGCCTATTATGTATTTTTCTGTCATTATTACAACTTCTTCTTCGTAACCGTGATGTTCCCGCCAAAGAATCAGCGGTCGGCAACGGCTCGGCGCTTCGAACATTCTCTGTGGTGTGCTGGTGCGCTCCGCGGAGATGTTGTGTGGAATGTTTGAAAACCCTCATTCAGTTACGGCCGCCTCTTCAAACCATATAGTCGAAGAATCTACAAGGATACGCAACGTTCAAAGTCAACTAGGCATCCAGTAACCGGCCGGCTACCTGTGGTCTCAAAATGCCGCCTCGACTGCTTCGCGCAAAGAAAGCCTCGTCTGTTTATCTCTCGAGACGAGTCCATGAATTCTTGGAAGAATGCAGGAATGAGCGGCTAAGAAAGAATGTGAACGAGACTCTTGACCTCTTGAGAATGAACTATGAACTTGGCGACAGGGTTCCGAAGCGCCAATGGCCCCGTTCCTACGTGCGACAGTTGGGCCTCAACAATCTGTACAGATGCGACTTGGTGGAAGGTTGGCGCCTGACCTATACTCTGTCTTTCGATGGTGTAGGAATTCGGGTTGACGTGATAGAAGTGATGCCCCACCAAGAATACGAGAGACGATTTCGGTATTGAACTACCTATCGCACTCTGACACCGCTTCTTAGGAGTTTCTTCAATCTCGGGTTGTCCGGGAAGACCCAGACGATTCGCCGGTCATTCAAGATTATCTTGTTGCTGCAAAGCAAGTATTCTATGATGCGGTTGAATGTCTGGTACTGAACCTTGCGAGGTAGGGTCCTCCAGAGTTCCGTCTTCGTGGGATAGTTGTTGGCCTTATGGATTGCCCGCTCAACCATGAGGATGGTTGCCAGAGTTGGCTCGTGTAGTCCGCTGTTCCTCACACACATCCCCTCCGAGCGTTGGGTTGAGTTTGGTTGACAGACAATGTTTGACAAACGTGTATGACTTGGGCGAGTTATATAAACTTGTATAATCACGCTACTCCAAGGCCTCCGGCGGATTTCCCGGTAATTTGACGGTTAGAGAAACAGTGTTGTTGATCATTTCCTTGAGCGGATTATTCTCGCGGGACTTGCAGACTTGGTTCAGGCGCCGCTCGCCGTTCACGTAGGTTTCCCAACGTTGCTCTCTCTGGAAGCCCCGTAACTCGGCGGGTGAGACGGACTTTGGTACCCACTTAGATGAATGACCAAAGTGCCACAAGAGCAGGTATCTGGTTCCTCTCTGCGTTCTGCTAGTACGCTGTAGCAGATGCGGTGTCGTCGCAATGTTTCGGAGGGCTGGAATCTTGGCCTTGGCGACACGTTGTCCTCGAAGACTTAATTGACCCTTGCCTTACCCTATTTGTGGGCGAACAGCATGTCCGAAGCCAGGGTCATAGAGCTGGAGAAAAAGGTCGACACCATACTGAGAAGTCTCAACCTGCTCCTCTTCGAGAAATCCGAAGTCGTGTCTGACAAAGAAGCGAAGGAGCTGAAGGGACGCCTAGATGACTACCTGAAAGGAAGACTCTCCGAGTTCGTGACACTTGACGAACCCAAGACCAATGTTTAACGTACTCATTCACCGGAAAGCTCTCAAGGAGATTGATGGCCTACCTGCCGAGGACAAGCAGCGTATTCTCAGCGCAATCAGAGAAATGGCAATCGACCCCTTTGTCGGCGACGTGAAGCCCATCAGGAACGTCAAAGGTCTATTCAGACGGAGGGTCGGCGATTTCAGACCAGCCTTCTTTCACAGTCAACTTCGAGAAGAATCAGGTCATCATACTGAAGGCGGGGAGAAGGGACAACTTCTACCACTGTGGCTCTCGCAAGCGAAGCATGTTCGAACGGATCACGACTGTTCCGGCACTTGAGAACTGCAAGTGTTGTCACCTTGTTGGTACGGTACGAACTCGGTTTCCTCGCAAACAGATACAGGTCGTACAAATCGCGGGCCCTTATTCGATGGAATGATGCCCTGGAGCTTTAAGTTACCTAAAGATATATATCATAATATCATATTTTGTGTGATGTTGTGATATGAATGAAAATGAGCCTGCTGCTGCGCAAGCTGAGGATGGAGAACAGGGAGTTCGTCACATCCAAGGAGCTGGAGGCATACTGCCGAGCCATGAGGCTGGACTACGCCACTGTCGTGAGATACTTCTCGTCCAGAGGATACATCGTGAGGGTCTTCAGGGGGATATTCTACGTCAAGTCTATCGAAGAGTTCGAGCTCGCCCGAAGCAAGTACAGCCATCTGGAGCTTGTGGCGAAGGGCATGGAGCTCAAGAAGGTAAGCAAGTGGTACTTCGGCCTGCACACCGCCCTCAAGCTGAACAACATGACCCACGAAACCTTCGCAGTGGAGGATGTGCTCAGCGATTCATTGTTCAGGGCTAACCCTGTCATGATAGCGGGATACAAGTTCAAGTTCGTCAAGCTCTCCCCATCGCTGGTCGGATTCGGTGTGCGGAAATCAGACAGCGGTGTTCCATGCTCTGACCCAGAGAAGACGCTTCTTGACTTCATCCACATCTGGAGGTACAACGGGGTCCCTGAGGACAAGATAGTCGCTGACATCCACGACTGGGCGAGGGATGCATCAAGAGAGAAGCTCAGAAGCTATGCAAGGAAGTATCCGAAGACAGTGGCCGAGATTGCTGCGAGGGTGGCGAAATGAGGGCTGATTTTGTAAACGAAGTTGCCAGAGTCGTAGAGATCAAGAGAAGAGACCTAGTCGAGAAAGACCTCATACTTCATCAAATACTGACGGACCTGTCGCAGGACAGTTTCTTTTCTGATAACTTCCTGTTCAAGGGCGGAACGTGCCTCATCAAGTGCTACTTCGGCTACCTGCGGTTCTCGGAGGACATTGATTTCACGTGGAAGGACCAGACTGTGTTCAGCGGGAAGTCGCAGAAGAAAATCAGAAAGCACCTGTCGGATGTCATCAGCAAGACTGGAGAAGTTTTCGAAGCCATCGCCAAGAAGAGAGGCCTCGATTTCAGGTGTGTGAAGAGCAACACCGACTATGTCGAACTCGGCGGAAGCGACAAGACGTGCACGCTCAAGGTATGGTATGATTCCGGGGTATTGAAGCGGCGGACATTTCTCAAAGTGCAGATCAATTTTGTTGAGCAGATGTGCTTCCGTTTCAAGAATGGCCAGCTGAGCGGACTGCTGACAGGAAGGCACGAGGAGCTTGATTCGCTCTTTCCTGAGTACTCCGAATACGCGCGCAAGATTCCTTTCGCTGTGTACGACATCCGCGAGATACTCTCCGAAAAGGTGCGCGCGCTCCTCACACGTGAAGGGACGAAGGCAAGGGATTTCCTTGATGTCTACTTGATATGGAAACGCTTCGGCCTCAGGCCCGAGGACGAGGAGAAATGCATAGTCAGCAAGATAGCTTTCTCTCTGAAACTCTATGCAAAGTACAGGCTGCATCTGAAGCAGAAAGTTGGACTGCTGAACTCCGGGAAGCTGTTCGACTGGGGAGCCGAGAAGCAGTTGCTGTTGTCTGACATAGACGAGGGCGAGTTCTATAAGTTCCTAGGTGGGTTCCAAGAGTTCCTTAAGAAAGTCGTGAAAGCTGTCGGATACGGATAGCGCATTGCTCCTTCAAACACAATAGTCATGATTACAGAATATTGAACCTATGTTCAAAGAATTAGAATTCATCGCCCAGTTGCATCTCGGACAGTGCCTGAGTGCGTGCCGCGGTGTCGAGTCCGATTTCCGGGCGCGTGCGCGCGTGATGTGATGTTCTTCCATCTGTCTAGTCTTGTGTTACGGGAACAAGGAGAGGTTAGAATAGAATGATAATGTAAGAATAAGAAGAGCGTACTAGTTGTGGTGTCAAAGAGTCAGATCGGTTTGTACTCTTATCGAAACGTGGCATTTTTTCCAAGGTCAGGAGTGCTCTGATTCTCGCGTCAGCATGTCATGTTGGTAGTAGTAGTAGTAGTAGTAGTAACAACACGCTCTCTCAACCGAATGTATTGCTAGTAGTAAGGGCTGGATGTTCACGGGGCGGGCAGCTAATCGTGTTGTCAGTAGTAGTTCCATTAGTAGCCGTCGTCCATAGGGCACTCTTACTCGCTGCCTAGCTTGGTCTTCCTCTGGCAACGGGGACATGTGGTTCAGCGTGGACGCCGGCTCGAATAGAATGACATGCGCTTCCTCTTCTGCAACCGGTCGATGCTCGACGCCCCGCGGCACGACCATGAACTCTCCTTCCTCAAGCCACACGTGCTTATCCCGGAACTCCAGCCGGAGCCTCCCCTTGACGACCAAGAGCATCTCATCTTCGTTCTCGTGGTGATGCCAGACGAACTCACCCTTCAGCTTGTCCAGTTTCACACACTGTCCGTTCAGCTCAGCCGCGATGTAGGGTTTCCAGTATTCCCAGATCTGCCTAAATTTCTCCGCCACATTCACCTTGTCCATAGACCCGCCTCCTGACCTGACCAGCTACATGAATACAATAGACTCGCATGACCGGCGGTAGCTCTCTCCTCTAGGACATCCATCGCCTGGTCAATGAGCTCGGCTAGGCTTCTTGTCTTCTGATCGATTCGATGCTCTTAGCTGCTTGAGTCGTCTGTCAAAGTCCTTGTGGCCGCGGATCTGATAGCGGGGCTTTCCGTGAGAAGGCGGAGAAGCTTCGGGTTGTCGGCGAACACCCAGACGATGGAACCATCCTCAGCCAGGAGTATCTTGTTTGAGGCTTCCAGATACAATAGAATCTTCGCAAGCGTAGGGTATTCTACCTGACGTGGGAGCGCCCGCATAAGTGCGCGTCTGGAAGGAAAGCTGCCGGCTTCTCGAATGCATCGTTCGATCATCAGTTGAGTGTCCAGTGTAGGGCTGTGAGGCCGCGCTGTCCTCGGAACGGTAACTTCCATGCTTGTTGGCTGCCCCCGTATATAACTTCATACACGGGCGGATCTATATAAACCGCCCGTAGAATCGATTTAGGTATTGAACTCCCTGTCGCGCTCTGACACCGCGGTAATGCCTGTCCGCTCTCGCAATGTTTGAAGTGGGCCGGTTTCACTAGGCCAATAAACTATATAGGTCTATCAGCCTTATGAAATCCCATGAAGGAAACGCTCGCGCCGTACCAGTTCTCCAAAACAGAGTTACAGATACTGAGGGAGCTAGCACGTTCGTCGTCCTCCATATCTGAATTGGCCAAGCACGTCGGGAAGTCCCAGCCAACGGCAACAGCGTCTGTCGAGAGCCTTCAAGCAAAGGGGTTCGTCACAACTGAGAGGACAGGGATGCGAAAGATCGTTGGGTTTAGCCAATCAAAGCATGCCCAACTTCTCAGAGAAATAATCCTCACCTATCCCCACGTACCTTGGGAGTCGATCCTAGCAAATTCTCAGATTCTCCCGCTACTCAAGCTTGAAGGCGTTGTTCCAGCTTCAGTCTCCAGAATAACTGAGTGGAGAGCCGCGAGGAACCTGATGGCACATGGCATAATCATCACAGAGCCAGAAGGCGTAAAGGTCAATCCAAGGTTTGACAAGATCAGCCAGTTCATCCGTGAACTATCGAGTTTTATGAACTCGAAGCTGGCAGCGCAGGTTTCTGAGAACGCAGCGATAGTTTGGGCCTCCGGCTCTCAGTTCATCATTCGCGTGGCCGCTGGAACGACAATCGCAGACAAGCGGTTCAAGCCTACAGCGACGACGGCACTGGCTGCCTATGGCATTACTCTGATTTCCGACGTGGAATACTACTTCTTCTCTCCGTCAGGTAGCACGCCTAGGCCTGAAGATGTTGTGCTGCACACTATCCTGATAGATGGAGTCACCAATGTCACATACGCCCTGATTCTGATGGCAAAGGTGAAGACCAATCCAGGCTACCTGCTCGCCTCGGCGGAGAAACTGAGTCTTCGACGTCAAGTGGAAGGAATGTTGCGGTTTCTGACTAGTCATAAGCCTCAACCCAACGCAGTTCTTCCGAAGTGGAACGAATTCGCCGAGAGGGCCCGAGACTACGGTGTCCACATTTGATCCGAAATCAGAAGTTCAACAAGCGGTACATGGGGAATGAGTTGCAGAAACTTGACGCTGCGCTGCGCAGGAAGATCCGGATCTTCGTGTCCGGAGGCGCAGCCATGGCGTTCTACGGATTGAAAGAGGCGACAAAGGACATCGATGTTGTGGTCGAAGAACGCTCCGAATTTCGTACACTCGTGTCAGCTCTTCGCAGTCTAGGCTGTAAACATCCCAAGGTTAGTGTAGGAGTCGCATACGCGCAGACGAGGGCAAACGCGATTCTGGAAAATGCTGACGGGTTGAGATGGGACATATTCGAACGTGTCATTGCGAGAAAACTCTCACTTTCCCGAGGCATGATTGATAGAAGTCGCATCTTGTATGACAAGCGAAGACTGCATGTGAGATCTCTGTCCAAAGAAGACATTTTTCTCCTCAAGAGCATGACTGACAGGGATCTCGACCTTGAAGACATGAGAATAGTTGCGGAAAGCGGCATCGACTGGAATCAGGTCAAGATGGAATGTCAGATGCAGGCCTCTCGGACAGGGAGAATATGGGAGGACGCCCTTTGTGAGAAGCTGATAGAGTTGAGAGAACGCATGAAAATAGTGGCTCCGATTGAGAAATCGATCTGTCGGATTGCTGATCAGAGAATACTGGAAGACTGGATCATGCGCAAAGTCGGAGCTGGCATCAATACCGTGAAGGATTTGGTTAGAGAGACTGCTGAACCTGAGTCGGTGATTAGAGGGGCAATTTCGAGGCTGATTCGAAGGGGAGATCTTGCGGTTGACCGGAGAAAGAAAATGTACAGGTTCAGGCTAGCTGAGTGTCGCTGGGCCCCGGGGTCAGGCCACGGCTTACCGAGACGCAATCTATGAGGCTTCGTTGATTGAGCTTCCAGCGTTGCCCTCGTTCTTCTCCTCGTATTCTTGGTGGCTTGCCTACCTAGATGTGACAACGGCACAGGTGGGGGAGTTGGCAGGATCAGATCCAGCTGCTGGGTCAATCAGTTTCGGCTATCTCTTCAACTCATATGGTCGCAGAATCGCCGGTCTAGTACGGATGAAGCTGCGTGTGCCTCATCCGGCGCTGCGTCTTGACCGCGAAAAGCGAATCCGTCAAGTCTACAGTAGACGAGGTCTACTCTTGGGCCAGTCAGCTTGCCTCCGAAAGCCGCAACCCCGACTGGGTTACTGGCTGGTACGTCTTGCCACAAACCGTGGTCTGGGTCCACCATCAGTTGGAAACGATGAAGGCAGAAATCATGGGCCCAGTAGCGCTTCAATTTGTGGGCCTCGTGGTGCGCGAACACCCGCACACACGAAATGCCTCTCCAGCTGGTTGGGGGTAGTACTCGGACAAAGCTCCCCATGCATTCGAGGACGAGGTCCTCGGTAGGCGGGGACGAGCTATCCACAATTCTTCGACTGTTACGTGTCACTGAGAGTCAAGAAAGCGGAGGTTTGAACATGGCTCCCCGCGCCAAAGGACGCGCACAACCGCTGCATCTCTCTCCTTCCCTCACTCCAATGCAGTTGGAGAAAGAATCCGCAACGATTCACTCTTTCCGGCTCAATCGATCTTTCCTGCATCAGATACTCGGGCTGTCCCTCTTGACCCCACGACGATCGGCGCGGTCGTTTGGAGCTTGTGGATTTCTTGGGTTCTCGGTGGAAGAGACAATGGTCAGCCAAAGTTAAGAGACTAGGTTTGGGGAATCCGTGCAACTCAGCTAGATGGGTTCGACTCCCACCGGGCCCGCCACAAACATCATCTGAGTCCCTTCGTCCATCCCCAGGCGATAGTTGACGGAGATTTCCCGGTTCAGATCGCGCCCGGCCCACACGTGCAAACATTCGACCGCCTTTCGTTCTTTCAACTTCGTTGTGCGGGAAAGAGGCCGTGCCGGCGCGGCCGTCGCGGTCTGTCTTCTCAATCTGGACGGGACTCGGTGAATTCTTCGTCAGGATTCAGGACCGGAACCGATGTGCGGATGAGATCATCGTTGCTGTTTGACCAGACACCGCTCTCCACTCGAGAGACCCGAGCCCGCGTGTCAGACCATATTGATTCTCATTGTTTCTGGTCGGACCCCCCCTCTAGGGGGGGTGGGGGCAGGTCGAGCGTCACCAAGCGAGGAGCATGACTGCCACACATACATCCACCTCCCACAGAAAGTCACACATCCCTCACATTGTTCTCGGCGATCCGCGCCTTAACGACCTTCGTCACGAGCGTTGCCGGGAGCGGCTTGGTGGCCGGGAAGCGGATCGTTCCCACAGAAGTGTCGTAGGATTTCAAATCGTCTTTGTGTGCTTTCGTAACGGCTGAACTCATAATGCAGAACGAGCAGTGATTCTTCGCTGCACCAAATCCCACGAGAGGTCTTCCCTTGTATTTGAAAACTGGAATTTGGTAGCTTATCACCTCTGTAGTATCAGGTACGACTGACTTGATTATCTTGCGAAGCTTCTGGAGCGCGGCTCGCTTTTGCTGTGGAAGCGCTGAGAGATACTCATCAACGCTCCCAGCTCTTCTTGTTCTTTTGGGATTAGGGTCTTTCATTTGGTATTCTCCTGCCTCATCGAACCTACACATCCAGCGGACGAGCTACTAGAAGAACTTACTCTGAGCCAGACCGAGTCATCTTTCGCTCCCCCCTCTGGAACACGCCAACCCGCAACCACCACTAGGACGCGTGTGCTGTCACCTGCTTGTGTTGAGCATCCCAACATAGCCGATCCGCGAGGACGTCAAACCTTCAATCCCCCAAGAGCATTCCAGCGTCTCCGAGGTGGGTCCCACCCTTGTCTGGGTGGCACCCACCCACATAAGCGCCTCATCTTGAGCCCCCTTGGGGCCAGAGTTATATGTAAGGAATTCTTACTTTTGGATACGAGCGACGATGGCTGCCAGCGAAGTTGTCAAGGTAACCTCAAAGGGACAGTTTACGCTACCGGTTGAAATACGGAGAGACCTATCTCTCGGGAAAGACAGCTACCTCTACGTAACGAAACTTGGTCGCCTCATCGTTATGAAGAAAGTTGACGAGTTGTCTTTGGACGATATTTCAGCAATCCTCGAGACTCTAGCAAAGAAGAGCGGCGTAACTCGAAACCTCCTCATGAAGGAGGTTGAGAGGGCTAGGGAGAAGCTGCGTGAAGAGAAGCATGGCAAGACCCAAGCCCGCCGTTCTAATTGACACAAACATCCTCATCTCCGGCCTCGTATTTCTGAGAGGAAACGAGCACAGAATACTGAAACTCCCTGAGGACAAGGCAATAACGCTCATACTCCCACAGTTCGTCCTAGAGGAGGCAAGGATAGTATTCACTCGCCGCTTTCCAGGTCATGAGGCGCTCCTAACCACCTTCCTGTCTAGGGCGGAGCATGCCGTGCTTCCTTGGAGGGAAATCGAGGAATCTGTTTCTCTCCACGAAAAGAACGTCAGAGATACGAAGGATGCACCTCTGCTGGCCGCGGTCGTCGTGGCGAGACCGGATTTCGCGGTCACAGGAGACATCCCCCTCCGAGAAGACATGAAGCGCTGCCAGGATGCTTCCCCCGTCACAAGCATTTGCTCCTCAAGGGAATTCCTGAAGGAAGTTTTCAAGAAGCGTCGATAGCCGCGGTCCAACCGCTGTCGTCCGGATAAGTTTATACCCTGGTATAAGAGAGCCGCAACCGATGAAATGGTATGGGATTGGCCATACCCACCAAGCTGGAGGCGCCACTTGTGCAAGCGCTCGACGGCCTAGTTGCCGAGGGTTTGTACCAGAGCAGAAGCGAAGCAATCCGAGACGCAGTCAGGAGGCTTGTTGAAAGAAACTACATCAGCAAGGTTCGTTTTCTCAGGGTGATTGCTGAGGTCAGCGCTCAACTTATTCTGGATGAATACGGCGATGCCGTCACTGATATCATTCTCTATGGTTCGGTGGCGTCAGGCTCGGTCTCAGATGACAGCGACATCGACATCCTTGTACTGGTTTCTGATACGATGGGCAAGAACCTGAGTCAAGTTGAGATTCGTATTCATGAAATCACGTATGCCGTTGCACTTTCTTCGGGATCAGTCATAACGCCGATCGTTCTCAGTAGAAGGAAATTCATGGATCTCGCCGGAGAAGGGGAGCACTTCGCAAGAGAGATCGGTAAGTATGGTATCGAGATCAAGGGGACGACCTTGAATGAACTCAGAAAGCACGGGCTATCTGAAAAAGGCTGAATCGAAGCTCGAAGTGGCCGAAGAGCTGCTGAAGTCCCGTAGATACGAGGACTCAGTCTCCAGAGCGTATTATTGTGTGCTGAACTGTGCCCGGGCCGCGTTGGCGCTTAAGGATTCGTATCCGAGGACTCACGAAGGAACGCTCAGAATGTTCGGAGAGTTGTACGTCAAGGGAGAAGGCTGGCCCCGAACCATGGGCAGCAACTTCTCCAGACTGAAGGCGCTCAGAGACAAGGCCGAATACTCTTCCGCGATCGAAGCTACAAGACAAGACGCAGAGTGGAGTCGCCAGGTGGCAGCAGATTTCCTGAGAGAGACCAAGTCAAGGCTACGCAGACGGTCAAGAGGTTTGAACCTGCGAGATCTTAAAACCATTCCTAGGAAGAAGATTGCTGCGAGTCCCATCGGGCCCGCCACGAACATTATCCGAGTCCTTTCATCCATCCCTAGACGATAGGTTGACGAAGATTTCGCGGGTTCAGATGCCGCCCGCTCCATCGCAAACTTTTGGCCTGTCGGGGAATTCATTCTCCAGCCATACTCGGCTCAAGCCTTCAGGACCCTAGCCTTTGGCTCATTAGGACCTACAGCGAGCGTCGAAGAGCAGAATATCAGAAGCAGATTAGAGATTGCGTAGAAGTGCCCACACGACCTAGCTTGCGCAGCCGTACGGGAATCTCAGGACCTGGATGAAGTTCACAGCAAGATTTGTCAACATACTACACATAAGTAAGCCGTCATGTCATCGCATGATGGAATGCCGGGCAGAGCACTTTGAGTATCGTCTCATTGTGAACGACGGAATTCAAATGCCCAGGTGCAACTAGACGGTGAGCGCAAAAGGTAGTTTCAGTGTATGTCGCCTTATACGGTTCAGCCTTCCGCGGATACCTTGGAAAGGGTATTTGCTGGGGCTTTTCGTGCCCGTCAATATTGTCTTGATTTTCAAGCTGTTCAATGATGTCATGACCGGGACCATCTTGGCGCTTGGCTGGTGCGTCCTGTTCTTTCTTGCCGACTACGTTGTCGCGCGACAGGTCTGCGTGTTTCCTCTCATAACTCTCTTCATGATCGCGACGCAAACAGCCGGATCTATGTATGCGGGCTACCATCACGGATCGGCGCTGGCGGCATCACTAGTTCCGGGCATCGATGACCTCGTCGTTGCCTTATTCTTTCTAGGTTCGCTCAGAACGCGGGCTCCGCTGATCCTTCTTTTTCTGGACAAGGAGAGTGTAGACAGGCTAGCTGCCAAGTATGGCAGGAGTCCTCACTTCATGCTGGCGTGGAGACAAATTACGGCCGTATGGGGAGTCTGGTACATCGTACAGTCTGTCATGGTGACGTATCTGCGGGTCACAAGCTCCCCTGCAGAAACGGCTGTGGACTTCCTTCTCGGATGGCCGATTATCTTCCTTCTCCTCCTTTTCAGCGTGGCCTATCCTGCTTGGTACTGGACTAAGAAGGGGCTCGTCACCGAGGTACGGAAGGAACGAGGCCCAGAATACTAGTTGCTTCTTGTGTGGCATGAAACACTCATCCAGAAGAACCCATGCGCTCCGGCAAATCGTAACGACGCAGTCGCCTTAGACTGACGACTTTGAGCGGGTCCCCCTTTCCGCGTCCTTGTCTGTTCCCAAGTTCAAATCCCACCGGGCCCGCCACAATTTGTGATCGCCCAAGACCATGGTCGTCTAACGTAATCGACCGTTTCCTTTCTCCGTTTGCTCTGTTTAGAAGAGACGCATCTGAAGTTAGGTTGTCGTTGAGTCTCTTTCTCTTTCACTCGGGACTCACTGTATCACCGTCAGCGCCCTCTCCCAATATCATTCGAGAAACGCACGCAACACGCATGAGCTCAAACGATACGTGTACGAACTGTGGAAACGGGCTCACAAACGGTCACTGCCTCAACTGTGGAAACTGCGAACGGTGCGACGGCTAGCAAGGCGCTCGGGACTTCGAAGAGGGAACGGCACTAGCGGTCCCCCGTTTCACATGCCTTGGTGATTGGTCTCGGTTCGTGATCTGGTGAATTCAGTGCAATCGCCGCGCGGCAGTCCCTCCCTCGCGTTCATCCTCAGCCTACTCGTGTCTCCAGCTTCAGCCCCAACGCGTGTTCAGACTCTCTCGAGTTTTTCCAGTGTCCGCTCGTCCCGCACGTTGCCCGTATTCAACGTGGAGGTGGGCTCGAATAGAAGAATATGCGCTTCCTCTTCGGCAACGGGTCGATGCTCCACGCCCCGCGGCACGACAATGAACTCTCCTTCGTCAAGCCACACATGCCTGTCCCGGAACTCCAGCCGGAACCTCCCTTTCATGACCAGGAACATCTCGTCCTCGTTCTCGTGGTGATGCCAGACGAACTCACGCTTCAGCTTGACCAGCTTCACATGTTGCCCGTTCAGCTCAGCGGCAATGTATGGCTTCCAGTACTCTCGGATCTGCTTGAACTTCTCCGCGACATTCACCTTCTCCATGGATCCGCCTCCTGACCTGATCAGACCAAGCACACGGGAATAGAATAGATTTGGCATCACGGAGTGTCTCAGTTTCGGCTACGTCTTCAAACCATACAGCCCGAGAGGCTCTGGTCTCGAAGGAATGAAGCGACGCAGTCGCCTCATCCCTCAGACTGGCGTCATCTGACTACGCAGCTGCTCCACTCGAGTGGGCGGTTGGCTTCCCGGTAAAGACTTATTTACCGGGCGAGAGTCAAAGTGCCAGGGATCGGGCTTGCACGGAAAAGGGAAAGTTGCCAGAAAGTTTGCGCTCTATCCTCCGAAGGAGATGGTAGTCGAGCTAGGCCTGCGGGAAGGCCAGACCGTTCGCTACGAGGTCGTTGGGGGCCACCTCGTAGTCAAACCGATCGAGGATCCTTTGGACCTCGCGCTGAAGTCGAAGAAGTGGGCGAAAACTTCCATCAAGGAATTTGAACTCGAGTCCGAAAGGGAGCAAGATGAACTCTCCCGTTAACGTTCTCGTCGATTCCTCGTTCCTGCTCCCTACCCTTGGCGTGAAGGTCGCGCAAATCTCCGATTCGGACTTGAGAGAACTCGCGAAACTTCGCTCAAGAGTGACTTTCCTCTGTCTCTACCAGAGCTTGGTTGAGGTCTTAGGCAAAGTTGCCAGAGCGGCAGCATCTGACAAGAGTGCGCTTGAGTCGGTTGAGGCAGGCTTGAGAAGTCTGCTCGAGTCTGGCGTGTATACATGGGTTAGTCCGAGCGTCGGAGCTCTGGTCGAAGCACTTGAGATGAGAAGAAAAGGACATGGTGACGTGATTGACAACATGCTTTACGCAGCCGCGTCAGAGCGAAGGGCGCTGTTTCTTTCGCTCGACAAGGATCTGATCGATTTCTTGGCGAAGAACAATTATTCCATCGAGAACGTCGTGGACATCAAGAGATTGCGATCGCTGACCTAGGGTTTCACCTGAGCCATGCGATCGTTTCCAAAATTCTGACCGACATGGTGCGAACATGAGCGAAGAGGAAGTTGAGAAGAGAAGCCTGCAGGAACTTGCTATCGCATATTTTTCTGTCATTGTTACAGGTTCTTCTTCATAACTGTAATGTTCCCGCCAAAAAATCAGCACAGCGATCGGCAACGATTCGGAGCTTCGAAGATTCTCTGCGGTGTGCTGGTGTGCTCCGTGGAGATGTTGTGTGGAATGGTTGAAAAGCCTCGCTCAGCTTCGGCCACCTCTTCAAACCATAGTCGACACCGCGAAGAGAGAAACGAATCCCTGACGACCAGTCATATGGGAAGACATCGGATCATTAGCGGTGCAATATTGCAAGATAGGAAGGAAACCCTGCCAAGGACACAGGAGGCTCGGTGGAAGAGGGACAATTGTTGGGAGTAACCCTGTACGACGGCGCAAGTTTTGCCAGGTTTTCACCGACTGAGATCTACGTACGCTACTGCGGCAAACACGAGGAGCGCAAGGATAGCTGGCAGGCCTAAGGGGATCGTCATCATCTCATCCGTGGCAGGCGCGATTAGGAGTCCCAATCCCGCGTATGCGTTGATCGCTCCATGCCCAAGGGCCGCTGGCAGAACGCTTTTCGACTTCAGCCTCAGCCACCCTAGAAAGAAGCCGACGAGGATGCACCAGACCGTGAAAGCCGCTACGCCGGCTAGGTCTGGGTGATGGGGGTAATTGTAGCCCATCAAGACCAAAGGCGCGTGCCATACACCCCAGACCGTGCCGGTGACCAGTAAACCTCCGAGCAGGCTGTATCTTCCGATAAGCCTCGGTAAGAGGAAGCCGCGCCACGCGTATTCCTCACCGAAGGCGGGGATGAAGTTGATGAAAGGCGCCAGAATCAGATTGATGACTGTGAAGTAGACTGGAATCTCAGTGGCGGCTGGAACACTTGGAAACAGCTCCCTGAACTTGGTCATACTGAAGTCTATAGGTGCGGTTCTCAGAACCGCTACGAAGACGAGCCCGAGAGCAATCACACCGAAAGGGTACGCTAGGCCGCATAGGTAGTGTTCCACCTTTCCCTTCGCAATGCCATAACTCCTCAAACTCCCGTGCTCAACCAATTTGACGGTCATTACCGCTGAAAGCATTGGGACAAACATCACAGCTATCAGAACAGCGAAAGCAAACCAGACGGCAAGCCCTCCAGAGAGCCACAACCAAGCCTCCAAAAGATACGTCACACAAAAAGCAACCAGACAAAAAACAATCACCTCTCTGGAGTCATCCATCGTACCCGCCTTCACGGTCATCAAGAATATGTCCGCTCTTCCTATAACATGCTTGACACTTGCCCAACGCACTTTTGCTGTTCGAAAGCGTAGACTGAAGAGTCCTAGTACTCTCTTCCGGGGATGCGGCGGCCCCATGAGGAATGGAATTGCAGACGCTTCATCCAAGTGACCTCAGATCCCAACATCAGAAACGATAGGGGAACTGATTTGGAAGGATGGAAGAAAGTCCTGGCGATTGGTGCAGGCTTAGCCTTGACAAGCGTCTTGGTCGCTGCTATCCTGAGCCTCACGGAACGTGTTGTCGGGCGATGCAATCTGCACTTCGCGAGTGACTGGGTGTCATGCTTTCCTGGTCCCTATGTCTATCATCGGGTTCTCGTGGCTCTGATTCCTGCAGGTATCATTCAGCAATGGCTCGCCTTGCTTGCCATTCCAGCGGTCTTCGGCGCGTCTCTTATCCTGGCAGGCGTGATGTTGAGAGGCGGAAACGAGAGGTGAATCTACAGGGTGGAAGAGCGATGGTAGATCGGGCCATGGTGAGCGAGCATGCTGATAAGAGTAGAATCAGTGTCGGGATTCGCCTTGTCGCGGTATTGCTCATACTGGTTTTCGTGGGCGCTTTCGTTTTCTTCGCGTTGGGGCCCGGGTGGCTGTACCCGCGTGATGTGTCAATAAGACAACTCCACGAGCATCCATCTGTCTATGCTGGTCAGCAAGTGAAAGCCGTCGGATACCTCGTCAAGCATACTGCACCACATTTCGGAGACACCTACACTCTCTGCGAGGGAGATCCTCGAAACCTGTACTTTGCGGAGAACCCATGCGTCGCGGTGGCTGGTCCACCAGCAACAATCGATCCATACCTTTCCCTTGTCTACAATGGTACCGACTATGAGGTTGCTCTTTCGCCCTGCTCTTTCGCCGTGCCCTGCCGCATCCTCGTGTCAGGCGTCTTCACGGATCGAGGCCCAGTGACCGATGCCTCACAATACGTCATCGAGGCTTCATCAGTGGCGTGGCATGAATAGAGCATGGAGATGAAGGGGGCCGGACCGCCTAACCTTGATCTCATGGACATCTCTGACTCCGTTGACTTCGGTTGCGATCTTCCTCATTTGCGAGATGAGTTCTGGTTTCAAGCAAGCATCCAAGAGAACAAGTACGGCGTCCCTGCCCGTTCCTACGCCGACTTGGATGGTCAGGAGGCCTATCGGGACCCCCGCGATTCCTTCAGCCCAAGCAAAGCCGGCGTAGTGAACAAGAAATGCCGAATAAGAAAAAATTGAAAAAAGAGAACGGTGTTTTCAGCCTAGGCTAGGTCTTACTTCTTGGACGCCTTGCTCAGGTATTGGCCTATTTGCTCTGTTTCTTTAGCGAAGGTCTCGTAGGAGTAGTGTTGTGCATGAATCATGGAACTCCACCTAGAAGTGTAGCTGGCCAAGAACGCAATCTCAGCAAGTTCCTCTTGTGTGGCTCCATACAATTGGGCTGCGCTCTTGTGGAAGAGCTGGCAGTACGGGCATTTTATGTTAGCTGCGACCGCCAATCCCATGAGCTCCCTGTACTTCGCAGGTATCTTACTCTCTCCAAGGGTGTACTTTTTGAATAGAGGCCAATCGTGTATGAGGACATCCTGCGGCAGCGCTTTCATGAAGCCCGGAACGATGCCGAGGCTTTTCTCAATATCCTTTAACGTATCTTCGTATTCCCCCATATTCTCCCACCTCCTTGACAACTTCTATCAGGCCATGCGATCAAGAAAAAGTGGAGAAGGCATGTGTCGAGTTCTGCGAAAGTTGTTCACATACGCGGTGTGCTTGTTACGCGCTAGTTCTTCAGACCTTGTCTAGCAGTGCCTTGAAAACCTCTATTGGTTCGCTGTACCCGCGTTCCGGGAGATTCTTCTCGAACCAATCTTTGTCTTCGCGAGGAACGTCAGAGAAGTTGTTGCATGCTTCTATGAGTGCTTTCTTCGACGTAGGATAGTTCACATGCCTCTTCGCATGTTCTAGGACACCTTTCAAAACGCTCATGGCCTATTCCTTGATCGGCATAACTGTCTATGCCTGATATCTCGTTTGACCCTTCAAATAGCCAAGCATCGTTAATCAGAATCTTCCCAGAGTCGAAAAACAGTGTCAAGCTGCTTTCCCAAAGCACAATTGGCAGGCTGCAAGCGATGCTTGGAAACGGTAATCACCTCGCCGACGGTTAGGGCATCCGTATGGGCGTGGTCGATATCACCTGTCCGTCCCTGACCACCAGCATGAAGGTGCACTCGCAGTTCGGGCAAGTGGTCTCTCCGTCATAGTTCCAGTGTGAGAAATTATCCAAATGGAGCATCCGTCGACAGTCACCATTGATACATATGACATGAACCAACGCTCGTACCATCTCGATAATAGAGTACGGGGCTTCGGTTTTCTGCTGATCGGTGCGAAGCGTGGTACTTCGCGAGGTTTCGCCTTGCTGTTTTGGAAACAAGAGCCTCAACCGGGCCTTTCAAACAAGAAGCATAGCGTGCGCGCGTGGCTCAGGATGAGGCTAAGAAACTCCACGATCAACGCCTCGCTGACTTGAAACAAGAATCAGTGGCACTGAATAGGAGGAGCGAGCGAGGCGGCGTAAGGGCTTAGAACCCTAGAAAACGGGCCAATGCGCATGCAAGGTGGGCCAATGCACATGCAAGACGCTGTAGAGCACTAGACAGGCCGCCTCTCTGCGTCAGACTTTCGGAGACACGAAATGGAGTGCAAAGAGATGCTCATTGTAGGCTACTGGTACAAAGGTGACCGTCGTGTCTACTGTGCCGCCAGATTTCCTCTTCCACGTGACCCCAATCGTTGAGGCTATCTTTCTTTCCATTGCGCTGCGGTAGGCCGTCACCAATGTCTCAGCACTCTTCTCAGCTACGAGAGCAGTGAACTCCTCCACGTGAGCCCACTCCTCAGGTGTTCTGTAGCCCAACAGAGAAGCGAATTTCTGATTGCAGGCCTTGTGAGTGTCGTCCAGATAGAGATACATTGGTTGCTCGGACGATTCAAAGACGATTCTAATCTGATCGAGGAATCCTGATATGAGTTCCTCATGATGGACTTCAGACTGTTTGGTTTTCGACATCACCTGCAGCCTCTTTTGAACTAAAGCGCGAGTCCTACCGAGCCTTCATTGTTTCTTCAAGATGTAGTCGAAGACAGGGCCGGGCTGACCTTCTGATGTATCTACTTCATGAACGCGGATCTCGCTATCACTAACCCATTTCAGGGCGACATCCTCAGTAGCCGGTTTGCCTTCGTATAGTCCTTCCCAGTGAAGCTCCAGCGTCTCATCATGTTTCCATGTTCCTGAGTGATCGTGTACCGCTCCTGTTGAGGTAATACTGTACAAGTGTATCTTCTTCTCCCACTGGTCGAAGCCCCACAGATCGTCCTCGTGATAAGCCCCCATGCCTTGAGCATCCAACTTCATCTCAGTACGGATGCCCCTGTCAAGGGATAGTTCAGTTGCTCTTACTGTTCCTTTGCCTTGCAGCGAGGTGCCATCCGGCATCTTGGCCGCTAATTCTACAGTCCAATCGCCGACTAGTCTACCCAACAATTCAATCTCTCGTGCCTTCATTGACTACTACCTCAGATCTCTCCGCATCTTACGGAATACTGGCTAGAAGCGGTTGGCCGCGTGAAGAACTTGCCCCTTTACAAAATCACAAGATGAAACCAATGATTGGAGAAAAGGAAGAGGTTAGGCGATGCTGTTTCCTGAGCTCTGTGAACGATTGACCAATGCAAACAGACTTCCAAGATGATGTCCTCGAGCGCGCAAAAGGTGAACACTCGAAGGGTAAGGTAAGGCAGATAAGATAAGGCAATTCTACTCTGACGCGCTTCGGAGCTACCGTAACTGCGGGAGAAGGCCCGGTCCGGACTATCGTATTTGCGGAATCTGAGGGGGCTTAGCACACGATCGACGCAATATTCGGAGCTTTTCTCCTTAGCTTTGTTGCTGGAGCGGCGACAGGCGTCGGGGGAATGGTTGTCCTCGCGTTTGGAAAGGTGAGTGATCGGGCTGTATCTTTCTCCATGGGCTTCGCTTCAGGAGTCATGCTTCTAGTTTCGTTCAACAATCTCTTCCTCGAGGCCGAGCAACTCATTACGCATTTCCTGTTGATAGTCACGTTCTCGTTGGGTGTTCTCATAATAGGTGCTCTCGATCTGGTTCTGCCCCACGTCGAACTGACGGCGAAGGAGACCATCGGGAAGACAAGAATCTACAGAGCTGGCCTGCTAATCGCCATCGGCATAACGCTCCACAATCTTCCTGAAGGATTTGCTGTCGCGGCAGGGTACGCCTACGTGCCTGGACTGGGCGTGATAATCGCCATTGCCATAATGCTTCACAACATACCAGAAGGCATTGCAACCGCTGTTCCCTTGAGCGTGGCCGGAATGAGGCGGCATAAGATTGCGGTGATCACTTTTCTATCTGGATTTGCAGAACCCGGGGGAGCTTTGATTGGGGCTGTCGCTTTGTCCCTTGTTGGGACGCCGATTGCGATTGGATCCTCTATGGCGTTCGCGGCGGGCGTGATGACATATATTACTGCAGACGAATTGATCCCTGTCGCCCACGAATACGGGCACAAACACACCGTGTCTGTCTCTCTGTTGCTCGGAATCATATTCGCATTGATAGTGGATGTCATACTCAGCTAGACGGTATCGCGCGCTTCTGCAGAGGGTGAAGATGCTTTGCACGAGAACGAGCACGTGTCGCCTTTACAATAGCAACATCGACCCGCAGGAACCGGCCTAGATCACAAGACATCTGTGCTGGCCTGTGCGGGATTGGCAATAGGCATACTTCTACAATGCGGTGATTAAGAACGGAGAAAGGAGTTGGTAAAGAAATGTTGTTTGTACTTGATCATGAACACTCGGCTGAGAACTGCCCAGCCGGAACTGTACGACCTGACAAAGAACTCTTGAGCAAGCTTGAAGCAAATGCTAAGACCTCAGGCCTTCGCTTAGTCGAAGGATATTTGGACGCCCCTGCTCACCACTTCTACTTCGTTGTGGAGGCCGACGCCCCGGATCAGATCCTCAGGTTCATCACTCCGTATCTAGGCGTTGGGAAGACGAACGTCCATCCCGTGCTGAAGTGGTCTGAGACTCTTGCCGTCACCCGAAAGCTCGGCCTTCAGAAGTAGAAGGCCCGCGCATCTACACGAATTCGTTCGGAGAGAAGACGAATGATGGACAGAATCCAGGAAATAGTTCGGCGTGCGGGAGGTCCGTTTGTCGTAATGGGCTTCGGATTTCTCCTAGCCTTGGTTGGATTGGCTGGTGACTGGTACCAGCACGAGATCGTAGGATTCTCACCTGCACTTGAGTCATTCTACGCGCCCATACATCTAATGATCTTCAGCGGTGTGATTGTCGCAGCGCTTGGGTACCTGTGGGGCCTAGCAAGGGTCAATTCATCAATTGGGCGAGCGTACGCGGCGGTTGAGGAGACTCTCAGCTCGGTCGGAGCTCGGTCGGACCTTAGTTCCATGCCACCAAAGAGAAGTGCACACGCTTGAACCCACAGAAGGTAACATCCAAGGATGGAACGCCAATCGCTTCTTGGCGCAGTGGGCAAGGTCCCCCGCTTGTCTTGATTCACGGATCCTCCGCAGATCACATGCGTTGGAGACCGGTTCTTCCGGCGCTCGAAGAACGGTTTACCGTATTCGCGGTTGACCGCCGCGGTCGGGGAGAAAGTGGAGATTCAGACGAATACGCAATCGAGCGCGAATTCGAGGACATCGCGTCTGTCGTGGATTCGATTGATGAACCAGTCAACCTGCTGGGTCACTCCTACGGTGCTCTATGCAGTCTTGAGGCTGCGCTGCTCACTTCTAATATTCGGAAGCTGCTTCTGTATGAACCACCCATACCAGTCGGCGTGGAGATCTTCTCGCCAGGCATCATCGACAAGCTCCAGGCACTACTCGACGCGGGCGACCGGGACGGAGTAGTTACCACTTTCATGGGTGAAGTTGCGCAAGTGCGACCGGACGACTTGAAGCTTCTTCAATCGCTCCCTGCTTGGAAGGCTCGTTTAGCTGCTGCACACACGATTCCGCGAGAAGAACGAGCAACTCGAGACTATTCTTTCGATGCACAACGGTTCAGCCGACTCAAGACGCCCACGCTGCTTCTGCTCGGCGGCGACAGCCCGCCGTTCCTGAAGGCTGGGAGCGAGGCGCTCCAATCAGTACTGCCAAACTGTAAGACCGTCGTCATGCCTCGACAGCAACACGCTGCGATGGACACCGGAACCGAACTCTTCGTGACCGAGGTCTTGCGTTTTCTCCAAGCGGCCTAGGAAGCCACAGATGAGGCCGCATTATGCCCACAGCGAACGCCATGTTGAGCAAGGCAAGCCCATGGTTGGAGCGAGTTGACTGAAGCGTAGCGTGTTCTCGTTTCCGCATTTTGAACCGTGTCTCTGCACCAAGAGAGTTGACTACGACGAAGCTGCTTTCCTCTCCTGATGGTTCTTCTCGTCGTTATCAAGGGGCTTTCGGCTTTCCGCTTCCAGACGCCTGATTCTGACCTGACGAGAAATGATGATTAGGGCGCACTGGTCAGGAGTTATCCAGAGGTGAAGCATCTTGGGTTATTATGACATAGCAAGCTCTCCTGAGGGTAGCCCATCTGGATTCTACTATGTGCCGGGCTTGGGCTATGTCCAGCCCGTTGCATTCCGAAGAATTGCGGACGCGTTGGGCTATGTCAAGCGGGAAGTGGAGGCTTGGGCTAGGGAGAGCAAAGCGGCGGAATACACTATAACCATCGGAATCCAAGGTCTCGGTCTCAAGGGTTCCGTGTCAGCTACTTTCAAAGTAGGATAGTGTTCTTTGTCGTCGACGCGCCGAAAGACCCACCCACAAAATGTCCTCTCCCTACCAATCGGTTAGGGGAGGGCCTTCTGCGGATCAGACAGACGATCCAGCGCCGAAGTGCGTCACAGTTTCGGCAAGGCTGGACAGGAAACTCTCTACTTCTTGAGCAGTGTTGAAATGCGCAAGGCTCGCGCGAACCGCAATGGATTTGCCGTATGTCTTGAGAGTCCTTGAATAGAAGCCGCCGCCGTTTTCCGCCAGAAGAGCAATCGCATGTTTCTTCCAGAAGTACTCGGCCACATTCGATGGGTCTGCGCCAGCGATGTTGAAGGTGAAAGTGGGAACACGCAAGTGCAGTTTGGATGGATCCTTCACTCCGTAAAGCTCCAATTCGCTAATTGCTTGCATGCCCTTAGCTTGACTCGTGCCGCCGAGCATGGCCTCCGAAAGTGTTCGTTCATACTTCTCGATCCATGACATGGCTGCTTTCAGCAGTCTTCTTTTCCCAGCATAGCTGGAAATCTCATTCCATACTTCCTGTTCGACCATACCACCTAACCAACTGAGATAATCCACCACAGCTGTAATCGAAGCGAAGAGCGCTTGATCGCGTGTACCAAGCTCCCACTTCTCAGGTCCATGGTCTGGCGCGGGAACCACCTTGTAGGGTCTCAGCGTCTCCAGCAGCTCTTCTCGACCAAACATGAAGCTTCCCCGTCGGCCGAACAGTTTGTAGGCTGAAAAGACAACGAAATCGAAAGCCGATTGCTGCACATCAAAAGGAACATGGGCGACTGTGTGGACTGCATCTAAGATCGTCCAGGCGCCCGCCTTCTTGCTGATCTCCAGGACTTGCTTCACTGGCGTCTTCGAGCCTAGTACGTTAGAAACTCCAGCAACGGTGACGATCTTTGTCTTGTCGTCGACCAGACTCGCAAAATGGGGCAGGTCAAGTAACCCGTCCTCAGGATTGAATCTCGCAAATCTGACCTCTCTGACAATACCTCTGCGTTGAAGCTCCAACCAAGGGCTGACATTGGCGTAGTGCTCGTATTCGGTAGTGACAATGTTCTCGTCTCCGGACATCTCCCTTCCAAGGGCATAGCTAAGATGAAAAAGCAGGCTTGTAGCTGACTCACCGGAGACGATGCAATTCTCTGAAGGCGCGTTTAGGAAATCCGCTACGGATTTCCTGCCCTCACGTATGATATCCTCATTCTTCCTTGATTCCCATGATGGACCATCGACATTCGCAGAGCAATCCAAGCGAGCCTTTGCCTCGGCTTCCGCCGCTCGTTGCAGAACCAATGATCCAGCTGCGTTTTCAAAGAAGATCCGCTGTCTTCCACTCGCGTCGGCTTCAGCGCGGGGAAACTCTTTCCTGATGGCTTGAAGAAGCTCAGTGATCGTGCTACTCTGCTGTGGGGCTGAACTACCTTCTTTCACGGCCCATTACCTATCCACAAATCCATCACATCCACCAGAAACCTTTGACTCTAGCGTTGTCATGGGCGTGATCAATCGTCAATGCTTTCTTGGTGCGATCACCCATGGCGCCGCCTAGGTAGCAGTTGTTCGGGTCTTGATTTCGCGCCCTCGTAGGCTCGAAACAAACATTCCAACCAGGGTGATGGCGGCTGCGACAATGAACGCTCGTCCCATGCCGGCTACGAAGCCGATCGATTCGCTTGGCGTGAGTGTAGTGTATCCGCCGCTGATTATTCCGGACACAATCTGATACGGGATGGCTGTGGTAATGATGTATGCTACCAGGCCGATGCTTACCACATTGCCGGTATTGAAGAGAGTTGCTCTGATTGCTGATGCGACGCCGCGCCGCTGAGGAGGAACGGATCCCATGATGGAGCTGATGTTTGGCGACGCGAAGAGCCCCAGTCCCACTCCGATTATTATGAGGATGACCTCGATCTGAATTAATGGAGTGGTCGCGGTTACAAGAAATGCCAGAGCAACGTAGCCAATAACGCCCACTCCCATTCCCAAAGTGACGAATCCGCGTGTGCCGTATCGGTCAGAAAGTCTCCCGCTTATAGGGCCTATACTCATGAAGGCCAGATCTAACGGAAGGAACAGAAGCCCGGCCGTGAGCGGGTCATATCCCCGAATGAGTTGGAAGTAAAGAATCACTACGAGGCTAAGAGCCCCAAAACCAAGCGAATACAGCAGTTGACTGAGGTTTCCGGCTGAGAAAAGGCGGATCTTGAAAAGCCGCATATCGAGAAGCGGCTCAGATTTTCGCGGCTCGAAATAGAGGAATAATGCGAAAGTCACCAAACTAATCAAGTACAGTATCGCGGCTCCAGTGTTGTCGATTGCCGCCATTGTGGCGAGGCTGATTACTAGTAGAAGTGATGTCAGAGAGGTCGTAAATAGAAAGAGGCCTACGTAATCGAAACTCGCGCGCCTCTCTGTCTGGGCAATTTCTCGAAGACGAAGGTGAGCCCAGACAGTACCAAAGATGCCGATCGGGAGATTCATTGCAAAAATGTATCTCCATCCAGCGGCAACGATCAGTACTCCGCCTACTGTCAGTCCAAGAACCGCGCCCAGTATGAACGCGATTTGATTGACTCCAAGTGCGAAGCCAAGCTCCGCGGGCGGCGTGGCGTCGGTGATGAGCGCGAAACTGTTAGCAATCAGCATCGCGCCGCCGACTCCTTGGATGATTCGGAAGATCACAAGCTGTGCTCCCGTTTGCGAAAGAACACATAACCCAGAACCCAAAGTGAAGACCGCAAAGCCGAGATTGTAGATCTTCACTCGGCCAAACATATCACTAAAACGCCCCAGGAACAGCAGGCCAATAGTTATCGCAATCTGGTACCCTTGAGTCACCCATAGCAGCGTCTCGAGGTCGGCGCGGAGCGATTCTGCGATCGTGGGAAGGCCGATCAGAACTATACGTGTGTCAAGACCGGCCATGAAAACGCCGACTGTCGTTACTGAAAGGACAACCCAGCGATACTTCACCGTGACGACACGAAACTGGGCCAAACCAGTGCACTATAACAAATAGTTATCGAAGTTTTTCCTTTCTTTCCGACATGGACCAGAGGGGCGTGCGTGGGTACCTTGGTGCAGCTTCCGAATCATACTCCGGTGAGTTTTCCCAGCCCGCTACGTCGGGTTGGGCGAAATCACCTTGAAAGCTTTTTTGGCGCCGAAGGTTCTAGCCCTCACTCGTAAGGACTAGGAAGAACTCATGCGCCCTTCATAGGGAAAGACGAGGGTAAGCAGTGTACGCTCTGAATCCGAATGTCGTCCTAAGATTCGAGCCTCAGTTCCACTCAGTGTATGCCGCCTTTGATTTCAAGCGTGTGAGAACATGCTTCTACCGTAGGTGGGAATTCGAGGTATTCGAGTATCTCGCCAATACACCGTCAGAACTGGATCAAATACAGATGAGTATCAAGACCGATAGAACGCGGTTGAGTGATTTTCTAGCTTCACAGCTTCAGTCAGGGTTTGTCATCGAACGCCACAATGAGGTCGCAGCGCCCGTTCATGTTCCTTCTCGACCGGATCCGGAGGCTTTTGACGGTTTTCCCACCCCGTTCCTATCAGCACCGAGCACCGTCGACATCTTCCTGACTAGAGCTTGCAACCTCAAATGCAGTCACTGCTTTTCGCATGGAGGTAGACCGCTGAAAGACGAACTCTCATTCGAGGAATGGATATCGGTCCTGAACCAACTTGAAGACCTCGGTGTTCTCCAACTAAGATTGAATGGCGGCGAGCCGTTCATGCGGCGTCAAATCCACGATATAATATCCTATCTCAAGCACATGAGATGCTTCAAGGCAGTAATCACAAACGGAACGATGCTAGACGAGAAGGCTATCGACGCTCTCGTTGACTCCGACATCATGCCTACAGTTTCGTTGGATGGTCCTACGGCTCGAGTTCACGACGACTTTCGAGGCGTACCAGGCGCCTTCGAAAGGACAATGAGAGGTTTGAGGCTTCTCCAGCAGAAACGCGTGACTTATGGCATCAATACGTGTGTCCATTCGGGCAACATCTCGCAGATTGAGGACATGATTCAGCTGGCAATCAAACTTGGAGCAGCGAGAATAGCCCTGTTAGGCCTAAGTGAAGTTGGGAGGCTAGCTATTACGAAGAGGAACGTCCTGAGTGGAGCGGAGTACGTTCTGCTAAGCCTAGGCCTACTACATCTGAAAAAGAAGTACAGGGGCAAGATAGAGATCTTGGAGACAGTGGCATCACGAACAATTCCTCTTGAAAGCGCAGGTGTATTCACCTGCTCGATAGACTCCGATGGCGGTGTGTATCCGGCGAACCGCGTCCTAGGTGACTTGAGATATCGGATAGGAAGTCTCAGAGACGCCCCACTAACGGAACTCTGGTTCTCACGGAGATGGACTCCCTTCAGAAGAAGCTTGAGGAAAATCAAGGTATTGGGCATCGTGGAAGGTCAGCGTCAGCCATAGTCGCGAGTCTTAGCGGAGCTAAAGTGCACAGTCGCGGGGTCTATAGTCATGCGATGCAGTGCTGTGCGGGATTGGCCAGGCAACGAGCCCGCAAGTCTTAATTACCAAGTTCTTTGACCGGTTAGGCATGAAATCACACGGACATGGGCTTCTCACCTTCGAACGGAAGCCTACCCCCAGCGGTGATTCCGTAACGCATCCTGTAGGTGGGGAGATACTGCCCGTCAACAGCCTGCAACTCTTACTGGCAAACTTCTGGTGGATCTTCCTGCTGGCCATCCCCGTCCTCATGTACTGGCTGGCAGCCAAGTACGGTGTTAGGACACCGCCTCGTTTCAGACAGGCACTCAGGTTGGTACCAGTAATTGTTCGTATGGTACGCTAGACTGGCCTCAACGCCATCGACTTCGAAAGAGTGTTCGCAGTAGCCGGGACTGAATTCTTCCCGACTGCCCTCCAAGACTACCAAGAGTTCCTGGAGACCGCACGTTTCGAGATTCAACTTCTCTAAGCTTCTCTTCCAGAGTCTGATTCCCGTTCACAATTACAACCTCCACTGATGACTGGATTTGCATACGAGTACTGGTGCCTGTGTTTTCCTATTCGGGTATTCCTCTCCATTTGGGTAATGTTTTGTGGTGTGGGAATCGATCTCTTTGTCTGTGTCCGTATTTTGAATGAGAAAAGAAGAAATTTGCAGGTTGTACAAGCAATGGCAAAGGCCGAGGATTTGAGCATGAAGTTCGGCGTCTGTATACCCAATTTCGGCGAAACAGCCTCTGTCGACGGCTTGCGCACCGTAGCTCTCGAGGCCGAAAAGATGGGCTACGATTCTGTCTGGACTACCGACCACATACTCATGCCTGCGCAGAGCGGTACGCCTTACGAGAGAATATTCGAAAGCGTTACATCGTTAGCGTATCTTGCCGCACTGACCAGCACTGCAAGGCTAGGCGTGTCCTCACTGGTTCTCGCCCTGCGTAACCCTGCTGTTGTGGTGAAGCAGCTTGCAACAATTGATCAGTTCAGCGGAGGGAGAGTGATGCTTGCCACTGGCGCGGGATGGAACGAAAGCGAATTCGTACATCTCGGATCAAACTTCCACGATAGGGGAAGAAGACTAGACGAATCAATACGGCTCATCAGGGAGCTTTGGGTCAGCGGCGCTAATGCCAAGTTCGAAGGTAGGAAGATTCCACACAAGTTCAGCAAGGTCGTGTTCGAGCCACGGCCAATCCAAGAGAAGCTTACGATCTGGATTAGTGGAAACAGCGAGGCCGCAATGAGACGCGCCGCCACGCTTGGGGATGCCTGGCATCCAAACGTCTACCCTCTTGATGTCTTCAAAGAACTCGTTTCGAAATTCAGAGGGATACCCGGAGGAAAGGACAAGGCGATCTGTGCCCGCGTTGCTCTGAATCCAAAGGCCACGAGTCCGGAGTACGCAGGTCCTCAGGGGGAACGCCGATTGATGCTTACGGGTGACATGCCTGAAAACGAAAGGACGATATCCGAGCTGGAAAAGCTGGGCCTCTCGTATCTGCTCGTCAACCCGAGTAGGGATGGTAGGACACCCGTCTCTGAACAAGTAGCGAGCTTGAGGATGCTTGCGGAGGAATTCATCAGAAAGTCAGATTACATAGCTAGCTAGTGTCGCCAGTCAATTGCGACACTATGCCGCACAAAGAATTCGATCGATCTCAGAAGTTCGGACTGGTGCGTAATCAAGAGCAAAAGCTAGTCTCCACCGCGCGAGGTCTACGACTGGATCTTGTTGACGAAGCCTGTTACGACATCCAAGAAATCCTGTGGGCGCATCTCGTGAGGCACATGACCGCAATTGCGGATGACAACGAGGTCAGCGCCAGGTGCCTCGGAGGCCAAGCGAATACTCTCGTTTTCGAGTCTATGGATATCTTAGCTCTCCGTTTACGTCCTTCGCGAAACCCGTCAGCCTGTGTTTCTCCGTCTTCCCTTCGCCTAGAATGTGTGTGACTACGTGGCCTTTCACGATCAGGTAGTCCGAGATGATTCGACGATGGCACTGCCAGTAGAGTTGTTCTGCGCACATCACGGTGAGTCTGCCGTCATCAGCCAGCTCCAGTAGCTTCCGTATGCCCTCTCTGAACTGTTCAGTCATGGTGTGGTCCGCATAGTTCCTGAAGCCCATGCTCCTCCACGCCTTGTTAGGAGATTCTTCACTTAGCCGCTTCTTGCGGTAGCCGCCCAATTGCTCGCCCAGCCACTCGTATCTTACTCCGTTCTCCTCGAGGCTCCGCGCTAGGCTCTCGCGGTTGAAGTGAGGGTACCGGCTGGAGCTGGGCCAGCTTCTGACATCGACGAGGATTCGGATATCATTCTCGCGCAGAAGTCCGATGAACTCCTCAATGCTTCTTGTAGAATGACCGATAGTATACAGATGCGACATGCATTCTCCTCAGGCAGGTCCTCTTGTGTGGCAGCACCGTCAAGAAGAGATCGTCAGGAGCCGAAGAGAAGTCTCGACTGTGATGAAGCCTCTAGAAAAGAGCCGCCGGTGCTCGCCCAGCACCGCTAGCGCGCTATTCAGGCTTTGATTCTTTCTTCTCCTTTTCCTTTGCTAGATCTTGAACGCTGACTATTCCGAGCGGCGGAAACCCTACCGAGACGCCTGCGGTAGGAGTGTTTGTAGGAACAAGCATAAGCGTGCCTTTGCTTTGCAATCCCAGCTCGTACAGTATGTTCATCCAGCGCAGTTCCAACGCTCGGATGTTCTTCTTGTAGAGGTCTGCCGCGTCAACCATTTTCTGAGCGGCCTCGAATTCTGCGACTGCCAGTGTGACTCTTGCCCTGCGTTCCCGTTCGGCTTGGGCTTGTCGGGACATCGCTTCCTGAAGCATGGCGGGGATTACGATGTCCTTGATCTCCACTGAGCTGACTTTGATTCCCCAATGCTCGGTCTTCTCATCGATGATGTTTCGGGCCTCAACTCCAACCTTCTCACGTTCAGCAAGCAGTTCATCAAGGCTCACTTTTCCTATGACTTCTCTAAGCGTTGTCTGAGCTGCCCAAGTCGTCGCGTCTAGGTATCTCTCAACATTCAGAATTACCTTCTCGACATCCACGGCCTGGAAGAACATTATTGCGTCCACGTTCACAGGCACGTTATCTTTCGTTAGCATCTGCTCTGTCCTGAAGGGAATCGTTTGAACGCGCATCGAAACAATGCTAGGAATGCGATCGATGAATGGTATAATGTAGAAGATTCCTGGCCCCTTCATGCCCGTGAAACGCCCCAGCCGGAGCACGGGTGCTCGCTCCCATTCCCTAATCACGCGTATGCCTGACGCCAAAATGATGACGACGAAGATGACGACAATGATCCCGGCAATGAACTCTGGGCTAAGGAAATCTAAGAAAGCCACTCACTCGACCTCAAGTCTGAGGGTGTTTTGGCTTGACTCTTAAGATTAGCCCCTCTCTACTGACAACCTCAACAGGTTCTCCCTGCTTCACGCGCTCACCGAGTGTTTCAGCTCTCCAGATCTGACCTTCGATCTTGACCTCTCCGCGCGGCGCAAGTTCCGAAATCGCAATGCCAGGCTTGCCGATGAGTTGCTCTGGGCCAGCCTTTACTTTCATTCTTCTCGCTTCTGCCACTTTGTAGACGACGAAACCAAAGATAGCAGACATCACAAGCGCAACTGAGATCAAAGTCGTCCTAGCTGACTCGACTGCCCTCGCTGAGAGCACCGTCCATCCGGGTAGTGGAAAGGCTAGGAAGCTTCCTAGGACTATCATTGCTATGCCGGCCAAAGCGAAGATTCCGATATGCGTCTTGATTTCGACCAACGTCAAGATTATTCCAAGAAGGAACAGAAGTGCTGCCGCGATATTGATGCCAATTATTCCAAAGCCAACAAGCGCGAGGAAGACCATCAGGCTGCCAGCTATCTCTGCACCGTATCCCGGTGTCTTGAAGCCGATTATCAGGGCATACAGGCCCACGATGAGAAGCACAGACGCGATTAGAGGGTTCGAGAGAAACTCCAGCAACGTAATGTTGAGACTCGGTTCATACGTGTATTCTGTTGCTTGTGAAATGCCTGAGAAATCGAAACTCTTTGAGTAATCAAGACCGCTCAGGGAGTCTCTCAAAACCAGCTTCCAGACGAATGTCCCCATCTCCGATTTAGCAAAGACGAGACTGTACGGTTCAAGCTGGGTTAGCATGCTCTGCAGGTTGTCCGCAACAAATTCAACAACATGGGACCTGAGAGCCTCTTCCGGTCCCAGATTCAGATTCTGCGTTACGAATTCCTGTGCGACAGTTTCGTTTCTGTTGTGCAGTCGAGCGTTGTCCCGCAAGAAGCCTGAGAGGGCGTTGATGTACTTGGGTTCATTCACAACCTCTCCTACAGCACTTACAGGCTGAGCTGAACCGATCGTCGTTCCGGACGCCATGGCCGCTATGTGCGAAGACATTAGAATGTAGACGCCGCCGCTCCATGCCACAGCCCCTGAGGGTGCAACCCAAACCAGCACTGGCACTGGTGAACTATTAATCTCGTTCATGATGTCCGTCACCGACGCAAGTTCGCCTCCAGGCGTGTTCAGTTCGTAAACGATCAGCCTCGCGCCGCCTACCTCGGCTTCTTCGATCGAGCGTGTAACCAACTCAACGGTTGGTCTAGCAATCTCAGAGCTCACACGAACAATCAACACGCTGCCCTGACCTACGCCACCAGAGGACTGCAGGCCCGCCGATAGAGCGAGTATGAAGAGAATTGCCAGAAACGCATGCTTCAACTTCATTTGGCACCTCCGGCTTAACAAAAGCGATCCCTTTAAGGTGCGCGTCAGCGCGCCCCTTTTGCCGCGCTATTCGGGTTTTAGCTCGAAAGCCTCGTACCGAGCGAAGCCTCTCGACGACGTTAGGAGCCGGCCGAGTCTGGCAAGCAGGTATTTCTTGGCATAGAGATTGCGGACATATTCTCTGCCGGACTCGGTCTTAAGCGGGATTACCTTCATTCTACGCGTTACTCCGCCGATGGTTACCTCGACCGAGGGGTTCTTCATCACGTTTCTTACCCAGTCTCTCCTCTTGTCTCGCGTTGCGATGAAGATCCTTCCATCACTGTCCACTGCAAACTCTATGGTTACCTCATGCCTTCTCCCTGTCCTTCTACCGATTGTCGAGATCTTGAGAGTTCCCTGCTTCTCGAAATCAGCAGGCCATCCTGTATCCATCCGAAGCCCATCCTGATCGCAAATGTTGAGTGGGATCGCAACTCGTGCGACTAGTGGCATATAACTGTGGATGAGCGCTGCTTGCCTACCAACATTCCTTGCGCGGATTTCTCTCATTTATGGCATTAAAGAACGAGAGCTGGCAGGAATGGGATACGCAGAGAAGGAGGTCATTTGGCTACTAGTCATGGAGGATGCCTGCAGTGTCCAAGAAGAAGAGCTGGTCTGAGAAACTCGGGGACAGCAAGGGCCTGCCGAAGGTGCAGAGAATTACCGGTAAGATGTCCAAGAGATGGGGTAAAGGCACTGTAGTCATCCCTGCGCCAATCGAGGTCGATGAAATGATGAGGAAAGTTCCGAAAGGAAAGCTTGTAACCATCAACGAAATTCGCAGTAGCCTCGCGAGAAAACATAATGCAACCATTGGCTGTCCGATCACGACGGGAATATTCGCTTGGATAGCCGCCAATGCTGCCGAAGAGCAGAGGCTCCATGGTCGAAAGGATATCACACCCTACTGGCGCACCCTGAAGAGCAACGGAGCGATAAACGAGAAGTATCCTGGAGGAGCGCAGGCGCAGAAGACACTGCTTGAAGAAGAAGGCCACAGAGTAATTCGAAAAGGAACAAAGTACGCTGTCGCAGACTACGAGATGTTCTTGGCGAGAACATGAAATAGCGAAACCGTCACGTCTCAAGCTTAGTGAATCGCGATGGCGATGTCGCCCGCAAGTTTACTGTCGCATATCTGGTTGGGACGCATCTTCGAGATCTCGTATCAACTCGAAACAGTGTCTTGATCTCGACCCCAGTCGCTTTCCGCACATTATTGACGCCTTGATATTCCGGTTTTTCTAGAACGGAGAACACGTCCGTGATTATGACATTCCTTTCCTGTAGCGCGGATATCAGCGCAGCAAGCGTCCCGCCGGTCGATACGGCGTCGTCAATGATCAGAACTCGGTCTCCCGCTGAAACGCCGTAGATCCAGTAGGTTCCGTGCTCGAACCCAGACGCGTAACGAGCCTTCGCAAGAAAGTTTGACGTATCATAGAAGTTCCTCTTCCTGACAACTGCAAGCGGTTTACACTTGAGGCTCGCCACCAGCTGAGCGATAGGGAGTCCCAGCGATTCCGCCGTCACTACCTTGTCAATGTCGTCGTCTGTCTGTTGGTGTATCATGTTTGCGATCCATTCGGACCAGAGAGGATCCGGCGGAGGTATGTTCTCTGTAAGCGGATTGACGATGTATCGGTAGACTCGCTTGACGCCCCGTCCGTACCATTTCCGCTCCACGACGCGGCTTCGGCGGTAAGCTTGAACGATTTGCTTGATCGTCGCCTTCTCAAACTTCTTTGTCGCAGAAGCCGACTCTTGCAGGGGATCCTGGAAGCAGCTACGTTTTCCTAGATGACAGGCTGGGCCGGTTTGTTCAACTCGGTACAGTAGAGCGTCACCGTCGCAGTCTGCCAGAATCTCGATGATTCGTTGCACGTTTCCCGACGTTTGTCCTTTCTTCCATAGCTCATTTCGCGAGCGGCTCCAGTAATTTGCAAAGCCGGTTCTCACGGTCTCCTTCAGAGCGCTCGCGTTCGCGTAGGCGACCATTAGAACTTCGCGTGTCGCGTAGTCCTGCACCACAACAGGGATCAGCCTCTGCTTCTTGACGGTCAGCTTGTAAGCCAGGTCATCTATTCTCATAGCCTAGTCTCGACTCCATTTTGCTTCAGGTACTCCTTCACTTCAGGAACCGTGAAGGTTCCGTAGTGGAAGACAGACGCGGCAAGCGCCGCGTCCGCGGATGTGCGTTTGAAGACTTCGAGGAAATGTCCTAGCCTGCCGCAGCCGCCGCTAGCGATGACTGGCACGCGGACAGATGAGCAGACCGCGCTCGTCAGCGGCAGGTCGAAGCCATCAAGGGTTCCGTCTCGGTCAATTGACGTGAGCAATATCTCGCCTGCCCCTTCATGCTCGCATTGGCGCGCCCACTCCAAAGCATCTAGTTGAGTCTCAGTCCTTGCGCCGTACGTTCGAACCTGGAACCACTCGTTGCCGTTCCCGGGAACTCGACCAGCGTCCACTGCGACTACGACGCACTGCTGTCCGAAGATATCGGCGATCTCCGTGATCAGCGAAGGATTCTCAACCGCGGCCGTGTTGACAGCCACCTTATCGGCGCCTGAGCATAGGATCTCTCTCACGTCCGCCAAGTTTCGGATACCTCCGCCTACCGTGAATGGTATGTCTAGCACCCTCGCCGCTTCTCTGACTAGGTTGATTCGGATGTCCCTCTTCTCAGCAGAGGCCGTTATGTCTAGGAAGACTAGTTCGTCGGCTCCTTGGTCGCGGTAGACTGAGGCAAGCTCAACCGGGTCGCCTGCGTCTTTGAGGTCGATGAAGTGTCGGCCCTTCACGACTCGTCCGTCTTTGACATCGAGGCATGGGATGATGCGTTTCGCGAGAGGCAAGTGGTCAACCAGCTCCTACTTTGATCGCTTCAGAAATCGGCAGAGCCCCCTCCAACAGCGCCTTGCCAATTATGACAGCGTAAGCTCCGGCGTGTCTGAGGGCGGCCACATCCGTCGTCGATCTCACGCCGCCGCTCGCGAGCACCCTTGCCTCACCATACCACTGGCAGACGCGTCTGATCGTGTCAACGTCCGGCCCGTCCATCATTCCGTCTCGTTCAGTAGACGTGAGCAGGAAGCTCTGCACACCAGCTCGTATGAGACGATTCAACGCTTCGCGGAGCTTGATTCCTGAGAGTTGACGCCAACCCTGAATGAGTACCTCTTCACCGCGGTAGTCGAGCGCCACGATAATCTTCGGCAGGGTTGCGATCTCCGAGATCTGGCTGAATGTGTTTTCGTCTGTGAGTGCGACGGTTCCGACTACAAGCGCGTCTGCCCCGGCCTCTATCAGTTCGCGCGCAACTGTCGGGGTCCGTATGCCGCCTCCAACTTGGACAGGCGTCTCTGCCGACTGTATGACCCGTCGAATGGCATCGACGTTGTTCCCTTGGCCGAAGGCTCCGTCCAAGTCTACGACGTGAAGCCCGCCGATTCCTGCTCTCGACCAAGACTGAGCTAAAGCAGCAGGATCGTCTCGGTAGAGCTTCACGTCACTCGCTCGGCCTTTCCGAAGCCTCACAACGCGGCCTCGCATCAAGTCGATTGCACCATACACCCTCGTCTACGAGCTACCTCCTCAGAATCCTCGCAAAGTTGCGCAACAACGCCGCGCCTATCTTGCCGGATTTCTCTGGATGGAACTGGGTACCGATCAAGGTCGCAGACTCGATGACCGACGGGAAGACTACTCCATACTCAGTCCGCGCTGCAACAATCGATTCATCGCTCTGCGGATAGTAGGAGTGGACGAAGTAGCACCAAGAGCCGTCTCGGATTCCTTCAAGGATACCGTTCGGCTTTTCGATGCTCAGCCGGTTCCATCCCATGTGAGGGATCTTCACCGAATCAGGTAGCCGTACGACCTTCCCTTTGACCAGACCCAATCCCTTGGCCGGTCCTTCTTCGCTCGACTCAAACAGCAGCTGCATGCCAAGACAGATCCCAAGAATCGGCTTTCCTTCGCTCGCCAGTTCAGCAATTCGATGTCGATACTGGTTCAGCTTTGAGGTGGCTGGTCGAAAGTTGCCGACGCCCGGCAAAACTAGCCCGTCAAGCTCTGACGTTTGAGAGATGGAGTCGACGACTTTGGTTTCGAGTCCTTGGCACCTGAGGGCTAATGTTATGTTGAAGAGATTTCCCGCACCGTAGTCGAAGACGGCGACGCTCAACTATACCACTCCCTTTGAGCTTGGCGGCCCGCTTCGGCGCACGTCGATCGCGCACGCCTGCCTGAGCGATAGAGCGAGCGCCTTGAACGCCGCCTCGACGTTGTGGTGATCATTCGCGCCGTACTGAACCTTGACATGCAAGCTGGCTTGGAGCGAGTTCGCCAGCGAGTTGACGAAGTGGACTATGTCCTCGCTCCTGAGGCCCTCTATGGACGGATTTGTGATCTTGACGTCAACGGACGAAAAGGGACGGCGCGCTAGGTCTACTGACGCGAGCGCCAACGCGTCATCCATAGGCACCAAGGCCCAGCCGAAACGCGTGATCCCGTCCCTTTCGCCAAGCGCCTTGGACATGGCTTCTCCAAGCGTGATCGCCACATCCTCCACGACATGGTGAGCGAGGTCGCCAGACGCCTCAACTTGGATATCCATGAGGCTGTGGGTTGCAAGCGTGACCAAGAGGTGATCAAGGAATGGGATTGTGGTCTTCACAATTGCCTTGCCGGATCCGTCGACCGCCACCCTTGTCTTCACCTTCGTCTCTCTGGTGGTTCTGACAACATTTCCTGTTCGAGCCAAACCAATCACCTCACACCCGAGAGCAAAGCAGGTAGGTCGTTCACTGATTCCAGGATCGCGTCAGCGCCAAGTTCCGCAAGCGCCGAGACTCTGCGCTGACTGTACGCGACCCCGGTTACGCCGCAAAACGCGAAGTTGGGACGTACGCGTCTCGCGTTGTTGGTCATCATCAGGTCCTCCGCGGAATCTCCGACGTAGAGGATAGTCTTCAAAGTCCGAGCCTGTTCAGCGGCGACCAGAAGAGGTTCCGGACTGGGCTTGCCTGGAATTGGCTGCGTTACGTCTAGGTTCGGGTCGTGGTCCTCAAGAAATACCATTGGGCCGTCTTGGAAGAACTTGATTAGTCCGCCGAGAGTGTACTCGGTCCCCAGCCGTGATCTGCCCGAGAGAATGCCCATTCCGCCTTTCGGAAACAGGGATGACAAGGACCGCAGCGTTTCCGTTGATACTATGACTTTCTCGGAATCGATCAGACCAGTCTTACAACCAACGACGGGGTCAAGTCCATGAAGCCTCCTCAGCAGCACAGGGCCGTAGTAGTACTCGTCGAAGACTCTGCTGAGCAGACTTGACGCTGGACCGCCGGGATAGCCGAGTCTTTTCAGCAGTTCGTCCACGCACGGAGCCGCACTCGGAACAGCCTCTTTGACCGCATTGACGAACACACTACACCCCTTCGATGCCATCTCCAGTAGGCGCAACACCTCGCCCACGAACGCTTCCGACTCGAGCGTTTCCTGCAGTTTCTCAACAGACTCGTCCCGAGTCTCCAGACATTTCATGACTCTGTCGCTAGGAAGACTGGCTGTTACGCTCACCAAGATGGCCGCTGTTGCGTCGATGTCGTTGTTGTATTGCCCGGTTCCCCGTAGAACCTCAACTAGCTGCTGGACCGGAAAGCTCGGTTTTAGTCTCAGTCCGAAAATATTCGACAGGAAATACTCGGTCGTCGTCTCGATCGCTCGGTCATACGAGGTACGTGAGTCGATCAGGACGCCGTCGCAGTCGAACACGATCGTGTCAACGAGCCTAAGCGTATCCATGCTCGTGAGCCGCAGTAATGCAGGGTTGCCGTTCAGGGTTAGGCGCTCGTAGTCGTCAAAGCTGTTCGTCGCTCATCACCTCTTCAAGCGCGGCCAGAAACTTCTCGTTCATAGGCCTAGTTCCGACCGTTACTCGCAGGCACCCCCTGAAGTCAAGCACGTCGCCTACGTCTTTCACGGATACCCCGAGCGATCGCAGTTTCGCCGAAAGCACGGAGGAATCCCGATTCGTGCAGACTAGGACGAAATTCGTTTGCGAATCGAAGACCGTGAGTCCTTCCAGTCGTCTGAGACGGTCTATCAGCCAGCTCCGCTCCAGCTTCATCTTCGAAACGCCGTCTTGCATGGCATCCAGATTTCGTAGACACTCGATTCCGAGTCTAGCCGAGAACCTGCTGACAGGATAGGGGAATTGCACCTTCTCAGCGAAGGTGCTGCTCACTCGTGGATTTGCGATCATGTAACCAAGCCGTGCTCCTGCTATCCCGAAGGCCTTTGAGAAAGTTCTCATCACCGCCAAGTTCGGGTGCGCTCGAATCAGTGGAACAAGAGAACGCTCAGTGAACTCCGCATACGCTTCATCCAGAACCATCAAACCCGGAAACCCAGTGAGCAGTTCCACGATGTCGGTTTCAGAGAACTGATTGGCTGTGGGGTTGTTGGGCGAGCATAGGAACATGATCGACGCCCCCGACTGGTCAGCTGCCGAGAGAAGACGCGGTACGTCGAGTGAGAAGTCTCTCTGTAGAGGAATCCGAATGAGCTTGCCCCCAGCCAGCTCGACCCGGAGTCCGTAGAACGAATAGGTTGGCCAGGCGGCAACCGCGGAGTCCTCTTTCTGCAAGATCGTTGCTGCTAGGTCGATCGCCTGGTCTCCGCCATTCGCCAGCACTACGCATTCCGGCTCAACCTGAAGCCACGCGCCGAGCATCTCACGCAGCTCGGCTAGTTCCTCGCGCGGGTAGGTTCGAAGATCGCACCGCGCTGCCTCTTCAGCGATCCCTTGGATGAAATTCTCACTAACAAAGTAGTTCTCGTTGCTGTCGAGACCCATCAGCGAGCTATCGGACTCTGCGGCGCTTCGAACCATGGTGTAACCTTCCGATGCCTGAAGTCTCGCGAGGATCCTTTCGAGCTTGTCGATCTTGTCGTCTCTGTGCTTCAATTTCTCAGACGCTCCAGTATTGCGATAGCATGATTCTCCAAGCCCTCGGCCCTTGCGAGAAGTATTGCAGGTTGTGCAATGCTGCGCAGGCCGTTCCGAGTGCAGCTGACGATTTCCGCGCGGCGCATGAAGTCCCAGACTGACAGGCCGGAGTATGATCGTGCGAGTCCTCCAGTCGGAAGTATGTGGTTGCTTCCGGCTGAGTAATCGCTGGCGGCGCTTGTCGAGTAGTCTCCCACGAGCAGCAACCCGCAGGTCTTAATCTCCTTTGCAATCTTCTTGGCGGATCCCATCAGCTGAACATGTTCGGGGGCGAACGCGTTTGCGAACTTCGCCGCGTCGCTTCGGTTCCTGGCTATGCAGATAAAGAAGCTGCGTTCCAACGCCTTTCTGGCTATCTCGCGACTTGTTCCTTCCTCAAGCACTTCGGATAGAGCTGAAATGACTCTTCTAGCGTTTGATGCGGAGTCGGTAACGAGTCCGCACATGCTCCACGGCGAATGCTCTGCCTGCGCCACGAGATCTCGAGCCACGAACTCGTCTTGGAACTCTTCGAAAGCTACAATGAGTAATTCCGTAGGGCCTGCAGGCAGATCTATGGCGAGATCATTGCAGACGATCTGCTTCGCGGCCACCACGTATGGGCCGCCGGGTCCAATGATCTTGTCCACCGCTTCAATCGACTCTGTCCCATACGCCATCGCGGCAACGGCTTGGGCGCCGCCGACCTTGTAGACCTCGTCGACCTCACAAAGTTCAGCGGCAGCAGCTACGAGAGGACTGAGCCCTCCATCAGGCAGCGGCGGGGAGCACACCACCGTTCGGGCAACGCCCGCCGTCTTCGCTAAGACCGCGCTCATGATGAGCGAGCTTGGGTACGCCACCCGGCCGCCTGGAACATAGCATCCGACACTGTCGAATGGTAAGAAGACTCTGGCAATTCGGACGCCTTTTCGGGAGGACGTGGAAGATCTGACCATTTTCAGGTCTAGAAGCGCCTGACTGCGTAATCGTTCAGCGACGAACCTCAGCGCTTCAATATCTTCAGGAGGAACCTTTGCAGATGCGAGGCGCATCTCTCGTTTCGTTGCCGCAAGTGTGCGCGGGCGCGTTCCATCGAGCCGCTGAGACCATCTTCGAACCGCGGAATCTCCGTGCCTCCTCACGTCGAGCACGATCTTCTCCGTGACGCGTCTGACGGAAGGGTCAACGGCGGCTATTTTCCGCAGATCCCTTGCAGTCTCACGGATCCTTCCCGCCGTGAGACGCACAATCCTAGTCTTGAGATAGGGTCCCATTGTTCTCCTCTCGGCCGATCTGCTCCAGCGGTAGGATCTGCTGCGGCTCGTGCACTACCAGGCCCTGCGCGAGTTTCCGTAGAATGGGCAGAAGTCTGAAGAACTCTGACTTGTCGATGACTGTGTTGATCGAGAACCAGTTAGGATCGGAGAGCGGGCTGATCGTAGGGCGTTTCAGTGCCGGAAGCCGGGAAAGAAGTTCCTCCAAGTTCTCCTTCCTAACGTTCACGAATATGTGCAGCTTGGCTTCGGCTTCTACGACTCCTTTCAGCAAGGTGAGGATGTCGTAGATCTTCTCACGCTTTCCCGCATCCTTGAGAGATTCTCTGTTGACGATCAAGACCGCTGTGGACTGGACGACCGTATCCAGAGCTCTGAGCTTGTTCGCCTGCAAAGTGGTTCCAGTTTCAACAACATCCAAGATTGCATCCGCTTCTTCCGGAGGTTTCGCCTCCGTCGCCCCGAAGGATAGATAGATCCTCGCAGCCGAGTTGTCGCCCTTGGTCCACCATGGCGTTATGACCAATGGCGTCTTCGTTCCAAATCTTCGACGATACGACGCTAGAGAACTTACGTATCGTGCCGTAAGGTTGAGATATTCAGTCGAGACGCGCACCGGTTTGCCCGAGCGCCAAAGTCCTTCAGCATACTCGTCAGCCGAGTTCGCGTGCGCCGATTCAGGAACCGCGAAGACGAGCTTCACCGCGCCGTATCTGAGGTCGAAGAGTATCTCAACGTCAACGTTCGTCTCTTTGATCCAGTCTTGCCCAGTGATTCCAACGTCGTAGGAGCCTTCGTTGACCGCGATCGGTATCTCCTGGGGGCGAAGAAGCTTCACCTCCACCTCCTCGTCGCTTAGTACAGGCCGGTAGGTGCGGTCTTTGCCGTAGATTCTGTACCACGCCTTCTCGAGAAGGCTAAACGTGTCTCTCTCAAGGGAGCCCTTTGGAATTGCCAGCCTAACCCTAGTTGTCAAAGGAGAGCCTCCTCGGGAACGATGTAACGCCAGAAGAAGAGAACACCGGCTGGCGTATCGGGCGCGATACAGCCGTTTCAGAAAGTCCTCGTTCGATCAGCGAGAGGCGTGGCATTCTACGCGTGAACGCAATCGCCTGATGTGAACTACATCCCTCACTTAAGCCACGACCTGCGGCCTCAACACCCGCGCAGATATTTAACCATTGTTAAGGGGGCGTTGCTATTTGTTCCGAGTTCCAGCGGGATCCGCAAATAGGATGTTTAGAGATGTCAGCGAGTTGCGAAAATCAAGGATGACAACTTTGCCGAGACCTGGTTGCCGAATGGGCCTAAGCCTGACGGGAAACGGGCTGTGAGTTATCCTCCGCCTTAGCCTATATTCTCGAGGCAGGGAGGGTGCGAAAAGTGGAGCAGGTAGCAATCGTCGCAAGAGTTACACGAGACATAGGTTCCGGGGCACTCATACGTACGGGGTTTCAGACTCATTGCGCAACCTAGCCTCGCTGGAATGCGTTTTCCTCCACCCGGAGGGTACAGTTTCGGGTGTAACTCGTATCGCTTATAAGGATTTCGTACCCATGGGGTCAGAGCGCTCCGTTTTTCATCTCGATTAGGCGATTTTCGAAACGCCCAGTCAAAGAGTAATACTACGTAGTTTGCCGCTGGAGGGCAACCATCTGGCATATGCAAACTGGTCGTGGGCGATGGGTTCGTGGTTTACAGGTTGCATTGCAATGTCTATTCCTCCTTCCGCGTCCAGCACAATGGTCCAGACCTCCCTGTGCGAGGTGTCTCACATCAGGCCATCTCAATTGAGCGTGCCAGCCTCTTTCGTTATTGGTACGTCGGCGGGGGTCCGAAAAGTGTGATGCTAGAACGAAAAGCGTTCCAAGGCCCCAAGCTGCGTTCGAAAACCTTATAAAACATCCGAGTTTCATGCCCAGCTACTTCCGTAGTGCTCCATCATGAAGGCTTGCAGAGGGATCCAACACAGGGTCATGATACTCGACTCGACGCTGCGCGAGGGCGAGCAAACTGCTGGTGTGGCATTCAGAATAGACGAGAAGGTAGAGATCGCTCGCAAGCTCGACGAAGTCGGAGTGAAGATGATAGAGGCCGGAGATCCGAATGTTTCTCAGGACGTACGTGAAGCGGTGAAGAGAATAGCCAACGATGGGCTCAAGGCCGAGGTGCTGGCGCATTGTCGGGCAATCATTGAAGACATCGACACAGCGATATCCTGCGATATCCCGAGAGTCGCGATCTTCCTAGGCACATCAGACACCCACCTAACCTACAAACTGCGGCGCGACGGAAAGAAGGCCATCGAGATGGCTGTCAAAGCGATTGAACACGCACGATCCTCCGGGCTGAAGGTGAGATTTACAGCAGAAGACGCAACTAGAACCGACTACGGATTTCTAGTCCAAATATGCCGGGCAGCGGTCGAGGCTGGAGCTGATAGGATAAGTGTGCCAGACACAGTCGGCGTGACGACACCCGAGCTCATTCGAGACTTGTTTCGAAACCTGAAGAGGGAGGTAAGAGCCGAATTTGACGCCCACTGCCACAACGACATGGGACTGGCTCTGGCAAACACGCTCGCTGCGCTAGAGTCAGGAGCCACAGTGGCGCACGTCACCGTCAATGGACTAGGCGAAAGAGCCGGGATCACATCGCTCAGCGAACTTGCAGTGGCATTGAAAATGAGATATGGCGTAGAGACGGTGAAGCTTGCTGAGCTACCTGCGGTTTCTCTTCTAGTGGAGAAATACAGTGGCCTCGCACTATCGGCGAATGCGCCTATTGTTGGAGATAACGCTTTCTCACACAAAGCCGGCGTACACACAGCGGGGGTCCTGGCCAACCCCCGTACATACGAAGGTTTTCCACCTGAGCTCGTAGGCAGACACAGAGAGATTATCATCAGCAAGTACGCAGGAACTCACGCGGTCAGAGCTAGGCTTGAAAGGTTGGGAATTTCTCTCAGCGACGATCAGATCCTATCGGTCGTGGAGAAGATAAAGGAGAGAACCGAAGTTGGCAGCTTCAGAGACCCGGACCTAATCGAACTGGCTGAGAAATCCACAGGATTGAACTTCTCAGCGCAGATACCGCAATACACGGAAGCACTAGTATTCGTGAAATGCGAGTCCAATGTGCACACATCTTCCATAGCTCGAAAGATACGGGTGATGAGAGGCGTCAACCGTGTATACGAAATAAGCGGAGACTACGACGTTGAACTATCTCTCACGGCTAGCACCACACCTGAGTTGAATGATTGTCTCGAGAGAATAAGAACGATCGATGGGGTCGTGAGCACCAACACTCGACTTGTACTCAAGAAGTTCGAAAACAAAGAAGGCTCTGGAGGAGTGTAGACGCCTGGGTCTTGCACAGAAGATCTTGAGCGCCAAGGCCGGGCGGGAGGTTCAACCGGGCGAGATCATAGTAGTGGAACCAGACATAATCTTTGCACACGACACCACAGCTCCATTGGCCATTGAGGCTATAGAACGGCTAGGTAGAGAAATCGCAGATCCGACGCGCGTAATCTTCTTCATCGATCACGTAGTTCCACCATCAAATGTTGATGCAGCAACCCTCCAGAAGACCCTGAGAACATTCGCCAAGAAACATGGGATCAAGCTGATAGCCGACGGTGTCTGCCACCAAATCATCGCAGAGAGACTCGCAAGACCGGGAATGGTCATAGTAGGGGGCGACTCGCATACCTGCACTAGCGGCGCGCTCGGCGCTTTCGCTGCAGGTATGGGATCCACCGATATCGCCATCGCTATGTCCACTGGAAAGATTTGGCTCAGAGTTCCGGATTCTTACGGAATTAGACTGGAGGGCACGTTACCGCTAGGCGTTGGTGCGAAAGACATTGCCTTGAAAGTCTGCTCTCTAGTCGGTGATGCAGGAGCAGACTACATGGCAGTGGAATACACAGGGCTCGCCGAAAGAATGCTTCTTGCAGACAAGTTGACTCTCACAAATCTAGCAGTTGAGATGGGGGCGAAGACAGGGCTTGTGGGGGGCGGATCTGAATGCACGAAGACATTGGAACTGGACGTGTCAGACCTTAACCCTCAGGTGGCAGCTCCTCCTACGCCTTCTAACGCTAAGCCTGTTCAAGAAGTGAAAGGCGTGGCCGTGGATCAGGTGGTGATCGGTACCTGCACGAACGGACGGATTGAGGATCTAAGAATCGCGGGTACGATTCTCAAGGGACGACACGCGGAGGCAAGGACTGTGATAGTTCCTGCCTCAAGGGCAGTCTACCTCCAAGCTATCAGCGAAGGCCTGATCGAGACATTCATCGAGTGCGGAGCATTTGTTTGCCCACCGGGATGCGGACCTTGTCTAGGTAGACACATGGGTGCTCTGGCGCCGGGGGAAGTGTGTCTATCAACGTCAAATAGGAACTTCATTGGCAGAATGGGCGATCCTTCCTCTAAGATCTACTTGGCTTCTCCCGCGACTGCCGCGGCGACCGCCGTTGAAGGAAAGATAACAGATCCTAGGCGATTTATGTGAGAATATGGAAGTTCGGAGATAATGTCAACACCGACGAGATAACTCCCGGAAGATACAACGTGACCACAGATCGGAACAGGCTGGCGAAATGCGCATTCGTGGAGGTTAGGCCTGACTTCTCTGCCGGGGTCGGGAGCGGCGATGTCATAGTCGCGGGAAGAAACTTTGGATGCGGCTCAAGCAGAGAGACGGCACCTCTTGCCTTGAAAGCTTGTGGAATCGCTGCGATCATTGCTTTTTCGTTTGCAAGGATATTCTACAGGAATGCTGTCAACCTTGGCCTCCCAGTGTTTGTTTCGCAAGATATTCCCGAAGCTGCACAAGATGGCGACACTGGAGAGATAGACCTCGTCAACTACACTCTCACGATAGGGGACAAGGTCTTCACTCTACCAAGGCCGCCTCAATTTGTGATAGATATCGTCCAATCTGGAGGAGTGATCAACTTTCTCAAGAACGGTGGAACGCTAGGCTAACCTGCAGAAGGCTTCCGGAAGGAGGTAGGCTCGATTTTATCGACACATGCTGCGTGCTGATGATATTTGAAGATGAAGAAGCATGATCAAGATCGCGGCATTATCAGGTGACGGAATAGGGAAAGAAGTGGTCCCAGGAGCTCTGAAAGTTCTGAAAGCCCTAGATTTGGGCTTCCAGTTCCTCGAGCTTGACGCAGGCTACGACTGCTGGAAGAAACGAGGTGAAAACCTACCAGCTGAAACAATTTCTGCCATGCAGGAGTGCAGAGCAGCGCTCATGGGGCCCTTCACCACACCGATTGGCCTGAAAGAGTACGAGAGCACTGTCATGAAGATCAGAAAAAAGTTCGACCTATTCGCAAACATCAGACCCGCAAGATCCCGCCCCGGGATTCAGTGTATTGCGCGCAATGCAGATTTCGTGATCGTCCGAGAGAACACAGAGGGACTCTACGCAGGGATAGAATGGCGTACTCCTAAGGGAGCGTGCGCTCTGAGAGTAATAACGGTGCACGCTTCCGAAAGAATCGCTAGAGTCGCCTTTGAGCTAGCGAATAGTAGGAAGAGGAGGGTGACAATAGTTCACAAGGCCAACATACTGAGACAGAGCGATGGCTTGTTCAGGGAAACTTGCTTGGACGTTTCCAAGAACTATCCAGAAATCAGTACCGACGAAAAGATTGTAGATGCCGCCGCAATGTCGTTGGTAGCGTCCCCCGAAACCTTTGACGTTCTAGTGACTCCAAATCTCTATGGTGACATCTTATCAGATCTTGCAGCACAGCTAGTCGGAGGCATAGGACTCGCACCGAGCGCAAGTGTGGGAGAGAAGTATGGAGCATTCGCTCCGGTTCACGGATCTGCCCCAGACATAGCTGGAAAGGGAATCGCCAATCCAATAGCAACTGTCCTCTCAGCAGAGATGATGCTGGACTACTTGGGCTATCGACAAGACGCTAGAAGACTCGGTGAAGCCGTGGGGAAGGTTCTGGCCGAAGGAAAGGTACGCACTCCCGACTTGGGCGGGACTTCCAAGACGAATCAGGTAGCCGATAGGATAGTCAAAGAACTATCGATGAGATGACTGAAGCTTGATCATACGAGGTGCACTAGTGAGATACTACTGAGTTGAATTTCGAACGCCAAAAATGAATCGTAAATTCTTCCTGACGGATTGGTGCTTCTCTTATCGCTTGATTTTTGCGTCTAATTGGAGATGCCTGGATGTGGTTGGATTCTCCTTGAATCGAGTAGCACGAGCTTGTTCAACGCCTCTCGGAATACTTGGGTGGCCTCCAGATACTCCCGTATGCTGATCCGCTCATCCGCTGTGTGGTCTAGATGTGAGTTTCCTGGTCCATATGCTATCATGGGCCGCTTAATCGCGGCCGCGAAGGCGTTGATATCAGCTGTTCCGGACTTCCTCACCAAGACAGCCGGCTTTGATGTAACTTTCCTGATTGCCCACGCAAAGGATCGCACAAGCGCAGACGATTTGTCTGTTTCGAAAGGTTCCTCCTTGTCTTCCAACTCAATTTGGATGTTTACATTAGGGTGCTGCCCGCGCAATTGCTTCGCGCAATCTTGGGCTCTATCTAGAAACCTTTGGAGGGTGATTTGGGGAGGAATCCTTATGTCCGCGTGGAAGGTGCACTTGGACGGAACTCTACCAAAACCGTCTCCTCCTTCGATTCCAGTTAGGCAGGATGTTGTAGAGTAGAATCGGCTCCTAAGATCTTCCTCAGCGAAATGGATGCTCGATATTGCTTTCCAGACTTGGAAGGCGATTTCGACAGCGTTTTCAAATAACCACGGCGCAGCGGCGTGCCCGGTTTGAGTTTCGCAGATCACCTTCAAATGCAGGCTTCCCTTGTATGCAATGGTGACATTTCCGGCGCCGCTAGGCTCTCCGAAAATAGCGTAGTCAGCGGAGATGCCTTTCCTGATGATGTTCCTGATGCCTTTGCCCGTGCCCTCCTCGTCAACGACTGCGACGAGTAGAAACTGGCCACGCCATCGTGTCTTGATCATTTCCGCACAGGCCACAATCATGGTCGCAAGAGACGCCTTTGCGTCCACGGCCCCTCTTCCGTACATGCTGCCTTTCTCGATTCTTACGGGGATGAAGCCTGGAATTGTGTCCATGTGCCCGCATAACATGACTGAGGGCGGCCCGGCTCCGACCTTGCCTATGACGTTTCCAACCTCGTCTCTCGAAACCGTAAAGCCTATTCTTGCCATTTCTTCGGCGAGGAAATCAGCAATTTCGTTCTCATGTCCTGAGGGACTGTAGATGTCGAGCATCCTATTCAGTAGCCGCACTGGGTAGTCTTGCATATTCCTCTGTCTCCACAGCCGTACCGAGAACGTCGACTGCCTGATTGATCTGGTCCGAGGTTATTACCACCGGAGGCAAGAATCGGATGACATTTCGTCCTGCGTCGAGAACGAGAACTCCTCCGTTCATGCATTCCGTTATAATGTTGAGTACGTCGAATCTGAGTTCAATGCCAAACATCAGGCCCAGTCCTCTCACTTCTCTGATGATGCTGGTTCTCGACTGAAGCCTCTCGAGGCTCCGTCGAAAATGTTCTCCCAAGCTCGCGGCTTTCTCCCACAGTCTCTCTTGAGTCATCAGGTCGAAAGATGCTTTGCAGGCGGCGCATACAACTGGGTTTCCGCCGAAGGTGCTAGAGTGCTCACCCACTTTGAGAGCGGACGCAATCTCGCTCTCGGAGATTGTAATTCCTATGGGTAGGCCACCTGCCACGGCTTTTCCGAGACATACGATATCAGGAACTACATTCCAGTGCTCGGAAGCAAACACTTTTCCAGTACGGCCGAAGCCTGTCTGCACCTCGTCAAAGATCAAGAGGACATTCCTCTCGTCACAGATTTCCCTTAATTCTCTGAGGAACTCTGCGGGTGGCAGCCTGACCCCCCCTTCTCCCTGAATCGGCTCAACTATGATTGCGGCTGTCTTCTCAGAGATTGCCTGTCTCACTTTCTCAGAGCTACCGTATGGAACGTGTCTAAAGCCGGGGACTAGGGGCTCGAAAGGCTCACGATACTTCTTATCCCAAGTCGCTGACAAAGCGCCCATGGTCTTCCCGTGAAAGGAGCCCATCATCGCGATGATCTCCGGCTTTCCAGTTGATTTGCGTGCGAACTTCAGGGCAGACTCTACTGCTTCTGTCCCACTGTTTGAGAGGAAGACTTTGTCGAGACCTTTGGGCGAGACCTCGACGATCTTCTTTACGACCTCTGATCGCACGTCATTGTAGAATGACCCGTGGCAAGCGATTAGCCTGGCGGTTTGCTTCTTGATGGCTTCGACGATTGTTGGGTGGCAATGGCCGAGGAACGACACTCCGTAACTGCTTGTGCAATCAATGTATTGTCTGTCATTTGCATCCCAAACCAGTGCGCCTTCGCCTCTAACAAGGATCGTGGGCCTCTTGGCATAGACTGCGGTCATCAGCGTTTGGTCAATTTCTACGATCTCTTTCGCGTTCATCGAGCTATCACTGTGCCAGATTCATGGGCTAGAGCTGATGAGATCGGGCTCTTCGCTAAGCCAGAGCAAACTACTACCTCATCTATGCCCATCTCAAGGGCTTCCATTGCGGCGTACATCTTTGTGATCATCCCCGCCCCGACCTCGCGCAGTTTGTCTTTCGCTTCTGTCAAGGTCATTCGAGGAATCGACTTGCCGTTCAAGGTGATACCTCCAACATCGGTCAGGAGGACAAGTCTATTCGCTTTTAGAGATCCAGCTATGTACGCTGCAGCTCGATCGCCGTCAACATTCAGGGGTTCAAACCCGTCGCTTACCGCCACAGGTGCTACAACCGGGAAGTAGCCTTTCATGATCAAGAGCGTCAGTAGTTCCGCGTTTACCTTTGATATCTTGCCAGTATACCCTCCGTCTATGACTCTCTTTCTCCCTCTTTCGTCGACAATAACTAGGTTCTTCTTGCGTTCCGCCTGTATCAAAAGACCGTCCAGTCCTGATAATCCCACAGCAGGTATGCCTTGCGATTGAAGAGTCAGGACTAATTGCTTGTTGATTTTTCCCGACATTACCATCATGTAGATTTCGGCCGTCTCTTTATCGGTATATCGGCTTCGGAAGCCGCCTGGCGATACGATGAATTTCTGCTCCTTGTTCAGTCTCGCCGCGATATCTGTAACTTCTCTTCCGCCCCCGTGGACAAGGACAATCTTATCGTATGTTAACCTCTGTTTCAGGTCACAGACGAAGTCAGAGGGGATGCCTGATCGAAGAGTGCTTCCACCGATCTTTACAGTGACAAGCATTTTGATCACATCGGGTGGAACCCTGAACTCTCTAACGCGGTTCGCTCGTCAATTCCAACCATGATGTTGAAGCATTGCACGCCTTGCCCCGATGCGCCTTTCATTAGATTGTCTATCGCCGAGAACAATACTATTCGGTCAGCGTAAGTGTCTAGTTCAAAACCGATATCGCAGTAGTTTGACCCGGCAACTACTTTGGGATCCGGCAGCTGGTAGAGCCCCTTCCGGTCTCGAACTAGCCTAACGAAAGGCTCGTTTTGATATTTCGACCTGTACGCCCTCCACATGTCCTGAGCTACCAAAGGTCTGGTCAGGAAGCAATGCACGGTCGCCAATATGCCCCGTACCATATTCACCGCATGAGGTGAGAACCCTACTTTGATCCGGGTGCCCGCAGCGTCCTCTAGCTCCTGCTCGATCTCCGCAATGTGCCTGTGCCCCGCGGTCTTGTAAGGTCTTACACCCCCGAACCTCTCTGCGTGGACTGATGCAGGGGTCGGCTTAGCTCCAGCTCCAGAAGACCCGATCTTTACGTCAACTGCTATTCTATTCTGCTCGATCGCTCCCTCCTTCAGCGCGGGATACAGCGCTAGAATCGTTGCAGTGGCCATACAGCCGGGGCAGGCGACCAAGCGTGCATTCTTGATTTGTTCTCGATGCAACTCAGGTAGGCCGAACACAGCCTCCTTCAAGAGCCCTGGGTGCGGATGCTCCCATCCGTACCACTTAGGATAGGCGCCCGGATCTCTGAGGCGAAAGTCTGCGCCCATGTCGACCACTTTCAGACCTCGGTCGAGGAGGTTCGGCACGAGCTTGGCAGAGGCTCCGTGGGGCAAGGCGGTGAATACGATGTCGCAGTTCTTGGTGAGGTACGACAAGTCTGGCGGGACGAATTTGAGATCCGTCACTCCTCTCAGATTCGGATGCGTTCGGAACACATAATCCCCGGCCTTTTGACGCGACACTACCGCTGTGATCTCAACTTCCGGATGGTGAAGAAGAAGCCGCAGTAGCTCAGCGCCTACGTATCCCGATGCCCCGACGATTCCAACTCTCATTAAGTTGACCAGCTACTCAATGGCAGATCAGAGTTGACTTCAGCTCCGAATCTCACAATCGGACTGATGATCCATGATGCTTTCAGCGCATTCGAGAAGCGGTTCTGCGACGTTTATCCCAGCGACTAGGCGTGTCTGCTCCCAGAACTCGGGGCAGGCGTTTGCCTCGTGGAATAGTATGCTATTATTCGACCTCTTGATGCTCTCTTCTATTACCTCTTTGACATTTTCATACGGGCCTACACTCATGTAGTCATGATAGGCAGCTTCCAAGAGGCGGTTCCATGTAGAGAAGTCCATGATGCGTTCTTGCTTCCGCTTTATCCTTTTTACAGCTTCGAAGGGTTCTGTCAGCTTTTCAAGCTCTGCCTTGATATGCTCATCATCGACGAACTTGTCTTTGGCAGCATTGAGCATCGCATCTAAAGCTAGGACCCAAGCCTCTCTATCTTGCGCGATTGCCTGTCCGCATTGCACAGCCACTTCAAGAACGTGAGAGGGTAGGCGGACCCCAAACACCATATTTCCTAGGTAGGTGTTTGTCCTGAAGTCCTTGAATCCCGCCCTTGCTAGGGCAGTCGGATAGCAACGGGGAGTTCCTTGACACTTCTTGGCAACGATGATCCTGAGGTCAAAAAACCATTTCGGAACGAACTCTTGGGCGATTAAGCCGACGGGGTTTAGAGTAGATGGTTCGGTCTGATCTACAAGTCTAGTAAGCTCCTCCCGGTTCTTGGCTAGCCTGACCATTCGTCCGTGTGTGCCCGCGTCAGGTTTGATGACAATGGGGCCGTCGCTTATGGTGCCTTGAATCAAGTCAGCGATGTCTTCTTCGTTGTGAATAATGTCGCCCCTGCCCGATATGTGATCGTGGGCGTCACATGGAACGTAGACTGTTTGCGGTATTCTGATGCCTGCCTTCCAGAATCGAAGGAGGGTTCTTAGCTTGCTGAAGCAGACGTGTTCAACCGAGGAAGTGTTTATGACGTACTTTCCGAACGCTTCGAGTATACTGGCCGCGTATAGTCGGCGGTTCTTGCTCTGCGTTCTGTTCAACACAACCTTGGTGTCTCGAATTATGTCAGTGTAATCTTTGCCCTTGGTCCTGAACGAGTAGCCTTCATTCGTTATGCTGGCTGAGACCTTACGAAATGGGATATGAGTTAACTCTATCCCCATCTCTTTTGCCGTCAGCCTTATGCCCATCTCATCTGTCTCGGGCGCCTCGTATGTGATGGCGATGCTCATCGCTTTCTGGGTCTCACGCGTGACTTGAGAACTTTGAACTCTATCACCTTAGCAGATCTCGTTGTCCTGAGGCAAGTATCAGCTCCGTTCAGCGCAGGTTCCGCCGCAAAGCATACCTGTTATAGGCTATTCGCCCCAATCCTCTTTCTCGATCGATATCTCCTTCAGGTCGACTTCGTCACCGTTGATCTGCTTGACCTCAAGCTCGAGACCGCAATCGGGACAACTCACAATCTCGCCTATCACTGCTCCACCTGGTACCCTTATCTCACGTTCACAGTCTGGACACGTCGCCAATTCTTGCCTGCGCACCTCTCCGCCAAGTAGGTGTGAGGCGTTGTCAGTAAATCGGATTGATTATAAAGATTTCGCATCCAAGGAAGCGCGCGCTGTACATATTTCGTCAGAAGTCACCGATTTTCGAACTCGAACTCACTCGACCATCTCGCGGGATGGCGTTGCCTAGTCCGTGGGCGATCTCGGGAGGCGGGCGGAACGAAATTCGCACAAAGTGGGCTGCATTTCGACGGAAATCGTTAAGTTGATCGGGGCTGTCAACGGGGCATAGGGGTCGAGCTGCTTGGACGACCTAGATGAGAGAATCCTGGAACTTCTTAAGGACGACGGGCGTGCGTCGTACACGGAGATTGGCAAGAGAGTCGGACTTTCAGAGGGTGCTGTGAGGAAGAGAATCAAATTGATGGTGGACTCGGGGGTTATTAGCAAGTTCACGGTTCAACTAGGATTCACCAAAGGAGCGAGAGCTGTAGCCCTAATTTCCGTGAATCCTCGAATCCCGACATCCACTGTCTCCGGGAATCTGAAGAAGATTCCGGGAGTGGAAGTGATCTACGAGGTTACGGGCCAGTATGACATAGCTGCGATAATCTCGACATTGAACGTTGCCGAGGTCAATCGATGTGTCGAGAAGATTCGTACGGTCGGAGGAGTTTCGAGTACGAATACGATGATTGTTCTGCGGCAGCAGTAGTAGCTGAACGCTCCAGCTGCTCAAGTGTCAGCAACAAGTCCCGTGACCGGCGCATCCATGGTAATCCTGCCGGCTCACATCTTCTTCTGACCGTCTGGAACGTGGTGGGACCCTAGCTATGAATTTTGAGCCCAGTTCTAGCGGTAATTTTGTCGCGGGCTCGGTGAAGCGAAGGCCCGGTGAAAAGAATTGGGATAGGTTTGTCTCTTCATCTGACCTTCCCTCGAATGTATAGGGATTCTGTCACGAGATAGAACATGTCAAAAGTGTCTGCAAAAGATCTAAATCTATGTGAGGGTGCCTTCCTTATCGGGTGTGTTGTTTGGCAGAGGCGAAGCCATTATCGGGAGAGGTAAGGGAGAGGCTTCCGCGATTAGTCCTGGATTTCGTAGCCATTATCATAACCCTACTGATCGCCTACGTTGTTCTCCCAATTGCTAGCGTCATAAGCTTCAATGTGCCCGTCATCGGATTGTCTGTCGGTCTTGCCGTTGCCGTCATCTTTGTGGTGATACTTGCGATCTTGGTCGTACGCATTCTCCGCGATGCGGCCGCGTTGGCACATGTCAGCTCACATATGCTGTCGAAGGCCGTTCCGGGGCTGGAAGAAGCACATGTGAACCTGGTTCGAAAGGTAGCTCGTGACTTCCTATACGTAATCGTGATACTGATCCTCTTCTATCTCATCACACCTTTCATTGTTTTGATACCCGGAGTTGGCGTGTCGCTTGCCGCGGCAATTCCGATAATCCTGCTTGCGGTCGTCGTGATATTCCTCTATGACGCAGGCCGATTACTCTACGATGAGGTAGCGAAGGCTGTTCACAAGGTAACTGAGACCATAGCATCTGCAGTCGAGGAATCCGAGAAGAAGCCGAGCAAGTAGGCATGCTGAATGCCGAATAGCTTCGCGGACGAGATCCGCTTCCGCCTACCACGCATACTCATCGATGTCGTTACAATGCTCGCGGTCATCTTCGTACTTTACTTAGTCATGCCAGTAGCCTATGTAACAAGCTACGTTGTTCCGGGGATAGGACTTGCGGGCGGCGTGGTCCTTGGCATCGGTGGACTCATCATATCTTTGATAATCGAAGCCCGACTCTACCGTGACCTACAAAGCCTGTCAAACTCCTTTGCAAGTTATGCCGTGGCACGCAGGAAACGCCTAACAACTCGGAGAAAGACCCAACTCAGTCGAGCCTTGGCCGATATCGGAAAAGCGGTTTCCCTTCTAATCTTGCTGGCGCTCATCGCGCCTGTTCTCATTATCATCCCTGGAATCGGTGTCATCGTTGTAACGTTGCCAGTAGTCGGGATACTCGTGGTTTTGGTCTACGGGTGGAAGAGCTGGGACATCGTAAAGGATGAGCTTCAGAGAATCTTCAAAGTGTTCGCGGATGGCGTAGCCAAATCATTCGAGAAATAGGAGAATTATCTCGGTAGCCTCGCGCACGGTTCCTCTGGGATTTGTGATCCAAGCGCAGAAGGCAGGAATCCTGCGAGACATAATTACTGCGGACAGAGCCTTCACAGTCACGATCTCGGGGCAACCGAATGACTTCGCGGTTCACATTGGAATCGGAAAATGGATACAGAACCTGGCTGTGGCAGCTGTGGAAACACTGTTGCTGTCTGTGCTCTTCTTGGCCGTCGATGTCCCTGAAATGCTATGGACAGTTCACGTTGAGAACAAGATCGCGAAAGACATAACGCAAATGGTAGGCTGACAAGCACAAGTAGGACTTGAACTCTCTCGAATCGGGCGAGTCTTGCCGGTTCTGTCTCCGGTCGCCTACTCAGACTTTGCAGCTTGATACGCCCAGTCCAGTAGCTCAATGACGTGGGCTACCTTGGCCTCCATGCCAGCTCGTGCGGCGCCGAGCCGCAGGTGCATCATGCACGGCGGATTTGCTGTCAGAATCAGGTCAGCCTTCGTTGCCGCTATATTGGTCATCTTAGAGTCAAGCAGCTCCATCGAGAGTTCGTTGTTCGTGAACCAGTAGCTGCCCGCGCTCCCGCAGCATCGGTCAGGCTCCTTCATCTCCACGAGCTCAACTCCTGGGATCGCCTGGATGAGGGCGCGGGGCTGCTCGCGGATCTTGCGGACATGGGCGAGGTGGCATGGGTCTTGGTATGTGGCCCTAGCCTCAATCCGTCCGAACGACTTGTTCAGGTCGATGCCGGTCAGGAACTCGCTCACGTCCATGACCTTCTCGCTGAATCTTTCAGCTCTCGTGGCGTACCGTGGGTCTCCTCTCAAGAGTTCAGCATACTCTTTCAGCGCCGCGCCGCATCCGCCAGCGTTGGAAATCACAAACTCCACGTCCGCTTCCTCGAACGCATCGATGTTCGCCCTAGCCAGCTGTCTGGCGGTCTCAAGCTCTCCGTTGTGGACGTGCAAGGCGCCGCAGCATCTCTGCCGCGCGGGGGTGACGACCTCGCAGCCGTTCTTCGCCAGCACGTTAAGCGTGGCTTCGTTCACGGAAGGGAAGACGACGCTCATGACGCATCCCGAGAAGAAGCCCACCCTGTGCTCCTTCTTGCCCTCGGGTTCGGTCACGGGATGCTCTGTTGCCTTGAAGAAATGCGAGGGAATGTGAGGAATGTACTCATCCAAGGCGCTGAGTCGTCTTGGAAGAAGGCGCATCAGGCCCAACCGCCTCATCGATGTTTGCAGGCCGCTGCGCTGGTAGAGGCGCGTCATCGCGAATAGAGACTCGAGGCTCCTCTGCTCTGGTAGCAGAGCTTTGAAGACCATATAGCTAGCGAAGCGTTCGAGGACGGATTGCCTATGCCTCCGGATCTGCCCTCTTGTCGCTTCCATCAATCGCCCGTACTTGACTCCCGACGGGCAGGAGGTCTCGCACGCCCGGCAGAGCAAGCAACTGTACATGTGACCGACGACGCCCTCTGTCAGGCCAACCCGGCCGTCGAGCACGTTCGTCATGAGGTAGAGTCTTCCCCTTGGGGAATCCGCCTCAACACCGAGGAGACTGTAAGTCGGGCAGGTCATGAGGCACAGCCCGCAGTGGACGCACTTTAGCAAGAACTCCTCAGAGGGATGTTCCAGATCGTCGAAGCCTGACTGTGCTTGCATGAGTATCATATGCCCCCCACGAACCTCCCGGGGCTCAGCATCCCTGCAGGATCGAACTGGGACTTTATCGCCCGCATGAGTTGAAAGTCAGTTCGCGTCGGCCCCCAGACATCGACCAACTCTTTGATCTGAGGCGGGCATCTTTCGACGATTAACGTTCCGTCAAACTGAGAGGTCAGATCTCTCGCCTCAGTGATCACACATGCCAGATCATCAACCCCCGCCGCATGCGTCATCGGCTCCGCCCAGAGATAGAAATGAACCAAACCATTTCCGGCGTGAGATGAGGCGACGCACATGTATCCTCTTCTCGCCGCAAGACGTTCCAAGGCGTCCAGCGCCTCCAAACCTCTGGATATGGGAACGTTCACCTTGCAGGCGACTAGACGAGGCTCCCGCGTGTCCATCGAACGGGCCACATTCCGAATAGTATTCCAAACCTTCTCTTGGTGGGCTCCGTCGAGCACTATACTGTCTGAAGCCCCCGAAGTCTTGGCAAGTTCTCCAGTGGTCGAGAGCTGCTTTCTCACAGATTGATCTACATCACCAAAGCCTACAACAATGACGTACGAAGTCTCGCCCAGTTGAACGCTGGTCTCATCAGCAACCACTCTTGCCGCGCCGGGATTGAGAGCTTCGATGGCGTAGGGCAGTAGGTCTGATCCGAGAATTCGACCAGCCAGATCGGCTGCGCTCTTCATGTCCCCAAACGACGCGATGAACGTTTTCTCCGATTCTGGTAGCGGGTAGAGCCGGAAGGTGAGCTCGGTGACTACGCCGAGGGTTCCGAGGGAGCCGATGTACAGTTTCTTCAAGTCGTAGCCCGCGACGTTCTTGACGACTTTTCCGCCGGACTTCATTATCGCTCCCGAGGGGAGAGCGACCCTTACGCCCAGCAGGAGGTCTCGGCAGGAGCCGAAGCGATACCGCATCGGTCCGCTGGAGTTCGAGCAGACCACGCCCCCCAGAGTAGCCACATCGGCGTATGGCGGATCCAACGGGAGCCTTTGTTTGTTTTTGGTCACAGTCTTCTGAAGCTCTGCCAACTTTAGGCCGGCCTCGGCTGTGACGACGAGGTCAGCGGGTTCATACTCTACGATCCGATTCAGATTCACGAGCGAGACGAGCACGTCCAGCCTCTTCGGTATACCTCCTACCACCATCTTCGTCCCGCTCCCTCGAGGAATGACCGACAGACCAGCCTTGTTCGCGAACGCCAGAAGGCTGGAGACGGTGTCCACATTCTTCGGGAACGCGACTACCTTTGGGATCTTGCCGTCAACAGTGTAGGCGTCGACCTCTGAGGACGGGGCAACGTTTTCCTCGCCGACTAGCTCGCATACTCGCCGGCGAATGCTCTCATCGTCGTTTGCGGCATCGGGACGGCGTTCCAACTTTTCCTAGGCCTCCGCCAGCATCGGCGACAGCTGTTTCGCCGCCTTTTCGCTTGGAAAGATCTTATCGGGATTGCAAAGCTCGTCAGGATCAAAAGTCGCCTTCAGACCCTTCATCACGGAGATGTCCGACGGGGTGAAGATGTAGTGCATGGCGTCGCGTTTTTCAAGGCCTACTCCGTGCTCGCCGGTTATCGTTCCTCCAATCTCCGCCACAGCCCTAAGGACCTCCATGGCGGCCTGCATCGCCTTCTCGGTCTCGCCGGGCTTCCTCGCGTCATAGAGGACGAGAGGATGTAGGTTTCCGTCACCAGCGTGGAAGACATTGGCTATCCTGATGGAGTACTTTCGGCCGATCTCGCCGATCAGCGCGAGGATTCTCGGAAGCTGCGACCTCGGGATCGTTCCGTCGAGAACCAAGTAGTTGGGGCTGAGTCTTCCCATGGCCCCGAAGGCCTGCTTCCTACCGTTCCACCACTTCAGCCTCTCCTGCTTGCTCTGCGCAAGCCTGATTTCCCTGGCCCTGTTTTCGCGGCATATCTTGACGATCCGGTCCGCAAGCGGGTCGAGGCTCTCGCTGAGGCCGTCGGGCTCTATCAGCAAGAGTGCTGGCGCGTCCTGTGGAAAACCAGCCGCGTGAACCGACGACTCCACAGCCTCAATGGCGAGGTTGTCCATGAACTCGACGGCTCCGGGGATGATGCCGTTCGCGATTATCTCGGAGACGACGTTGCTCGCGTCTGCTACGCTTTCGAAGATGGCCATGATCGTCTTGGCGGCCTGAGGCCTCTTGATGACTCGGAGGATCGCTTTGGTGACGATGCCTAGTGTTCCCTCGGAGCCAACGATCAGGCCCGTCAAGTCGTACCCCGGGAGATCTTGAGCCTCGCCGCCTGTCTGGATGATCTCTCCGCTCGGCAGCACGACCTCCAGGCCGAGGACATGGTTTGCTATCACACCGTACTTCAGGCAGTGGGCACCGCCCGAATTGTGCCCGATGTTCCCGCCTATCGTCGATACTGGTTGGCTGGAAGGGTCCGGCGCGAAATAGTAACCCTCGCCGGAAACCGCGTCCGTTACCCATGTGTTGATGACTCCAGCCTCCACCACAACGACCTGGTTTCTCACGTCGGCGTCAATGATCTTGTTCATTCTGGAGAGGCAGATTGTTACCCCGCCTCGGGCGGCAACAGGTCCTCCGCTTAGACCCGTTCCCGATCCCCGCGCCACAAACGGAACCTTCTCCCTCGCGCACAGCTTGACGATCTTCGAGACCTGCTCGACGGATCTGGGAAAGACAACCGCGTCGGGCGTATGCTTGAAGACGGTTTGTCCGTCACACTCGTACACGAGCATGTCTTCAGGGCGGAAGAGAACTCCGTCAGCTCCAACGATGCCTTTGAGCTCGTCCAGCACGGCAGCGTCTATCATATGCCGATCCAGCTTTTAGGGCAGCGAGCGCAGCCATATAGAACCATGGCTTGGGTCTGGGCAACTCCAGATTCAGCCGCAAAGCGCTTGTAGGATGGTAAAAGTGGAAAGAGTTGCTCTCTACCTTCAGGATAAACATCCAATCAGGGACGGAGTCAGGTACGCTCAGTTCGCTGAGAAGCATGGGTTCGAGGCGGTTTGGCAGGCTGAGTCGCGTCTTGCAAGGGACGCGATAACGCCGTTGGCCGCGATCGCGACAGTGACGAGCAAGATCAAGCTTGGCACAGGCGTGATCAATAACTGGACCCGCAACGTGGCGTTGACCGCTGCTACGTTTCTCACACTTGACGAGCTGTCGGGCGGAAGGATGATCCTCGGCATAGGCGCCTGGTGGGACCCGCTCGCCTGGAAAGTGGGCATCGACCGCTCGCGGCCCCTGAAGGCCATGAGAGAGTACGTGGAAGTTCTCAAGCGCCTCTTCAGAATGGAGACGGTAACATTCGACGGCGACCATGTGAAGGTAAGGGACATCAGACTTGACGTGGTCTACGCCGACCCTAACACTCCGCGGAAGATTCCAATCTACATCGGCGCCACAGGATGGCAGATGATGGAACTCACCGGAGAAATCGCCGACGGCGTCGTCCTCAACTACCTCGTCTCTCCGCAATACAACAACACGGCCATGGAATATCTGAAATCAGGCGCAAAGAAAGCGGGCAGGAAGATCGAGGACATAGACCGCCCACAACTCGTGGTATGCTCACTCGACAAGGACGCGGAGAAGGCCATGGACGGGGGGCGGCCGCTGATCGCGCAGTATCTCGGACAGCAGCCTCACATCGCAAAAGCGAGCGGCGTCAAGGACGAGCTGATCAAAGATGTCACGGAGGCCCTGGGTGGATGGCCTGCAAAGCCAGGCGGCCTCGAAAGAGCAATGGAACTCATCGACGACAAGCTAGTTCGTTTGATCACCGCGTCAGGAACAGCCGACGACTGCGCGAAGAAGGTCGAGGAGTATAAGCAGACCGGATGCACCTGCCCGATTCTATATCCCTTGGGAGAAGACGTTGAAGCGATGATCTCCGCCTTCTCACAAGCATGAGTTCAGACAAGCTGAGGATTGATTCTTGCGAGAGTCTTAACGACTTTCCGGTGAAGTTTCACTTGATAAGGCAATCATAGCTCGTCCAACGAAACGCTTCCCCGTCTTTGAGACGTTCGTACTGTTTCTCCATGAACGCTTCGTACTGCGCGACGGACGTTGGCCGCTTCAAAATCCACTCAGAGTTCGTCTCTAATTGGAGAAGCCTAGCTTTCCTCAAAGGCTATGTCTATTGTTAGAGTGTTATCTTCTGATACATGTTCTGGCGAAAGGTGCGTCTGTGAAGCAGCCGGTCGAAGGCTCAGACATAAGAGTCTCCGGAACGGCATGAAGTCTGGAAGCTTCAGCGCATGGAATCCATTCTAATTGAGCACGGCGTCGTGGTCACATTGGACGCTCGTCGAAGAGTGATCCGCGACGGCGCTGTCATGATCGAAGGCTCACGTATCACCGACGTAGGCAAGACGGACGAGCTGCGTCGAAAGCATGCGCCAGAGCATACAATCGACGCTTCTAGGAAGTTAGTTATCCCCGGGCTCATCGACTGTCATGTTCACCTTGCGCAAGCCCTTATTCGAGGCTGCGCCGACGATGTTTCCCTCCTCGACTGGCTTGGCAAGTATGTGTGGCCTCTACAGGGAAACTACAACGCTGACGATGGAAGAGTCAGCGCGAGGCTTTGCATGCTTGAGATGATCAAGTCCGGCACGACATCATTCATCGAGTCAATGATCCACACCAGATACGGCTTCGACGGAATCGCCAAAGCAGTCGAGGAGTCAGGAATGCGCGGCTACCTGGCCAAGACGATCATGGACACACCAGCATACGGACGCAGGCAGATCATGCATCAAGGAATGGTCGAAGACGGCGAGAAATCCCTCGCCGAAACCATCGCCATGATCGACCGGTGGAACGGCAAAGCCAACGGCAGAATAGGTGTCTGGTTCGGCCCCCGCTCGCTCGGAGCCTGCAGCAAGCCGCTGTACGAGAAGATCGCCGAAGAGGCCGCGAAGAGGAAGGCTGGTCTCACGATGCACCTATGTGAAGTCCAAGAAGATGTGAGGTACGCTCGACGCAAGTTCAAGAAGAGCCCCGTTGCCTTCGCCGCCCAAGTCGGGCTACTTGGACCGAGGACGGTACTGGCTCACGCGGTCTGGCTCACAGACCGCGACATAGCAACAGTCAGCAAGACGCGGACGAGCATATCTCACTGTCCATGGTCTAATACGAAACTTTCCTCAGGAATCGCGCGCGTTCCCGAGATGCTCAAGAAGGGCGTGAATGTGGCGTTAGGATGCGACGGGGGTCCAAGCAACAACGCCTACGACATGATCAGAGAGATGAAGCTAGCCGCATGCGTACACAAGGTCAGACTACACGACCCGATGACGATGGCAGCCGAGACGGTTCTTGAGATGGCCATGATCGGCGGAGCACGGGCGATCGGGATGCAGGACAAACTCGGCACACTGGAGCCAAGCAAGCTCGCCGACATCGTCCTAGTGAACTTGGACAGCGTCCACATGGTTCCAAACAACAACTACGTCTCCGACCTCGTCTACGCAGGCTGCGGAGCCGATGTCGACACCGTCATAATTGACGGAGAGGTAATCATGGAACAACGAAACGTGAAGACTCTGAATGAACAAGAGATCATCCAGCAGGCTCGTGAGAGAGCAATCGGCCTTCTAGAACGAACGGGTCTGAAACCGATCAATCTGTAAGCTCCGAAAGGGCAGTAGTGGTCTGCAAGCCGTAGGCACACGGACCGTGTTTGCCCTTGGGGTGCGCGTTGACAACGAAAGGTAGTGGATACAGTGGCTCGCCTCGCACATATCGCGCGTCTTCATTCTTCTTCTGCGACGCATCGTTCATTCCAGCTACTACAATAGTTCAAGGGTCTTGCCATCAAGTTTCATCACGAGAGTGTTCATGATTCTCCTGCCGGCTATTGCCTCGCGTGAAAGCGCGTGGACTTTGGTGGGAACGAGAATTTCCGTTCTACCGAGGTCGGTTACTCGTCTGGCGCTGTCTGGAGCGGTCAGGTGCCCGTTCAAGCAAAATACTTCGCATTCTATCTCATGCTCTGCGACGGTGTAGACATAGTCGCTTCGTATCGGCGATGATCCTTCTAGGAGGAGAGCCAGTTCCTCATTGGCGTAGATGGCTCCGTCAAATCCTGTGTCGACTAGGCACGGGCCTCTAAACCTCCCTGACGGGTTCGCCAACTCCACCCATATGATGGGAAGATCTGGCAGCTTGGATCCGGTACGATCGTAGCCGTCTTCCGCATATCGATAGCTAGCCTTCAATCTTCGACCACTTTGGCAGTGTGAGTTTCGTTTTCCTAAGCGTCGGAGAGGGTGCCCTAGGCGCAGCCGACCTAAGAGCTATCAGAACGGTCGGACCCTTGACGGGGCCTTTGCGAAGCAATTCTGGATAGAGCGACGCAATGTAGCGTACCAACGCATCTGAGACTATTCTCGACCTTGCAGGATTCGACGGATCCATGTGTGCTATCCGCTCCAGCGCCTCAGCGATCTTGTCCGGGATTGTGACGGAGATGCGCCTCATACTCATGCACATCAATCATACTGCATCCTACGCCCCTATAAACTTGAATAGGCTTTCAAAACTTCAACCCATACGGCTTCAGTACAGGGACCTAAAACCAATGATTCAGTCGACCTGTTCGTGACTGCCTCTAGTCAGTTGCCGTGCGCTCGCCGCGTTACGCGTCAATCCCTGTCTTTTAATAGGGGAACCGCTGGAATAGCGGAGGTAATCGTCGTTGCCTGTCCCAATCAGGGATGCGCTGACTTTTGATGATGTCCTGCTAGTTCCGAAACGTAGCTCGGTCCATTCAAGGCGAGATGTTGATCTCTCGACGAGCCTTAGCAGGAACATCAGACTCAACATTCCAATCGTAAGCGCCAACATGGACACCGTCACCGAGTCAGCAATGGCCATTTCCGTGGCGCGCAACGGCGGAATAGGCATCATTCACCGCTTCATGCCAGTCGAACGCCAAGTCGACGAAGTGCTCAAAGTGAAACGAGCGGAGAGCATCATCATAGAGCATCCGTACACGATCAGCCCCAACTCGAGCGTCCATGATGCGAGGAGGCTCATGCAGGAGAAGGGCGTGAAAGGTCTTCCGGTTGTTGACGGCAACGGAAAGTTGCTCGGCATCCTCACAACGCGAGATCTCCTGTTCGAGGACAAGGATTCTGTCAGTAAAGTTTCCGAGCTGATGACTCCAGCGAAAGATCTTCTCACAGCTAGAGTAGGAACTTCAGTCGATCACGCGCGTGAGCTACTGCGCAAGCGGAAGATCGAGAAGCTCCCCGTCGTCGATGAGGAAGGATACCTACGCGGTCTCATCACCAGCAAGGACATGGTGACTCTTGCCGAGAGGCCAGTGGCCTGCAAGGATTTGAAAGGGCAGCTAATCGTCGGGGCCGCGATCGGCATACGAGAGGGTTACCTTGACAGAGCCAGAGAGCTCGTCAAGGCTGGCGTTGACGTCCTCGTAGTCGATGTCGCGCATGGACACTCTGACTGGGTGCTTGAGGTTGTCCGCAGGCTCAAGAGAGAACTCAGCGACGTAGACGTGATAGCGGGAAACGTGGCAACGCCCGAAGGAACCAAGGACCTGATTGAGGCAGGAGCGGACGCCGTTAAAGTCGGGATCGGATCGGGCTCCATATGCATCACAAGGATCGTCACCGGGGCAGGCGTTCCGCAACTGACAGCGGTTCTCGAATGTGCTGAGGCTGCGAAAGACCGCAGTGTTCCAATAATCGCTGACGGCGGGATCAGAACCTCCGGAGACATCACGAAAGCGCTCGCAGCTGGCGCATCGTGCGTAATGGTTGGAAGCCTGCTAGCAGGGACGGAGGAGAGTCCGGGCGTCGAGGTTATGCGCAACGGGAGAAAGTACAAACTTCACAGAGGGATGGCGTCCGTCGGCGCGTCCATGAAGCGAGGAACAGAGGAAGCGGAGGACGACTCAGCGCTCTTAGAGTACGTGGCCGAAGGCATCGAGGCGTTTGTGCCGTATAGGGGATATTCTCACGAGATAATCACACAGCTGGTCGGAGGAGTCCGCTCGGGCATGAGCTACTGCGGCGCCAGAACGCTCGCCGAATTGCGGCAGAACGCGTCGTTCGTTCGCCTGACCCCCGCGGCGCTCAAGGAAAGCTACGCCCACGATGTCGAAACCATCCAGTAGTTCCTGACGCTTGCGTCGTAGGCTATTCCCGCTTCCGGTGCGCCTAGCTTGAGCCGCCGAGAACCATGTGGAGCAATTGTATGACAAGAGGAAACGAAACGATATACAATTCGGAGTGTCGACCATCATCTGGCCTGCAGAACTAGGTCTGCGAAGTTTGCATTCCTAGATCTCTACAAGCATACGATCGTGATAGAACCAAAAAAAAGAAGGGTGAACGGGTGTGAGCCCGTTCTTGCTACTTTGGTATCTTGCTCTGTATTCCCTCGACGAACCAGTCCATGCCCCATAGATCGTCGTGTGTTGCAAGCTGGCCGGCAGCCAACTTCAGGTTGCCGTCCTGGTCTCTTATCGGGCCTGTGAAGGGCTCGAAAGTCTGTGCTCGCATTTCTCCTCTTCGCTTCTCGATGAGGTTTCTCACATTCTCAGGAATGGCTGGGTTGACGGGTGCTAGTGTTACGCCTCCGTCAGCTGCCCTCCAGCCGTCGATTGTGTCGCCTCCGTCTCCGAGACGCCACCACAAGTCCATGCTGCGGAATGCCTGAGCGTACTGGTACGCGAGGATGTACTCGTACATTAGGCCCCAGTCAACGACCTGTCCAGTCAAGTGCGCCTTCGGGCCATACGTGGTCATGTCACTGTAGTGGCTGAAGCTCCAGACCGGCTTGCCTTTTCCTTGATACTCCTCGGCGACCTGCAAGGTCGTCGGTGAATCCTCGGTATATGCAAGGACATCGCAGTTCTGCGACTCGATCAGGCTTACCGCGGCGTCTCTGGTCTTTGCCGGATCAAACCAGCTGAACAGCCAAACAACGTAGGCTTCGATGTTGGGGTTAATCTCTCTGGCTCCGAGAACGAAGGCGTTTATGTGCCTGACTACCTCGGGAATGGGATGAGCTGCTACGTATCCTATCTTGTTCGTCTTGGTGACGCCGGCCGCTGCAAGACCACAGAGGTAGTAGAGCTGGTAGAACTCCGCGAAGTATGTTCCAACGTTCTGGGCTCTCTTGTAGCCGGAGCAGTGCCAGAAGTACTTGTCAGGGTACTTGGGGCCAGCTGCAACTGTGGGATCCATGTATCCGAAACTCGTTGTGAAGACAGTATCAGCTCCCTCAGCGACCATTCGATCGATGGCTCCTCCGACCTCAGGCTCGGGGATTGCTTCCGCGTAGACTGTCTCCAGCCACGGAAGCTTTGCTAGATATTTTCTTCCGCGATCGTGGCCATACGACCAGCCGAAATCTCCGACTGGTCCGACGTAGATGAAACCGGCCTTGATCTTCTTTGCCGCGGCCGGAGCAGTAACGGTCTGCGTGACTGTAGTGGTGGTAGCGGCTCCGGGAACAACTTGTGGAGGAGGTGCGGTCGCCATGCCGGCGCCGTAGCCCGCGAGTCCGCCGACTACGAGACCTCCAACTGTGCCGCCGATGAACTGTCGTCGAGAAACTTTCTCTTCAGGTTTTGACATGTTCTAGAATCCTCGATCAAAATATTGCATTGATTGCCCCATAAGGCTTCCCCAAGGTGGGCTGGATTGACACGGACATGTCACGGTTTGTGCTGAGTCCTCTACGACTCGCCTCGAACGTATGGAAGTCCAAGCGCCGCAGGCACGCCCATTCGGCGTCTCACAGCCTCAAGCGAAATCAAGACTAGCGCGACGATCGTTGTCAGGTATGGAAGCATAAGGAGGAACTGCGGAGCTTGAGTTCCTATTCCTATTGCCTGCAGCCTGAACTGCAGAGCTATCACTCCTCCGAATAGGTAGGCACCAAGTAGTGCTCGAAGCGGGCTCCATGTCGCGAATATAGTCAGCGCTATCACGATCCAACCCTTCCCTGCTGTCATTCCCTCGATCCAAAGAGGCGTATACAAGAGTGAAAGGTATGCCCCGGCTAGGCCCGCCGTCACTCCTCCCAGCAGGACACAAACGTATCTGATGAGGTAGACGTTGAGGCCGAGGCTGTCAGCCATGGCAGGGTTCTCTCCAACGGATCTAGCGTTGAGGCCGAGTCTCGTCTTGAAGAGAACAAACCACAACACCAGAGCCAGCAGGATCGAGGTGTAAACGAGAAGGTCCTGCGAGAAGAAGATTGGTCCGACGATCGGGATCTCCGCAAGAATCGGGATCGGCAAGCTCGCAAGGTGGGGCGCTGTCATTCCTATCATTGGTTTTCCAAGGAATCCGCTGAGACCTAGACCAAGGATTGTGATCGCCAATCCGCTCACTATCTGGTTTGCTCTCATCGTTATCGAGAGAAAGGCGTGTACCACGCTCAGTAGGGCACCGGCGACCATGGCGAGCGCTAGGGCCAGACCAATGTTTCCTGTGTAGAACGAAGTCATGAATGCTGTGAGGGCGCCCATCACCATCATTCCCTCGACTCCAAGGTTCAGAACTCCGGATCGTTCTGCATAGATCTCCCCTACAGTCCCAAGTAGAAGCGGAGTGCCGGCTTGGACGGTGTGAGCGAGCAGAGATACGTAGAAAGCCACGTCGATTTCAGCCAATTCCTGTCACTCCCAAGTCAAAGCCACCTTGTAGCGAGTCAATACTTCCGCTCCAACCACGAAGAGCAGTATCAATGCCTGAAACACCTGTGATGTGGCGAACGCCAAACCCAGACCTATCTGCAGTGCATCTCCAGCTACCAGCAACCCTCCGAAAAGAATGGAAACGGGCACGGCCGCAAGCGGGTTCAAACGTGCCAACCACGCGATTATGATTGCTGAGAACCCATACCCGGGGGAGATCCCGTGTCTCAGTCTCAAGACGATGCCGGAGACAAGCCCCATCCCTGCCAGTCCTGCGAGGCCGCCGCTGATGAACATGACAAGCAAAGTCAATTTCAGATAGTTAATTCCGGCGTACTTCGCCGCTAATCTGCTCTCTCCGGTTACCTTCAATTCATAGCCCCACTTCGTACGAGCTAGGAAAACGTAGACCAATCCAGCGCAGACCAAACCGACAATCAGCCCAGCGTGGATTCGGGTTCCAGGGATCCAGGGAAGTCTAGCGTTCGGAGGAAACATCGGAGTGAGCGGAAAACCGAATCCTTCAGGGTCACGCCACGGACCGTAAACTAGGTAGTCCACCCACAGTATCGCGACGAAGTTTAGCATTAGGGTGGTTAGAACCTCGTTCGTCTCCAGGCGAGCCTTGAGGTAGCCGGGGATCATGCCGAAGAGGCCTCCAAATATGAATCCGGCAATGATCATCGAACCAAGCAGCACAAAGGCCGAGCTGTCTGGCAGCAGGAATACCATCGCGGTTGCAGCGAAGGCGCCCATGAACAGCTGTCCTTCGGCTCCGATATTCCAGAAATTCATCTTGAATGGCAGACAGAGTCCGACGCTCGCCAAGAGCAGGGGAATCCCCCGAGTGAAAGACTCTGTCAATCCATCCACATTCAGGAAAACGCCCAGCACTTGTTGATAGGCAAGAACCGGATTGACGCCGACGGCGAGAAAAAGCGGAGCGGCTGAGAGGAAACCCAGTACGAGCGAGACAGCAGGCACCGCAACCGTGATCGCTCGACTCGTCGCGAGTCTCTTCTCAAATACTAGACGAGCAGATTTCAATCCGGATGCCTCATTCTATCAGGTTTTCCGGAGCGATCCTCCCATCATCAATCCGATCTCCTCAACGTTAGCCTCTGAAGCTGGGAAAGTGCCGACGACTTCTCCGCCGTACATGACCGCGATCCTGTCACTCAGCGAGAGAATCTCGTCTAGGTCTTCGGACACCATCAGAAGCGCGGCTCCCGCTTCTCTCTGTTTCAGCAGCAGGCTTCGAACATACTCTGTGGCTCCGACATCAAGGCCTCGGGTTGGATAGACTGCAACGATTAGTTTGGGGTTTCCGGAAAGCTCTCTTGCCAAGATCAGTTTCTGCAGGTTTCCTCCCGAAAGAGTCCTTGCTGGAGCATCCTTGCCTGAGACCATTATCTTGAATTCACTGATGAGCGTCTCCGCGTTGTTGTTAATCTCCTGTTGATTGAGGAAGACGCCACTCGAGAAGGGCTTTTCTCTGTATCGTCTGAGCACGAGGTCCTGACTAACGGTGAGCCCCTGAGGAGCCGCGACGCCAACTCGATCCTCAGGGATGTAGGCGATGCCGTCTTCAATTCTGCGGGAGATGGATTCCCGATGAATCTCTTTGCCACATAGCTGAACTTGGCCCGCAAGTATTGGTCGCATACCAGCTATAGCTTCCGTCAATTCTCTTTGACCGTTCCCGGCGATTCCCGCCACGCCGAGGATCTCGCCCCTTCGTATCGTCAACGTGAGGTTCTTGACGGCTGGAAGACCTTTGTCACCCATCACTGTAACTTGATTCAGCTCAAGGACCAGCTCTCCGGGAACAACGGAGCTCTTGCGCAGAGTGAAGAGCACCTCTCTCCCGACCATCATGGACGCAAGCTTGCTCTTGTCCAGCTGCTCTCGAGACAAAGTGTCGACGTTTCTGCCCGCTCTTAGCACGGTTACTCGGTCGCTCGCAGCCATCACTTCGTCAAGCTTGTGCGTGATGAAGACTACAGAGCGCCCTTCACGGGCCATTTGAGCGATGAATGTGAAAAGCTCCTTCGTCTCTGGGGGCGTGAGCACTGATGTGGGCTCATCGAGAACCAGAATGTTCGCGCCCCTATACAGTGCCTTTAGGATCTCCACTCTCTGCCTCTCGCCCATTGAGAGCTGCCAAATCCTCGCGGCAGGGTCGATTGGTAGCTCGTAGCGCTTCGAGATCTCCAGCACCTTATTCGCGGCATCTTTGAGGTTGAGGATGAATGCTGGTTCTTTCAAGCCGAGAAGAATGTTCTCTAGGACGGTGTGGGGCTCAACGAGTTTGAAATGTTGGTGAACCATCCCAATGCCTAGATTGATTGCCTCTCGGGGCGATCCTATGTCAACCTTCTCGCCTCGAATGTAGATCTCGCCTTCCTCAGGTCGAAGTATCCCGTAGAGAACATTCATCAGAGTGGTCTTGCCGGCTCCGTTCTCTCCTAGAAGTCCGTGGACTTCGCCTGCTCTGAGCTCGAAATTGACGCGATCGTTCGCAACGACGCCGGGAAATCGCTTCACTATTCCATTCATCCGAACAAGAATCTCTTTCCGCGGCAGAGTCACGTGATTCACGTCTCTCTTCCGGTGTCTACGTGTTCTCAATAAAAGGTTAAACAGGTCTCCCTACTGTTGGGGTGACGAAGGGAAATCCGCCAGAGTATGCACCTACGCCCAGCTTTCGAGGCGTCTTCGCTGTACATCGCCGACTTGTTCTTGAGGAGACGCTTTGCTGCCGGCGGCTGATCTGCCAGACTCAATGATCTCAGACGCATGACCCTCGCTACTACTTTAGGCGTCTTCGTATTCTGTCGAGAACATGCGGCGCGGCTTCCTCTATGCTGTTTATTATGGTCTGCTCTTCCAAGGTCAGTACTTTTCCGTCTTTCATCAGAACCCTTCCGTCCACGATGACATCACTCACGTCATTTCCGGTTGCAAAGAACGGAATGGAGGTCAGGTCGTACATTGGGATGAGGTGAGACTTTCTTCGGTCAATCATTATGATGTCAGCGGCACACCCGAGACTTATCACTCCCAACCGTTCCTCCATGATGGCTACTGCCCCGTTGGTAGTGGCCATTCTCAACGCGATCATTGTAGGAAGTACTGCGAAGTCATAGTACGGCGTTCCGTAGTACGCTGTGAGAGAGGCCATCGCGATGTTCATCTCAGTAAACAGGTCCAATCCTCTATAGCTGCCTCCATCTGAACCAAGTGCAACGTTCACGCCAGCTTGGAGCATCATTGGGATTTTGGGAAACGTCATGTAGGTCATGTTTATCATCGGGCAGTGGACAACGTTGGTTCCCGACTCGGCGAGCATGGTGACTTCCCGATCGGTGAGGAATGCGCTGTGTGCAGCCAGTATTCGCTTACTGAGAAAGCCTCTTTGAGAGAGGTATTCTACTGGTCTTTTCCCCCATCTGTTCAGCGCGTGCTCTATCTCTGAGATTTCCTCGCAGAGGTGGATGTGCACGCCTGCGCCGTCTCTCTCGGCGTATTCCATGGTCTTCTCGATGAGGTCATCGCTTGATGTCATTATCTGCCTTATCGAATACCAGCCTCTTACTCGTCCTTCTTTCCACTTGCTCACCAGCTCTCTGTTCTGGTCGGCGTCGCGGCGATAGTTCTCCGGTCCATTGTCCATAGTGGAATGCGTTACTCTCGCTCGTAGGCCCGCTTCTTGCGCGACCTCAGCGAGGATATCAGGGTAAGGGCCACCAGCATCTGCGAAGGATGTTATTCCCTTTCTTATCATGTTGAGGCATGCAAGCCGAGCGCTGAGTTCGGCTTCCTCCTTTTCCATCTCAGCCTCGAATGGTACAAGTATCGAGAGCCAGATTGGATGGACGTTCAGATCTTTGAGAGAAAGCGCTCCTCTGAGCAGTATTTGAAAAGCATGCGTGTGCGCGTCGACCATTCCGGGAAGGGCAACCTTACCCCTTCCGTCGAGTTCTGCTTTGGAGTCGACGTGAAGCTTCTCCCCGATTTGCGTTATTGTGCCTGCGCTAATTGCTATGTCGACATCTTTCAGGGAAGGCCGGCTGTCATCCAGAGTAAGGACATCAACACCTCTGATGATTATGTCCGCCTCGTTCGTCATCGTTGGCACTGACCCTTGTCATGCTCCATACTCGGACATGAAGTTGGCTGTGGAAAGCGCTGCGATGGTATCCATGGTCAGATCCGTAAAGGCGAGCTCGACAGACGAACACGGACGCAGACACGAACATAGGCGCATTCGAAAACGCGAGTCCTCAGCAGTTCAATGGTGCCTCTTCTTCTGTGGTTTGGCTTCCTTGGTCTCTTCATATTCTGGTGGGGATCGCTTGATCTTCGGCTTGCTTTTTTCATGCAAGGTCAGCATTTAGCGATGACTGTGACTGCTGTTTACTTGGTTAAGACGAGATGGGCGAGGAAGGGCGCACTCGTAGGCGTGGCGGTCTTGCTACTGTTGCTTGCGGCTTTCAGGCTGCTGGGGCCATATGCGCCACCGCTTTGGTAGCACACAGCAGGAACATCGAGGGTCGCAATTTGAACCGCTGATTTGTGAGTGCACATCAAATATCAAGATACCGAGTGTGGCCTGTCAAGATGCGGGGAACACGGGCATCGTGATTTCCACGTATCCATTGTGGTTCCTATTGGACTGCCTTGCTCGCCTTCGCCTTTTCCAGGATCTTGACGGCTTCGATAGCTACACGGATCTCACTGTCGATAGCTTGTTGAACGCGGTCGTCAAATTCACCAGCCTTCTCTCCTGGCTCCATGGGCCTGAACCTGTATCCTTCCTTAGGGTTTCCGTCGACCGCCAAGATTGCTCCTGACAGTAGTCCATTCAACGAGCAGTAGACGAATAGACCTGAGCACTCCATCTCGTATGACACGACTCTGGCCTTCTTCCAGTCAGGCTCGGCTTGTGGGATGCCATCTTGAGTGTAGATGGCTCCTGCTGTAAGCACGATTCCTGTATGGAATCTGACTCGCATGTTCTTGGCGGCTTCAACCAAGGCGTTGAAGACTTGAGGTGTTGCAACAGCGGGATACTCGGATGGAGCAAGAAGTTGGGTGGAGCCTTCCCATCTGACCGCGGCATATGGAATGACGAGATCACCTATGGCGATATCGTCTTGAGGCGTGCCAGTGGTTCCGATGCGAATGAAAGTCTCTGCCCCTATCCTTGCGAGTTCCGCAACCGCGATCGTTAATCCTGGAACACCTATTCCCGTTGATGTAACTGAGAGAGGGATTCCACTCGCAGTTCCTGTGAAGCTTACGTATTGTCTGTAGTCAGCGACTTTCCTGTATTCGTCAAAGTGCTTGGCGATCCGCTCGGATCTTTTCGGATCTCCAGGCAGAAAGACGTATTTTGCGATGTCACCATCTCCGCACGTTATGTGCGGTTGAATTCTTTTCATAAATGTCACACGTCTCTGCTGTTGTGTGAAGTGTATATTACAACTCTCCTTCGCTTGCAGGGTACATGTGAGAGGAGCTAGATTGCCGCCCCCTGGCTCGCCCGGATGTTCTCAATGAGATGTTAGCAAGGATTTTCTCAGAGCCTGATTGAGTGAAATGGAAAATCGAGTTGGCCGGGTTTACTCCCAGCTCTCGATGTATCTCCGTTGTGCGTTGGTCATCCGGTCCGTCCGCTTTCCCCAAGCCTCCAATGCGAGCCTAGCTACTTCACGGTCAAGTTCAATAGGCATCTTGTACACAGCGGGCCTCAGACTTGACTTGTTCCTGATGAGATACTCCGCTGCGAGCGCCTGGTCCGCGAAACTCATGTCCATCACCTCTGCTGCATGGCCGTCAGCGGCAGCCAGATTCACGAGTCTGCCCTTAGCCAAGAGGTAGATCTTGCGTCCGTCACGTAGCGAGTATTCTTCCACGTTTGCGCGAACGGTTCGCGTTTCCTTTGCCATTCTTTCGAGGTCGCGAACGTTGACTTCGACATCGAAATGACCGCTGTTCGCAAGGATGGCCCCGTCCTTCATCACCTGAATTTCCTTCTCGGTTATCACGTCTCTGCAGCCTGTCGCTGTGATGAATATGTCACCTTGTCGTGCTGCTTCGAGCATGGGAGCAACATCGAAGCCCTCCATAATCGCTTCTAAGGCTCGTATGGGATCCACCTCTGTTACCGTAACCTTGGCGCCAAGCCCTCGGGCTCTGTGAGCGATGCCTCGACCTACCCAACCATATCCAGCCACGACCAGTGACTTGCCCGCGATCAGAAGGTTCGTCGCCCTCATCACTCCCTCAAGTGCGGATTGTCCGGTTCCGTATTGGCTGTCGAACAGATACTTCGTCTGCGCATCATTCACAGCGATGACTGGAAACCTCAGTACGCCATCCTTCTCCATCGCTCTAAACCTGAGCACGCCTGTGGTGGTTTCTTCGCACGCTCCCAGGGTCTTTCCGATGAGGTTCCGGTGTTCTTTGTGAATGGCCACTGAGAGTTCGGCTCCGTCATCTATGATGATGTCGGGCTTGTGAGCGAGCACCCGGCCCAGGTTCTGCTTGTGATCCTCGGGCGTGACGCCGCGCCAAGCGTACACGTCAACATTCGAACTCGCAAGAGCCGCTGCTACATCATCCTGTGTTGATAACGGGTTGCTTCCTGTGATGGCAACCTGTGCTCCGCCGGCTTTCAGAGTGAGCGCAAGCACGGCCGTCTTCATCTCCAAGTGTATACACATGCCAATTGAAAGTCCTTGGAATGTTTTCTCCGAGGTGAGTCTCTTTCGAATCTTGGAGAGGACAGGCATGTGGGCCTTGGCCCATTCGATCTTCAGCAATCCTGCCGACGCAAGCGAAAGATCCTTCACAACACTCATGTTTCGGTCATCGTCCTTTCAAACGGTCTTTCATCCCTCAATGCGTTTTCGGGCATAAGTAAAGCGTTGGTGTCGTCGTGTCTAATTCCTGGCAAGGCTGTCATCGCGTTCTTGTGCAAGTGGCGTCTTTTATCTTGACAGGAGTTCCTCCGCGACTTTACTTGCCTTCTCGATGACCTCTTGCTCGTTCACCTCAGTAAGCCTGCGTGACTGCATCAGTATTCTTCCCTCGACAACCACTGTGTCGACATCACTGCCCATTGACGAGTGAGCGACTGTGGTCCAAGGGTCGGCAGGCGGCGAGAGGTGCGGTTTGTTCAAGTCGATGAGGATCAGGTCACCTTTCTTGCCGACTTCAATGGATCCAATCTCGCGATCGAGTCCGAGGGCCTTGGCACCGTCGATCGTGGCCATTCGGAGCAATTTCTTCGCCGGCAGAGCCCTAGCGTCGCCATAGAGGCTCTTCTGTGCTAATGCAGCGATCTTCATGTCCTTCAGCATGTCAACGTGATTGTTACTGGCCGGTCCGTCCGTTCCAATTCCTACTGGAATTCCTCTGTTGACCATGTCAACAATCTTCGCGATCCCCAAGGCCACCTTCATATTGGAGACAGGGCAGTGGGCAATGCCCACTTGATGACGTGCTAGGATGTTCATCTCTTCCTGATGGACATGAATGCAATGCGCAACGATCAGTTGATCGTCAAGGAAGCCAATTTCTTCAAGCCGTCTAGTGGCACTTTTTCCCAACTTTGCCGCCACGGAGTCCGCGTAGGGCTTTGATTCAGCGAGATGCATATGGATCCCTACACCGAGCGACTGAGCCCTATCTTTCACCTTGCGCAAGAACTCGGGGCTGCATGAATACTCGGAGTGAGGACCCAACCTAGTTCGCACTCTACCTCCCGCAGATCGGTGATAGTTCTTCGCGAAGACTTCGCTTTTCTGCAGTGCTTCTTGTCCTTTCTTAGGATCGCCTTGTTCTATGATGCCTTCAGCGAGTACTGCTCGGAGGCCGGATTTCGCGACTGCTTCGGCCACTTGATCCATGAAGAAGTACATGTCGTTGAAGCAAGTTGTCCCGGTCTTGATCAGTTCTGCACAGCCGAGCAAAGCGCCGGCGTAAACATCCTCAGGCTTCAGCTTTGCCTCGCGAGGCCAGATGACCTTCTCCAGCCACGCGTCGAGAGGGATGTCTTCAGCTAGGCCTCTAAAGAGCGTCATAGCAATGTGAGTGTGAGCGTTGATGAGACCCGGCATCAAGAGTTTTCGTCGTCCGTCGATCTCGGTGCTGGCAGTGTAGCCGGCATCGTTGCATCCGACGTGGACTATGCAACCATGGTCTACGGCGACAAGCCCTCGCTGAAGGGTCCGGTCCGCTGCGTCCATCGTTAGGACTTGGCAGTCACGAATTAGCAGGTCGACGTGTTCCAAGATTGTTCTTCTCCCGAGCTCGTGTATGAATCAGTTAGATCAAGGAGTACTTTGCCGTTTGGGTGAAAGTACCGCCGATGTCGAGCGGAATATTGTGCTGATCATGCGGGAGGAGTTGGGACGATAGAACGTCTCTCTGGTGATTCGTCTTGTACGAGTTTCGGGTTAAAGACATTCATAAGGCGTTACTGCTATGCCCAAGTCAATGACTGCCCGATACCCACGGTTTTGGCGTAGATGCTGAATGCGATTGCGAGAATCATAATCGCTGCTGCAGCGTAGTCTAGCATCTTAAATCTAGCTTCCTTGACGAAGCTTCTCTGCGGGTTCACGCCGAAGCATCGAGTTTCTAGGCTCAGCGAAAGTTCTTGCACGCCCTTCATCATCTTGACTAGCAATGGTATGAAGATCGGAATGTAGCCCCTTATGCGCTGCAGGATGTTGCCGCTTTGAAGGTCTAGACCTCGGCTCATCTGAGCCTCCATGATCTGCTTCGTGTCGTTGAACATGACCGGGAGAAAACGCAGCGCTGTAGAGAACGCGAATCCTATCTTGAAGGGCAGGTGCAGTAGCTGGAAGCTCTGTACGATCTCGTAGGGCGTGGTCACGCTGACGTAGAGAAACATTCCTGACACAGGAATTAGGATCAGGAACACATTGTTCAGCGCGTACAGGACTCCTTGCTCCGTATAGTTGATGGCGCCTCCCCAAGGCAACGGCAGTACAAAGAGCGTCCTGCCACCGGATACTAGGGGGGATGTTGCCCAGATCAGGAAGGTCATGAAGAATATTACTGCGGAGATCGAGAGGACCGTGAGTATACGCTTGATTCCCACTCTGGACAGGACTGCTAGGAGAAGGAAAGCCCCGTAGATCGAACCGTTGATCCTGGGGTCTCTATAGAAGGCGGGCAAAAAAATTAGGGAGAAGGCAAATAGCAGCTTGACCCGAGGGTCAAGCTTGTGCATGAAGCTATTGCCTTCAACGTAGAGTCCAAGCTCGAAGCCCATCTCTGTCGTCTGCTCATGCTATGACTTGTATTGGATTCTGTCTCCCCAGTACAGGCCCCACTTCTTAGCGTATGGGAATAGGGCAGCCGTCACCGGTGCGCTGACGAAGGCAGTGACAATGGCGTTGTTGATCACCACGAAGGGCGTAAACCAGCCCCACACGAGGAATGCCGGAAGGCCGGTCAGTGGAAACGAGGCGAGCACGGGGCTCTGAGGTCCTATGAAGTAAAGCCACCATCCGATGTAAATTGCGCACCAAACCGAGCCGATCAGTACACCCCACAAGTAGAACTGTGCCCAAGACTTTCCGCTTCGCATGCTCGCGTCTTTGACAAACTTGTACGGGACCCAAGCGAGGAGAAAGTTCCCGACGAAACCGCCGATGCTGCCAACACTCAGAAATCCTGCGAAGGCATCGGCGATGAAGTTTCCAATCGCCGTTCCGAAGGCTCCAGGTAGCCCGAAGAGTATGCCGAAGATCGGAGTCAGCGCGTTTGCAGGACGTATCCAGGTGAACCCTGGGATTATTGTTAGACCGCCGGTTGCGAAGAGGCCACCGCCGTACACGGCTGCGCAGAGCGCGGTTGTTGCGATGTCCACTGCATCCCATCTGAGTGAGAATCGTCGAAGCTTCAGACCTTCCAGCGTTACGCCGCCGAGCTCCATCAGGAAGAGTATGGTCCCCACGAGCCAGATTACTCCGCCTACCACGAGCCAGAAGTCAAGGCCGAGGTTGTAGAACCACTGACCGAACGTCCACCCTTTCCCTGCGAGTAGGTCGCCTGGCCCGGTCGCCCAATTCCAGGACAGGAAGGAGTAGGTGCCGTAGAGGGCGATCGCCAAGACGATTATGGCCACAATCACTCCCACCAATTTGTAGCTTGGAGGTTCCTTGCTTGTCATTTTTTCACCCTCGCTCTCTGGACTGCATAGTATCCGGCGCCAAGCCCGACAACTATGACTATCACTGCGAATGCGTTGAGGACTGGTGTCGGCGTGAATGCTCCCGTCACGTTATCGTATACTCCAGCGAAGATCAGGACGAAGTAGGCGATCAGTGTAAGAACCCCGCCAACGCCGAAGACGAGGATCAGGCGGCTCACTGGTTTCCTCATCGCGTACAAGATGGCTCCGACGATGAGCAGGAAGACGACAAAGGCGATGAGTCCGTAGTCGTTTGGCATTAGGACAACCAATGCAATCTCCGGTTTGAACGTCTGAGCCGCATGTATTTATCGCTTGGCCCTCAGGCCCGACCGTCGTTAGCCTCCGTTCATATGTGGGTGAGGAGCCACTCCGCTGCTTCGCTTATTCTGACAGTTTGAGGTGGAAAACCGAATATGCTCAGGCGCTCGGCTAGCATCGAAACCTGTGGAGGTAGTATGTTTGATTGCGACGTCAGCTGGCGCTTGCTCAGTACGCTCCTGGTCGGGCCATCCGCCAGAATCCCGCCGTCCTTCAGGATGATCGTTCTGTTCGAATACTCGGCAGCGAGAGCTATGTCGTGAGTGATCAATATGATCGTCCGCCCAGCCTGATTCAGCTGTACGACGGTCTCCATCAACAACGAGGCCCGATGATAGTCGACTCCAGTGGTGGGTTCGTCCAGAATCAGGACCTTTGGGTCCAAAGCTAGAACCGAAGCGATCGTCAAGCGCCGCCGCTCACCCATACTCAAAGAGTGTGGGTCCTCGGTGAGGGGTTTCTTCAAGTCGACGAGGGCGAGAACTCTGTCGACAAGAGGCGGGATTTCTGTTTCGGGTGTCTTGACGTTGCGAAGACCGAAGGCAACCTCATCGAATATCGTCTTCGCGAAGATCATGTGATCCGGGTTCTGAAAAACATAGCCTACAATTCTCGAAAGCTGGGCGATCCGCGCGCTCCGGGTGTCTTTGCCGGAGACTAGGACCGTTCCTGAGGTGGGTTTCAACAGACCATTCAGATGCTTTGCAAGTGTGGTCTTTCCGGAACCGTTTTGACCTAGAAGGGCAATGAACTCACCCTCACGTATCTCAAGGCTTACACCTCGGAGAGCTTCGACCTCCCGACCGTACCAGTACCGCACGTCCTTCAGTTCAATCAGTGGCATGCTTTCGGCTCCTCAGAAGCGTCGAGAAAGTTTCTGTTGCTTCATTCAGGGTGACCGGAATGCTTGCTATGAATCGCCCCTTGTCCACCATCCTATAGGTGACTTCAGTTACCTGCGGTGCTCTGAAGCCGATCTTTCGAACATATTCCCTGTCCTTGAACGCTTCACGGGGCGGTGCATCCAGATCGATCTTTCCTTCGTTCATTATGACGATTCTATCCGCGATCTCCGAAGCCCACTCCACTCTGTGATCTATGGCAAGAATCGTGAGCTTGTACTCTTGGTGCATCCGTTCTATGAGTCCTGTAATCATTCCCATTCCGACCGGGTCCAACATTGATGTGATCTCATCAAGTATCACTACTCTTGGACGCAGAGTGAGAATACTCGCAACGGCAACGGCTTGTTTCTCTCCTCCGGAAAGCGCGTTCACAGGTCTATCCAATAGTGGAGCAAGCCGCATCTTCGCGCCAACTTCCTCAATCCTATGCCTGATTTCCGATGGTGGAAGCTGCAGATTCTCCGGACCAAAGGCAAGCTCTTCTCTGACAGTCATCGTGACGAGCTGCGTCTCAGGATTTTGGAGCACCATCCCCACATGTTGAGAGATCTCATAGCTCGGCGCCTTGAGAGCATCAATTCCGTCCACAACGACCTTCCCTTTCCCCTCGCCAAAGAGCAGTCGAGAGGCGGCGCCCGTCAGCGCTAGGGCTAGCGTGCTTTTTCCGCATCCACTTGGGCCCATTATTACAATGAATTCGCTTGGCGCAACTTTCAAGTTCACTCCTTTCAGGACCCAGTCTGATGAGCCTCTGTAGCGGAACCAGAGGTCCTCAACATCTACAATGTTCCCCAAGAGCCTTCCCACCTTCCTCACGCTCGGTCTACGTGTGAGGATCCTCCTCTTGGCCTCGCTCGGTTTCGCTCGGGAGAAGGATGTCGTGACGTTAATAGTTATCCGAGCTGGTTCAGACGCTTCGCGTCCGGAGCCTCGGCTCTAGGCTAGTCCTATCATGTCGGCATCTGTGATCGAGCGAAAAGCGCCACCGAGTAAGCGTCGTGAAGACACCAACGGAAATCAAGAATCGCATCGACGCGTTGCTGGACAAGCACGAGGTCGAACCCACACACGCAGACTTCTCCAGCAAGAAAGGACGTAAATGGCTCAAAAGTCTCAACCTGTCAAGCATCGACTAGACCATCTCCCAAGTGAGCCTTCGGCGGCTCTCATGGTATTTCTATGCAAGGCTGGTATGCTTGCAGACACCCTGACTTGCATCTTAGGTTTGTCGGAGTTTCCTAGATGTGGTTACCTCTCGCAGAGCACTACCGCAGTCGTCGAAGAATCGCGAGAGTCAGATGCAGGGTTTTCCATTTGGCTGTCCGTCTTCTTCGTGAGGGCCTTTGCTCATAGCTGTCCGGAATGCAAGGACCGAAGAAGAGTCAGGTGGCCCGCCGAACTTGTTCTGCTCTACGTGAGTTGCGGAGGATTACCTTTGACATCGACGATTCGGACGCAGGCCCTAAGCTGGAGGTGGTGAACGATGGATCGCCGAAGGACATACGCCTATTATGGATCGGCGGCCACCTGACATTGACGGGCCGTGGAGACCGGGAAGACCGTTCGCGCGTTCTCCATGCGCGACGGAGGTAATGTTGTCCTAAGGACACCTACTTGGAACGACTTGGACGATCTGCTATCCCTGATCAACTCTCTCGTGGAAGAAGGAGCGAACATAATCGTGGACAAGAGAGTCACGAGACAGGAAGAGATCGAGTGGCTGTCGAAGGCATTGGCCAGGTTAGAGAGGGACGAGGCGTTCTACTTGGTTGCTGAAGTGGACGGCCGAGTTGTAGGTAACTCTGAACTCACTAGGGAGACTGGCGGACGCGACAGCCACGTCGGCAGGCTCGGAATCGCGATCAGAGAAGGATTCAGAAACTTGGGCATCGGGACCGAGATGATGAAAGCCCTGTTCGAGCAGGCACGCGTCTGGGGCCTGAAGGGCGTCATGCTTGGACACTTCGCGACAAACGAGCGCGCCCACCGCCTATTCCAGAGAATCGGGTTCGTAGAGGTCGGCAGGATTCCGAAGAAGTTCCTGAAAGACGGCAGGTACACAGACGAAATCGTCATGGTCAAGATGCTCGACTAGAAGCCCAGACGATTCGAGTTGTGCTCTGGAGTCGTGTCACTTGGTGAGAATTTTGGATGATGTGTGTAGGCAGGCTGGTGCGGGACGACCAATCCCCGGTCTCCATGAGGTCCAAATTGCGACGATCGCGCCATGACACAACACACACAAACTGCGAGCTCGGGGAGCTCGCGTGCAAGCATTGTGTCTGTGGGAGTCTGTTCAGGATGCGGTCTGATGAGCCTCGAAGGGAACCGAAGGCCCTCAACATCCAGGATGTTCTCCAAGAATCACCCCGTCTTCTCCTCGCCTTCTGGCTCACGTGTAAGCGAAGGCCTATCTCTTAGCCTCGTTCGGTCTCGCTCGGAAGAAGGATGTCATGCGGTCTTGCTTCTTCTTCACCGTATTGGGAGATCATGAGGAAGGTAGCTTTCTTCCAGAGGTCGGATACGCTGGAGGCGCCCGCGTAGCCCATCGCGGCCTTCAGCCCGGCGACTAGCTCCTGCACGACAAGCGCAACTTCTCCCTTGTAGGGAACCCATCCTTCCACTCCTTCGGGCAGCCCTTTTGCAGGCGTACTGTACCGGTCGATTGCGTATCTCTTTGCTCTGGCGGACGGGCTACCCATTCCTCTATACTGCTTGTAGTGACGGCCGCCGATGGTAAGCAATGTTCCAGGAGCCTCCTTGCACCGAGCGAACAGGTTACCTATCATCACGGCGGAGGCCCCTGCAGCCAAGGCGACGGCGATATCGCCAGCTCCTCTTATCCCACCGTCAGCGATAATCGGGATACCTGCCTTGTATTGGTGCACCGCGTCAGCGACCTCGCACGTCGCAAAGAGGGTTGGTGCGCCCGCTCGCGTCACGGTGGTTGTGGTGCAAATGGATCCGGACCCAATTCCGACGCGGAACGCGCCCACATTATCGAGCTTCGTAATAGCCTCTTCAGCAGCTTTGAAGGTCCCAACATTCCCAACCACAATCTCAGCCTTGACATCCTTCATGATTCTCTTCGTCGCCTCGAACACTTTCACATTGTGAAAGTGGGCCACATCGATCACCAAGATATCCACATGCTTATCGAGCTCTTTCGCTCTGTGCAGATCGAACGGCGACGTTGCCGCCGCACACAGCAGTCTACCTTCATCATCTCGAGTGGCATCGGGGAATCGCCCCCGAAGGATTATGTCCTTTATCGTGATCAGTCCGCTGAGCTTCCCGTCAGCCTCCACTATCGGGAGTTTCTCGATTCGGTGTTCGTGAAGAAGTCCCTTCGCGTCGTCGATCGTTATGCCCTCCCTCGCGGTGATGACCTTGCGGGTCATCAGGTTGTCCACTTTCAGGGATGGATCAGCAAACCGGACATCCCTCCCAGTCAAGATTCCGACCAGCCGATCCCTTTCCACGACAGGGAGTCCGGAGATTTCGTGTTTCTGCATGAGCGCGAGCGCTTCCGCTATGGTCGTTGAGGGCGTCACTGTCACAACGTCCCTGATGACTAGAGCTTCCGCTTTCTTGACGCGCTTCGCCATCTCGCATTGCTCCTCGACAGTGCAGTTTCTATGCAGCACACCAAGCCCGCCGTGGCGGGCCAATGCAATGGCCATCTCGCTCTCAGTAACCGTATCCATGGGAGAGGAAACGAACGGGATCCTGATCTCACGCTCTTTCGTCGCCGTCGTGTGCACATTCACATCTTCAGGTTCAACCTCGGACCTGCCTAGAGATAGAATCACGTCACGGAACGTCGTGGCGATCATTGCGTTCTTGAATTTGTCGCGGAAGAAGCTCTCAGACAAACAAACTACAACCGTGGTATCTGTGTCTGGTTGACTCCAGTTATGACGTTAATGGTTGCTTGGGCTCGTAAGCTGCCTCGCGGGCTAGGCTTCAGATCTCGGTTGGTCTGCCAAACTGACGTTTCTCGTCAAGCTGGAAAGCGTCACCGAGCAGTTTAGAAAAGTCACAGATCCATATTCGATCATTTGCCTGATCTGGGTGAAGGAGATGGCCTACGTTGCTCGCCTGCGCTGCACGAAGTGCGGAAGAACATACGCCCCGAAAGAGCGTGTGTGGAAATGCAGGGAAGATGACGGCCGGCTGGACGTAGAGTACGACTACGATTCGATGATGAGCAAAGTTAGTCGGGAAGTCTTCGAGCGCCGCCGCGGCGGGCTGTGGAAATATCGCGAACTTCTCCCAATCGAAAATGAGGAGAACATCGTCACCCTGGGGGAGGTTCAGACTCCGCTTATTCGATCCAGGAACCTTGGGAAGATCCTTGCAATAAGAAACCTCTACGTCAAGGATGAGACAAAGAACCCCACAGCCTCGTTCAAAGACCGACCCATGACAGTTGGAGTGTCGAAAGCTGTTGAACTCGGGTTCGACACGGTCGTCTCCGCCTCGAGCGGGAATGCGGCCGCGGCGCTGGCAGCCTACTCAGCTAGGGCTGGGCTCACATGTTACACGTTTGTTCCGGAGATGGCTAGCCCAGGGAAGATTGCTCAGCTGAAGATGTTCGGCGCGAACGTCGTCAGACTGAGAGGGCTGGAGAGCGGTGTTGATCCGACCTTTACAATGCTGAGGCTTGTCTGCGACAGTTTCGGTTGGTATCCTTGCCCAAGCGCTGGACCGTTCAACCCGTACCAGGCAGAAGGATCGAAGACCATGTCATACGAGATCGTTGAGCAGCTCGGCTGGACGAGTCCAGACTGGGTCTTCGCAGGCGTGGGCGGCGGCGGACTACTTGCTGGGAACTGGAAGGGCTACAAAGAGCTGAAACGTCTCGGCCTTGCTGAACGTTCACCTAGGATGGCTGCCGTTCAGTCGACTGGATGCGCGCCGCTTGTAAGAGCCTTCGAGGAGAAGATGGATCCGCACAAGATAGTTCCTTGGGAGCATCCGAATTCCGTTGCGACTGGCCTGATGGACCCTTTCCCATGGGACGGAGACGCAGCGCTCAAGGCGCTGCACGAATCCTCAGGTACCGCCATCAAGGTTTCGAACGAAGAGATACTGGACTCGCAGAGAACGTTGGCAAAGAGCGAAGGGATATTCGCCGAGCCGTCCGGAGTCGCGGTCTTGGCAGGTCTGATGAAACTCAAGGAACGAGGCACGATTGCAAGCGATGACTGTGTCGTGATCGAGATCACCGGTAGTGGCTTGAAAGACTTAAGCGTCATCGGGTCAGCGGACGCGCCGTTGATCGATCCCGATATCGAAGCCTTGCACAAGGTCCTTAGCCTGAGAAAGTGACCAAGAATCTTCATTCGGCCATCTAGCGCGACTTCTTCTTTCCGCCCATCGTCAGCGCCAGCACGGCCATTTTGGTGTAGAGGCCGTTCTCGGCTTGCGGGTAGATTCGGGAGCGCGGTCCATCCATGACCCCGTCGCTTGCCTCTTCTCCCCTCAGTACGGGCAGGACGTGCATGACTATGGCTCGTTTGTCAGCTATCTCAAGCTTCTCCTCTGTCAGCGACCAGTGCTTGTGCTTCTCATGCAGCTCTGCTTCCCGTTCCTTCCCGAACCTACTCGCGCCGATCTCAAGTAGTCCTTTGCTCGCCCAGTTCCTAGGGAAGATCGCGTCAGCGCCTTCAAGCGCTGTCTTCAAGTCATGTGAGACAGTGAAGGTTCCCCCGGATGCGGCTGCGTTCTCTGAAGAAGTTGCAATGATCTTGTCGTCTATTTCGAATCCTTCAGGGCGGGCTAGCACGACATCGTATCCGAATCGACAGGCGATGAGCGCGTCTTCTTGTACACTGCATCTTCCGCGGAAGCCTCTCGAATACGCCCACATGATGACGTACTTCTTCCGTTTGTTCGCCCCAAATTCATCCTGTAGCGTCATCAGGTCAGCGAGACCCTGCGTCGGATGATACGTGCAGCAGGCCATGTTGATGACTGGAATGTTCGCGTGCTTGGCGTACTCTCTCACGACAGCGATCCCTCTACCGTAGACATAGTCGATGATCTCATCAAGAATCCTGACGCCTAACCCGTGGCCGTACCGCTCGTACATCCTCGCAACATCTCTCACCGCCTCTCCTGCTCCGAGGCGAGTCGTTGACGCGTCGATGTACTGAGCGTGGCCGCCTAAGTAGGTCATTCCAGCCTCGAAGGCTGCCCGTGTGCGCGTCGAGGATGCGTAGAAGAGCGCGAAGAACGTCTTGTCGCGTAGCAGCGGAACCGCGCGATCCTTCCGATGTTTGTAGCGAAAGCTGCGTGCAAGACGCAACGTCGCCTCGAGTTCGTCAACGGTCCATTCTTGGGTGGTTATCAAGTCTCGACCGGAAAGATCGCTCAACGTCCTCTCATCCGCATAATCGTTCTCGTCTGGAAGGCCAAGAGGTCTCGCTCTAAAGAAGTTTCCCAGATCCTTTACTGCGGTTCACAAGAGATGCAAGATTGATAAGCCCAGCGTGCTCAATCCGGGCTCCCCCTCGGAATGTGAGTATCCTTGCCAAGTAACGAGATTGTAGTTGTTGCGCTCGGCGGCAACGCGATTCTGAGACGAGGCGAGAAAGGCGCGTTCGAGGAGCAGTATCGAAACGTCTGCCGCACCGTCGAGCGCATAGCGGATCTTGTACAAGATGGATACAGGGTAGTAATCACTCACGGGAACGGGCCGCAGGTCGGGGCCACCCTGCTGAGACATGAGGCCGCAAAGAACATCGTTCCGCCGTTTCCCCTGGATGTCTGTGGGTCCGAGACGCAGGGTTTCATTGGTTACATGATCCAGCAGGCTCTTCGAAACGAGCTCAAGAAAAGAGGCTTGGACAAGTACGTTATCACGGTCGTTACGAGAGTGATCGTGGACGCTGACGATGAGGCATTCAAGAACCCGACCAAGCCCGTCGGCCCGTTCTATACCAAGGAAGAGGCGGAGAAGATCCGCTCTCAGCGTCCAGATCTGGTCGTAAAGGAGGACGCCGGCAGAGGTTACCGACGGGTGGTTCCGTCTCCTGACCCAAAGATAATCGCCGAACGGTTCGCGATAAGAGCCTTGGTAGACAACGGGTTCGTCGTCGTGGCGTGCGGCGGAGGCGGCATCCCGATAGTGGAAGAGGGGACTCAGGCGCGAGGCGTCGAAGCTGTCATCGACAAAGATCTCGCTGGCCAAAGATTGGCGACGCTGATAGGCGCTTCAGTGTTCGTGGTTCTCACCGACGTAGATGGAGCGTACCTAGACTACGGCACACCAAAACAGACCATGATCAAGCAAACAACGCCGCAACAACTTGAACAATACGAGAAGGAAGGGCACTTCAAGGAAGGTAGCATGTCGCCCAAGATCACCGCCGCCGTAAGGTTCGTTCAAAACGGGGGGAAGAGAGCGATTATCGCCGAACTGAGCAAACTCACCGAAGCAATGCACGAGAAAAGCGGAACTCACGTAACGCGAACCAGCACGTAGACATCGGCCACTAATGACTGTGCGAAGAGGAGAACGTTCTAGTCGTTCGTGACTCGTTGGAAAGCTACAGGGTCAAGACGCTGAGCTACTGGCAGATGCAGAGCCATCTTCCGATACGATACTCGCCACGCGGGGGCGAGACGGAAGGAAGGTAGGGGTAGTACGAGGGCCCGTATGGAATTGGCGCGCCGTAGATGAGCGGCGCACCGTAGGCGACTGGTGCGACGGGTGCCGCCGGGGGAACATAGTAGGTCGGAACGGTGTAGTATGATGCCGTGGGAGGTACTGGGGTCGCAAATGCTGAGAGCGGGGTCACCCACAGCAATGGTCCAGTTGAGTAGTAGAACATTCTAGCCAACCACTAAGTGTAGCCCATCTCGGATAAAGTTAAGCATATCTAGACACATTCTGTGCCTCCGCTGATCTGGCTCAAACCGGAATTCATTCTGCTGCGACCATTGACATGGCCGAATATACTACTTGAGGCCAAGAGGCGCTTGGGCTGGTCTCCGGACAAACCTCAGGGAATGTGGAACTCCACGGGCCTCAAATTCAAGTTCATTTGCTTCTTCTAGTGCCTTCGATGTTCTAATAGCCAAGAACCGTGCCTTCATGACTCCCCAGCGCGGGTTCAGCAGACAAGTGCGGGTGTCAAGGTTGACGGTGAAAGCCATACTCACTGACATGGATGGGACATTCACCAAGTTCAACCTTGACTACATGGGGATGCGAAGAACGGCCTTGCAGCTACTAGACGAAGTCGGTCTCATGCGTCCCAACTTCAGCGATCAGATGAGTATCTACGCAATGCTGAACGAGCTACGCGGGACAATCAACACGGACGGATTCAACGAGATAAAGAAACGCATCTATGCGATGGTTGAGACAATCGAGACCGAGGCGGCTGAGCAGGTTCAGCTGATGCCAGGCGCCAAGGAGGCCTTGAACGAACTGAAGCAGATGAAGAAGAAGATAGTCGTGGTCACGAATAACGGAAGGCGGGGGACGGACCGAACCCTCGACAGACTGAATTTGGGCGCCGTCTTCGACGGCGTCGTTACGAGAGACGATGCCGACCTGCTGAAACCGGACGCAGGAATTGTGCTGAAGGCATTGACTCTAGCCAGAGTGAAGGCCGACGAGGCGATCTTGGTCGGAGATGCGGTCATCGACATCCGAGCAGCCCGCGCAGCCTCCGTGAGAAGCGTGGCCGTTCCAACTGGGCCCTTCTCGGCAGCGCGGCTCTTGGAGGAGGAGCCAGACTTCATCGTCAGCTCCTTCCTGGAGGTTCCGGGGCTCGTGCGTCGTCTCGACAGTTAGAGCCTAGCTTCTGATGTCGACAGAGGCGCACGGGACAATTCTTATCTTGACTAGCGGAGACCAGTTGAACTCAGAGAACATTGTTTTCCAAAATCCTGGTAGGCCTAGACGGCTCAGACTATTCTCTGAAAGCCCTCGAATTCGCTTTAGATCTTGCAAAGAAGTACAGCAGTCAACTCGTCCTAGTTCACGTCGTCATGCGGCAGATATATGCCATCAATCCTCCAGAGGCGGGGATTCTAGCTGGGACAGCCATTGTCCGCGAACTCGAGGCGGAAGGAAAATCAATCCTAGCGAAGGGAGTGGAAACCGTCAAGGCTCACGGGCTGCCTGTGGAGGCTCGGCTGAGACAAGGTGTGCCCGCCGAGGAGCTGCTCCGAGCGGCGGTCGATGAAAAGGCGGATCTCATAGTTCTGGGAAGCCGCGGGCTTTCTCAGGTCAAGGCTTTCCTGCTTGGCAGCGTCTCAGACAAGGTCAGTCACCACGCCAAATGCCCAACCCTAATCGTCAGGTAGCCTGGCACATCACATCTGGCTTTCTGTCTTTTTTGGTGCCGTCCCGCAGCTCGATCGTGCAGGGTAAGTGATCGTCTGTCCCGCGAGAAAGGAACTTGGAAGCTGATTTCGAAAAAGATTCGGCGGCCGACAGTCCGGTGTTGTGTTGGCCTTCTGCACTATCACGTTTGATTCAAGTATCGCGACGCAGTTCGCAAGGGTAGAGAATTCTCGACAGACTTATTAGCGCAGCCGGGGCATCAGCGCCATCCGAAACTTTCGGAGATGTATTTGTGACTAGAATCTTTTTTGCTTGCGATGCTCACGGTAGTGTCCCCGTTTTCCGTAAGATGGTCAAAGTCCACAAGACGTACAACTGCGACATCGTCATGATGTGTGGGGACCTCACAGGAAAGGCTGTGGTTCCGATCGTGGAAGAGAAGCCGGGCCTATGGTGGTCAGCCCCTTGGGGAAAGAAGGAGACCTACAAGTCGCAAGAGGCTGTGGACCAGATCAAGAAGGCCTACGAGAAGCGAGGTTTCTACTGGTTCCTGACGAGTCCTGCGGAGCTGGCTGATCTGGAAGCCGATCGCGGCAAGATCAACGAGCTCTTTGCCAAGCTAATGTTGGATCGGATGCGAGAGTGGGTGCAGCTCGTCGATGAGACAATTCCATCTGATGTAAGGGTTGTAGTCAGTCCTGGCAACGACGATTCCTGGGCAATCGATGATATTCTCAGGGGCTGCCGCAGGATTATCTACCCAATAGGAAAGGTAGTGGATCTGGATGGAGATCACCCCATGATCAGTTGCGAGTGGGCAAACTCGACGCCTTGGAAGACTCCACGGGAGTGTCCGGATGAAGAACTGAAGTCAAAGCTGCAGGTTGAGTTCGAGCGGGTAGAAAGCTACGAGAACCTAGTGTGTAACTTCCATGCTCCGCCGTATGGAACCCAACTCGACCTCGCCCCGAAGATCGATGAGAAGCTGCGAGTCAAGGTGCGTTTCGGGAGACCAGACATGGTGCCCGTGGGAAGCAAGACCGTTCGCGATCTATTCGAGAAGTATCAGCCGCTTCTTGGGCTTCACGGCCACATCCACGAGTCTGCCGGCGCTGAGTACATTGGTCGGACATTATGCCTGAACTCTGGATCCGCTTACATGCAAGGCATGTTGAACGCCTTTGTGATAGACCTGCCGAAGAAAGACGGCGGCAAGGTAGAAGTGCTGAACGTATCAGCATAGGTGACTGGGGCCGCGAAAGGAGATGCTTAGGCGCGGTTGGAGGAAGCACCCACACGGAAGCCTAGGTCCTCAAACGGGCAAACTCGATCCAGCTGACATTCGCAAGGTCATCTACACTTTGGACGCGTATCGATCTCACCTCTTCTATGATATGACGTGGATCGACGCGAAAGTCGAACGGGGAACCTTGGGACGAAACTTTGCGGCCAAGTGGAGGGAGCTACGTAGAATGATGGTGAAAATGGCTCATGTTCCAGCTTCCCTCCCTGGCGTACCGGGTTTGGTGAGGTTGCAGGGATACTTCGAGGCCCTATGGCAGATCGCGGGGCCGCTTGTCTTCATCCTGCTGTTTGCAAGCCTTCTTGCCCCTCAGATACCCTTCATCGCAAGCGTCGCACCGTACATAATGATCGCTGGGTTGACCATGTTGCTAGTCGGCCTTCTAGCGCGCTTTCTACTCGGTAGAGAGATCGGACGACGGATTGAGGAGCACTTCGCAAAGAAGCCCGAACTTCATAGACCGCAAGCCAACCAGTTGCGAGAGGCCGTTCAACTCCTCATTGAGGAATTGCGCCGATTCATCCGTGAGACCGGTGACGATCCTAAGAAACATCCGGTCGGCGTCAGCTTTCTTGACTACGAGCATATCGAAGCTTCCAAGAAGCCTCGGCCTTGGAGACGATACTATCTCGTTGTTTTGACGGTCTAGTCGTTCAACTACTAGACCTGGCCTAAGTGATATTTGCGGAATTCGTCTTCAAGCGCGCACACAAACCTAGATTGCTCGCATAAAGAACGAGACATGAAGCGTTCCACAAGGATCCCGGAGTTGAGGAAACCCTTTTAAACAATCCAAGGCAGGCTACACGTGATTCTACCGTGTCTAAACGATAGAATCCATAATCAAAAGGAAGGAAATAGCAATGGCAAGAGATGTTTCAGGAGCGCTTTTTCTGAGACCAACTTCAGGGCTCACAAAATACTTCGGCACATGGACGTCTCTGTTTGCCATGATAGGCGCCAGCGTGGGAACGTGGCAGTGGCTCTTCGTGGGTACACTTCAGGACATGTACCCGGGAATCAACGCGGGGCTGAGTTGGGGAATCGGACTACTGTTCATGTTGATCTACAGTGTGATGATGAGCTTGATGTCGATGGCTATGCCACGATCTGCTGGGCTCTACCAGATATCAGCTAGAGGACTCAATCCAGTCGCGGGGATCCTCGCCGTTTGGCGTGGCATAGTTGCCAACCCAATCATAAAGATGAGCGAGTTCTACCTCTTCTTGGTCTTCCTCGGCGCCGCATTCGCACAATGGGGCGCTATCACCGGAGACCCGGCTCTAAAGGCATGGGGGGTCAGCTTTTCCGCGCAAAACCCAATGGTATTGGTGTCGGTCTCCATAGTTCTGATGATCATATTTGCACTCATCGCCTACCTAGGTCCGCTTTTCAAGGTCGAGCCCGGCGTCCAGATGCTTGGAGGGTTGTTCTCAACAATCGGCTGGATCATGGCGATCGGTGTCCTTCTGATCACACCTGCCGCAGCCGTCCCAGGTCGTTGGGACGCAGTATGGGGGGCCGGCGCCTACCAAGAAGTTCAAACCGTGGCAGCAGCAGCCGGATACGCCGCGCCAGCGTTCAATATACAGATGACAATTATGGCAACAGTGTGGCCTATCGGGCTGGTGTGGCCGTACCTCATCCTACTGTACGGCGGTGAAGTATCGGATCCTGCGAAGAACCTGTACGTCACCCAAATTGGCGGTGGCGTAATACTCGTCATACTGCTGGCAAGTGCAGCAGCTCTCTTCCAAGGTACCTTCGGTACTTTCTCCAGCGCGTATGGGGTAGCGGCCGCTACAGGAAAACTCACAAGGACTGGAATCTTCCAAGGAGGACTAGGGACCTTCACTGCGGTGCTGGCGGCGAATCCGATAATCTCTGGTTGGATTCTACTCTCACCCGTCGTCATAGGCCTTACCGCGACTCCAATAAACATGGCCTGGGTGACGAGAGGGTTCTTCCAGGCCTCTCTGGATCGCATGATGCCGTCTTTCTTCGGGAAGCTATCCCGATTCCACACCCCAACCTACTCGATACTCTACTACGTGATCTTCGGGGCTCCGTTTGCCTTCGCCTACGCTGCAGGGTACGGCGGATTCTTGGCGGTAGTCACTTCGCTCATAGGGCTATGGGGAATCGAGATGATCTTCCAGTCGATGGCGGCGCTTCAACTTCCGTACTTGAAGCGGTCATTGTACGAAGGTAGTCTACGAAAGCAACCGGAGATCGGCGGAGTACCTCTTGTTTCCATTCTAGGGATAATCATCCTGCCTACATCGCTCTTCCTGATGATCAATTTCTTCCAAGGCGCAGCATTTCTGTCCATGATCTCCATGTGCGTCCAATACGGCTTCTCCGCATTGTGGTTCGTAGCCTTCAGCCAGCATCTCAGAAACAAGCGCATTGATATCGCAGGGATCTACGAATCGTTACCGCCCGAATAGATTCCTAATTCCCTCTTCTTTTTTTCTTTCTTCTTTCTTGAAGCTGACCCTTAGGTATTCTAGCCCTCGCAGGATTCTTCCCATATCTTGAGTGTGACTCTTCAAGAAATCGCTCAAACTCAACAGATGTCTGGACGAGCTTGCCGCATGTGAGTTGCCAACGGCCATGCGGCTAGAAGGCGATCTGGACCTTGACCGACTTTGTTCTGTCCTTGTCTATGGCCGTTTCATAGGCCTCAGAAACCTCTTCCAGCAGGTACCTATGCGTGATCAACGGCTTGGCGGTGATCTTCTCTTTCGCCAGCAGTTCTAGCGACATGACGAACTCTTTCGTGTGAGTCCAGTACCCGTATCCCCACGCACCAGACAAGTTCAGCTCCTTGGTTAATAGTCCAACCAGGTCAATCGGCATCGGCTTGATGAAGATGCCTGTTGTCACTACTGTGCCTCTCCTCCTAGCCATGGCGATCCCGTCAGAGATCGTCGATGATTCTCCTCCAGCCGCTTCAATCACTTTGTCAACCCCCATGCCGTTGGTAAGTTGCATCATCCTCTCAACAACCGGCTCCTTCTTGGCGTCAACTGCCTTCGATGCACCCAGCGAGTTCGCAAGGTCGAGCTGGAATTTGTGCGTTCCAACCACGTAGACCTCTCTTGCCCCAGCAATCTTGGCGGCCTCTAGCGCGAATAGTCCGATCGTCCCAGCCCCTAGAACGGCAACCGTGTCTTCGTTGCTAACTCGGGCTCTGTTCACTGCATGAACCGCAACCGAGATGCAATCCAGAGTCGCCGCTTCTTCGAATGAAACGCTTTGAGGCAACTTGAAGCAGTTCCCAGCCGGAACAGCACAGTATTCAGCCAGTCCACCTAGGTAGTAGAATCCAATGAGCCTAAAGTTGGCACAGAGATTGTACCATCCCACCTTACACCAGTGACATTGTCCACATCCGACCAGAGGTTCGACTGCAACCCGGTCACCTATCGCAAAGCCAGCGACCTCTGGTCCAACTTCGACTACTTCTCCCGAGAGCTCATGGCCCGGAACGAATCTTCCTTCGCCCAGCTCCGACTCGATCTTGAAGGGTGTCTTCTCCTTGTATAGGTGAAGGTCGCTACCGCATATTCCAGAAGCTCGTACCTTCAGCAACAGCCAACCTAGTCGAGGCTCCGGAACATCGATCTTCTCGACTCTGATATCCCTCTGCCCGTAGAATACTGCAGCGTTCATCTCTTCCAAAGGCAATCCCTGCATCTGAGCACAATCGAGACGCTCTTTAGACTATCCTGAGGTGAGAGCAATTCTCGGATATGCTTAGTGATTCTTTGTTCCTTGGCGTCATCGTATCTCTTGCTTCCTTTTTCTCGGTGACACTAGGGTAGCGCTGTGTGGCTTACGACATTCATTTGTCGTCCATGAGAACTGTGGACATTGACTCGTTCTGTTTCGTAGCATTGACAAGTGTTGCGGCAGCGTTCTAGAATCTAGCTGACGCGCTTGGCAGCTTCCTTGACTATGTTAGTCATTTCAGTTTCTACGTCTTTGTCCAGCGGCGGAACCTTGTGAGTTCTGAGTATCTCTCTTGCCTTCTCTCTGGCCCGTTTGGCGATGTCTTTGGAGCCTTTCTGTTCCCATTCCGCTCTTGGAGCCCTGTCAACGATCATAGGCTGCCAATGTTCTTTCTGGATGTGCCGTTTCGTGTGCTTGGCTGCACTCAACTCTGTTAGAAAGTTCTTCTGATGGCCCACAGCTCTTATGACATCGACGGCTAGTGTGTCCGCGTTTACCTCGATTCCGGCTGTCATTCGCTTGATGGCGCTGCAGATGTCGTGGCTTATCACAAATTGCTCGTAACATGCAGTAACACCCGCTTCTAGGATTCCATATACCGCGTCATGCACGACATCCGCCCCGGCCAAGGAGGCAACCAACGCGTTGAAGGTGTTCTCGAAAGCGGCCTGTCCGTCAGGCGCTTTGGAGTCAATCACACCGGCTGCCCCATAGTAGGGTAGACCGTAGTAACGCGCCATCTGTACGAAGGCCGCGTGCAGCAGACCGTTCTCCGGAGCACCATAGGCGGCCGTTCCATGCCTCTGATCCAAGATGGTTGCACATGAACCCCACAGCATAGGCGTTCCAGGTCCTGCAAGCTGCGTCAGAACCACAGCTCCCATGTTCTCGGCAATCGCCTGCACTAGTGTTCCCGCGACCGTGGCAGGGCCGCTTGCGCTGGCCAGTGCTCCTGAACTAATATCGAAAGCGATACGGTAACGCGCGCATTCCAACATTAGATCAACTATTTCTCCTGAATACTTGAGAGGGGGAACGTTGTTGAATCCAGTATCCACAATGGCGGGATTCTTTCGAAACTCCTCCTCGCCTCCCGCCAACGCCACGGCCATCCGGATAGTGTCTCTCCATCCCTGCAGCGTAAGAGCCACTGGGCTGCAATGCTTCTCGGTGTATTTGAACTGTGCAAGCGCCATCGACTGCTCCAAGATTGATTTCGGGACATCCTGTGGAATGATATTCGGTTTGACGTAGTCGACGGTCCAAAAGTAGTCTGAGAGTAATGTGAAATCTTCAAGATCTTTGAGAGTGGCCGGTCTCCTCTCGCTGGTTTCGATGTCGATCGTGTGATCAGCTCCAAAGGCATTTGTAAAATACGGTCGACCGTCTCCAATTCTGAGGTTATACTTTGGGTTGCGGGCATCAAATAGGACGTGGCTTGGAACCTTACTGAGTGCGTCGCGGACAAGGTATTCCTGAAACCTCACTACCATCGCTTTGTCGTCGACGTCGGCACCTGCTTCTGTGAGGAGTTTAAGCGCCTTTTCGTGGTGGAAGGCTATCCCAACTCTTTCGAGGACTTCCATCGCCGCCATATGGACGGCGTAGACATCATCACGACTCAAAACTTCAAGAACCAAGGCATATCCGCACTTGAATTGACAATTGCGTCTCCGTCTCGGGGTAGAGGTATCGGCGATAATAAGTCTTAGGCGATGATTTGAGTCGAATGCTATTCGAGGTCGAAAACTTCTTCTAAGATCACTGGGCACTGCTAACGCTTTAATAACAATCCAACTGAAATTCACAAGTGACTCGGAGATACCGTAGATGTCGTCCGATCTTCTTGAACTACTTGCCCAAGCAGTGATTGAAGGAGACGCCGAGAAAGTGAACCAGCTCTGTCGAGAAGCTCTCCGAAGAAACATGAATCCTCTCGTGATCATCACCAAGGGGCTTGCTAAAGGAGTAAGAGAAGTCGGCGATCGTTTCGGCAAGGGCGAGGTGTTCCTCGTTGACTTGATGTTGGCCGGTGAGGCGATGAGAACTGGCACAGCTCTGCTGTTGCCTAACGTGAAGGGAGCAGGTACGCTAGGTCAATCTCTCGGTAAGGTCTTGATTGGCACCGTGAAGGGGGACATACACAGCATCGGCAAAGACATTGTGGCAACTCTCATGCAAGCAGAGGGGTTCGAGGTGAGCAACATCGGTGAGGATATTCCGGACGCGATCTTCGTCAAGAAAGTAGAGGAGCACAAGCCCAACATACTTGGTCTTTCATCGCTCATGACCGTGACCATGCCCGCTCAGAGGGAGGTAATCAACTTGCTTCAGAAACAAGCTCTCCGGAGTCAAGTGAAGGTGATCATTGGAGGCGCTCCTACGTCTCAGAAGTGGGCTGAAGAAATAGGCGCAGACGGATGGGCGGGCGACGGCGTCAGCGCTACCAGGAAGGTCAGGGAACTCGTGGAAAAGTAGCGTTGCTTCTATTCGCCAATGTCAAAGCCGCTGGCCTTTGATCGAAGCAAGAGCGACCCGTTGAGGGTCGGCTAGCCTTTCCCGGCCTTCACCGGTCTGACAACGTATTCGCAGTATCTGTCGCAGCGGAGAACATGCCTAGTCAACGCAAACTCGAGCTTGGGATTGAGCGACTTGACTATTCCTTCATCCAGTCCCAAGAAGACATCGCAGACTTCCGGAGGAGCCCCCACGTTCTTGAAGTTCTGTCCGTGTGGGCAATCGTGTATGCGCAATATGTAGTTCTGAGGTGTCAGCTTCATTACCCTGTATCTTATCTTGAACGCGTTCAGAGCTTCCCCCACGATGGGATGGTAGCTCCTTGCATCTCCCCCTTTCAGTTTCAATCTCTTCTTTTCAGCCCTTCCCAGATCCTTCCCGGCCTCGAAGAATCTTCGTTTGAGACCACTTATTCCTTTCTTGCCCCAGTCCGCTTTGACTGATTTTACCGCCAAACCAAGCACGAGCGCCATCAGCTTCATGCTATAATCGAGTTTCTCTTCTGATGACATGCGAGACATACGCGGACGCCCGGGCGTGGTCTGTGTTTGGAGATGGGTATTAAGTATTGGCGTGAAGGTTTCGTGTCGATCAAGCTAGAGAACGGAAGGCGCAGGGGCCCCGACCTCTACCGTAGGGCCAAACCATTGACCGTCAATGCAGATGCTCCCGGACACAGAAAGCAGAATCGAGAAACTCAAAGGGCGGTGCACTACGTGCGGCACCTCTAATTAATGCTCTATCCTCCGAGTGTATCAACTTCTCTGTACCATTTCTTGGATGTGCCAACTTTCGCCCGCATCCTCCATGAGAGGCTTTTGGGCTCATTCTCAATTGCCGTAAGGATTTGGTCGATCTTTGCAGCCGCGTTCGTTCTGTGGGTCTCATTCAGTTTATTGCATTCTTGAAGCAAGTTCTTGACTTTGTCGAGATTCGTCTTCACAGTATAGCAGAATCCCCAGTCATTGGACAGTAACCTCGCAAGGTATCCGATGTTTATTGTCTCCGTGTCGCTTTGACTGACCTGATGTTCTCGCAACATCACGATAGTGTCTTTCGCGTCCTTTTCGTTCAACTTGACTATCTGCATCTTCTCCAGAAGGAGTTCCGCCAGAGGGATCGTGGGATAATCGACTTCCAGCCTCTTGGAGAAGTCGATCGTGTGGCACATTGCCAGTCGATCTAGGAAGACATCGGCGCGTCCGGCATTTGGCCCTCCGAGGAAGATGAGTCTCCCCGATTGTCTGTAGCTGTATGTCAGAGGTCGGATCGTGTACCCTCGGCTTTCAAACAGTCGCTCAATCTTGGAACTCTCCTTGTCATATCCGGCGAAATCCATGTCAGAGATCTCTCTTCCCATAGATTTGTGGAGATCAGCGAAGTTGGGGCAGTGGAGTCTGACCGCGGCAGCGCCCATGACTCTCAGGACCACGTGCTTTTTCTTCGCCTCTTCAACGACTTCGAGAGCCTCCCGTGCCAGGTCTTGCTGAGGTGCGAGAGGACCCGTCATCTCTTAGCCATCTTCAAGCCGACTAGGTTGCTCTGAATTGCGAATAAATGCATAGCGTTTTGCAACGGAAACTCTGTCATCGCGTCTTTCAAAGTCGTAGGTGTAGGGGCTCAGTGCGCTTGCGTGAAGAAACTCAAAGACATTGCGAGGATCCGGCGCAAGCGTCTATGAAGAAGAAGAAGAGCAGAGGCTACCGTTCAGTCGGATGTGCACTGCAGTCCAGACGCCTCGAAGCGCGCCATACAACCGGCGGAACGGCGGTCGAGAAGAAGGTGAGTATAGTTGTCAGAAGTCATGGGCTTCCTCAGGTCAAGGCTTTCCTGCTTGGCAGCGTCTCAGACAAGGTCAGTCACCACGACAAATGCCCAACCCTGATCGTCAGGTAGCCTGACGCATCAGGCAGCAGACGGCCGGAACCCTACCGATCCAGTGTCGGAGAAGATGCCAAGCCTCTGCTAGATTGGTTTTCGAAAATATTTATTACCAAGGTTTACACGCGGTCTTGGCTCACTCAATCATAGGTGAATGAAATGTCACAAGCAGGTGGGACAGTTCCAGTTCTCATCCTCAAAGAAGGAACTGGCAGATCAACGGGCAGAGACGCCCAACGAAACAACATAATGGCTGCCCGGATCGTCGCGGAGACGGTGTCCAGCTCCCTTGGACCGCGTGGAATGGACAAGATGCTCGTCAGCGGAATCGGCGATGTGGTCATCACCAACGACGGCGCCACAATAATGAAAGAGCTGGATGTCCAACACCCCGCAGCAAAGATGCTCGTCGAGGTGGCGAAGACCCAAGACAACGAGGTCGGCGACGGAACCACAACCGCGGTCGTGCTAGCGGGTCAGCTTCTGTCGAAGGCAGAGAAACTTTTGGACCTAGACGTACATCCGACTGTCATCGTCGACGGGTACAAGAAAGCTGCGGATAGAGCCTCGAGCTTCCTCAACAAGATTGCACTCGCGGTAGATCCTAAGGATGAAGAGCGTTTGCGCCAGGTTGCCGCCACTGCCATGGGAACCAAGGACATATCCGCCGAGAAGGAGTTCTTCGCAAAGCTTGCGGTCAAGGCAGTAGAGCAGATCAAGGAAGAACGAGACGGGAAGGTCAGAGCTGACATCGACCTAGTCAAGGTCGTGAAGAAGCACGGGAAGAGCACCGAGGAGACTGAACTGGTCGAAGGGGTCGTGGTAGACAAGGAGGTCTCCCACAGCCAAATGCCAAAACAGGTTCACAACGCCAAGATCGCCTTGCTCAACCAGAAACTGGAGATCGAGAAGACAGAGTTCGACGCCAAGATCAACATCGAGAATCCGGAGCAGATGCACATGTTTCTCGACGAAGAGGAGCGAATGCTCAAGGAGATGGTCGAACAGATTGCGAACTCAGGCGCCAATGTTGTTCTCTGCGAGAAAGGCGTGGACGATATTGCATTGCACTTTCTGGCGAAGCGCGGAATTGTTGCCGCCAAGAACCTGAGCAGCGGCGACATGGAGAAGCTCGCAAAGGCAACCGGTGCAAAGATTCTCGCGAGCACCAAGGATCTGTCGCGCGAAGCGCTCGGCGAAGCGAAGCTGGTAGAAGAGGTCAAGATCGGCGATGACAAGCTCATCTACGTGCGAGAATGCAAGGACCCCAGAGCCGTCACTATAGTCCTTCGAGGAGGGTCGGAGCATGTGGTCGACGAAGCGGAGCGTTCCTTGCATGACGGCCTCTGCGTTGTGAGAAACGCCGTAGAAGACGGAAAGATAGTAGCCGGCGGCGGTGCTCCTGAAGCGGAAGCCGCGAAAGACCTCAAGAGCTACGCCACCACTGTCGGCGGAAGAGAACAGCTTGCCATCGAAGCGTTCGCGGAAGCGCTTGAAAACATCCCCATGACGCTTGCAGCAAACGCGGGACTTGACCCTATCGATATCATGGTCGACCTAAGAGCGAAACACGAATCGCCTGAGAACATATGGACAGGCGTCGACGCGATCTCTGGCAAAGTTGAAGACATGCTCAAGCAGAATGTGGTCGAGCCTCTACGGACGAAGCAGCAGGTTCTTCGTTCAGCAACGGAGGCCGCTTGCATGATCCTGCGCATCGACGACGTCGTCTCTTCTAAGGGCGTGAAAGAGGCTGGCCCTCCGGGCAGGCCGCCAATGCCTCCTCCTGGCGGGGAAGAGTACTAGACTGAATCTCCCCGCCCCCCTCCTTTTTGAACTTCCCAAAACCGCCGTATGAGTATTGATCATATACCGCAGTCTGTCCTCTAAGAGACGCTTAGGCTCGTCAGAGGGCTTCCTCATGTTGTTTGTGGTCGCGGTCACCGGAGCGAGCGGGTCGATCTATGCGAGACGCTTGCTTGAGGAACTGAAACGGGGCGGACACGATACGCTTCTGCTGATAAGCGACGAAGCCAAGAACGTCATGAAAGATGAGAATGAGGATGTCCAGAGGTTCATACAGCTAGCGAGTCGGACATTCTCGGAACATGACTTGGACACACCAGCCTCAAGCGGCTCAGTCAAAACCGCTGGGATGATAGTGGTTCCTTGCAGCATGAAGACTATCTCTTCCATCGCCCACGGTCTTGCTAGCAACGCGATAACAAGGGCTGCAGACGTGACGTTGAAGGAACGTAGACCATTGATCCTGGTCCCGCGAGAGACCCCGCTGAGCATAATACATCTGAGAAACCTCCTACGCGTTACAGAGGCGGGGGCTATTGTTCTTCCCGCGATGCCAGCGTTCTACACGAAGCCGAGATCCATCGATGACATGGTGAACTTCATCGTCGGTAGGATCTTGGATCTGTTGAATGTGCCTCATAGCCTGTTCCGGCGCTGGGGAGAAACTGGCTGACCCAAGAGAAGCTCAGCGACGCGCTGAAGATGCGAAGTCTTGGGATTTCTGTTTGTAGAGCTTCACCAGCTCGGTGTACGCTTTAGCCGCATACCTGATAATGGCAAGATCTGAACGATCGAGTTTTCTAATGGGTTTCGCCGGCACGCCTGCGAGGAGAACTCCTGGAGCCGTTTTCTCCCCCTGCAAGACCACGGATCCGGCAGCAATTATCGAGTTAGGCCCAACTCTGACTTTTTCCAAGATAGTCGAGTTCATTCCCACAACTACGTAGTCGTGGACTGTGGAGCCATGAATGACCGCGTTGTGCCCAACGGTAACAAAGTCGCCGACAACGCATTGTCCGCCGATATCTGAATGAAGGGTGCAATTGTCCTGGATGCTGCTCTGCTTTCCAACTCTTATTCGGCCCATGTCTCCGCGTAGCACGGCGTTCTCCCAGATGCTGCTGCCTTTGCCGACTTTGACGTCCCCTATCAGAGTCGCCCTCGGGGACACATAAGCGTCAGAGCTGACCTTCGGCCTTTTTCCCCGGAACTCAATCAACGTCATGTTGCATAATCCTCTTTGACTCGCGGCAGACTTATGGAGTGCCTCTACGCCTAACTAGGGATCGCCCTCACACTGGGGGACGCATTCTTATCTATTTCACCGACGAACGAACGAAGCATCGCCTCCCGCGGGCCGGCTATACCGCATGACGCGCTACGTGGTGGAAACCTCTGGTCTAACGAAGCTGTTCGGCAGCTTAGTCGCTGTCGATCATGTGGACCTTTCCGTCAAAGCAGGCGAGGTCTTCGGCTTCCTCGGCCCGAACGGAGCGGGCAAGACGACGACCGTCAGGATCCTATGCGGGCTCATGGCACCAACATCAGGTAGCGCGCTCGTTGTGGGTCACGATGTCGTCACGGAACCTGAAGAGGTCAAGCAACGGATAGGATACATGCCCCAATCATATGGGCTCTACGATGACCTAACTGTGGAGGAGAACCTGAACTTCTTCGGAAGCATCTACCGAGTTCCATCAGACGAAAGGCGGAAGCGCGCACACGAGATCCTGCAACTAGTCCGGCTCCAAGAGTTACGAAAACAGTTCTCCGGCCAACTCTCTGGAGGTATGAAGCGGAGACTATCCCTTGCCGTCTCTCTGATCCACAATCCCGAACTACTGATCTTGGATGAGCCCACGGCCGGAATCGATCCGCCTCTTCGGAGGGTCTTCTGGGAATACTTCAGGCACCTCAACCAGCTCGGCGTGACATTCTTCATCAATACACACTACATGGACGAAGCAGAACTCTGCGATAGGCTCGCTCTGATTAACTACGGTCGGTTGGTGGCCGTCGGCACGCCAACGGAGCTCAAGAGGAAGGCAATCGGCGGCGAACGGATCGAGCTGGTCACAGCAGACCTGTCAAAAACTCGGGAGATGCTCAGAGATTCAGAGTTCGCAGGAAAGATCACCCTTTCAGATGGCGCAATCCAACTGATCGTTGACGAGGCCGCTTCGGCAATCCCAAGAGTCACATCTTTCCTTAGGGAACGCGGAGTCGAGCTTCTCCAAGTAAGACAGCTACAACCTAGCTTGGAAGATGTTTTCATCAGGCTTGTTCAAGCCGGTGACAAGTGACGGCCATAGATAGAGTTCTCCTGATGACGAAGAAAGAGGTGACGCATCTCATTAGGAACCGTAGGGTGTTTGCGATCACTCTCTTCATGCCCCTATTGTTGATGACGATTGTCGGGCTCGCCTTCACTGGAGAAGTCAAGCGGATCACAACGGTCATCGTCAATAAAGACGGACGACCGCTGAGTCAGACGTTCGTCGACGCACTAAAGGACAGCGACACGCTTCGGATAAGATACTACACAGATGATGAACCGCAGGCTGAAGCGCTGATTCGAGACGGCTTGGCGAAAGTAGCGGTCGTGATTCCCGCAACTTTCGATGACGATGTCAAGGTATCCCGCGCAGTCGTGTACGTCATGGTGGACGGGTCAGACCCTGTTTCAGCTGGTGCAGTGTCTCCAGTCGTGCAGGGGATAGCGCTCGGATTCTCGTCGAAGCTACGCGTTCAAGTCGAGCGTTTGGTCTTGTATAACCCGTCACTCAGGTACATCGACTTCATAGCGCCCGGTATCGTAGGCATCTTTCTGCAGATATTCCCGATGATCTTGATCTCTATGGCAATCGCCGGAGAACGAGAGAGGGGAACAATAGAACAACTCATCGCAACTCCGGTCAGCGGCTTCGAGATACTACTAGGCAAGCTGATCGTCTACATGGGATTCGGATTTCTCAGCGCAACATCGATGCTGATCGTTGCCGTGTACGCTTTCAGCCTCGTGGTTCGAGGCAGCGTTCTCCTGATCGTCGTATTCTTGGCAGTATTCCTAACAGCCTCGTTGAGCTTGGGAACGCTTGTTTCGGCAGGGTCGAGGACCCAGATGCAAGCTGTACAGACCGTAATGCCTGTGATCTACATCATGATATTCCTGTCAGGAACGTTCTATCCCATCGAGGCCATGTCGCCACTGGTGCAGCCGATATCGTACGTGCTTCCCCTCACGTACATGATCCATGCGTTGAGAGCCGTGATAGTCAAGGGCGCCGGCCTAGAAGTCGTAACAAGAGACCTCGTCTTCCTATCGGCATACACGGTCGTCATGATTGTGTTGGCGGTGGTTGTGTTCCGAAAGAAGCTTGAGTAGGTATCCTATCATTTAACGATCAACCAAGAACAAATCTTGATAACGGCTGACTGGGATGACACGATTGCGAAGGTCGCAAGCTCCCAAACTCTTTGGCACGGCGGGCATACGTGGGAGTGTTCGGGACAAAGTGACAGAGAGGCTTGCGCTCGATCTGGCTCGAGCGTTGAGTACCACACTTGCCAACGAAGGTCAGGTCTTGGTGGCATCAGATTGCAGAACGACCTCAGCTGAGCTGAGGGCAACACTGCTGGGAGGCCTACTCGGAGGAGGCATCAATGCGCTCGATGCAGGACTACTCCCGACGCCGGTCTTGGCTTTCGGTATCCGAGCTGTTGGGGCGGAAGCTGGCATCATGGTTACCGCGTCTCACAATCCTCCACAAGATAATGGGATGAAATGCTACTCGTACGAAGGCAGAGAGTATACCCCAGATGAAGAGGAAATCCTTGAACGGCTCATTGGTGAGGGCCAGTTCACAGATGCTCCTTGGGATCGAATGGGTACGTTACAGAAAGCCCCCAATATCATCGACGCGTACGTTGACCGACTTGTGGACGGGATGCAGACATTTCAGAGGAGACTGAAGGTCGTCGTCGATTGCGCAAACGGCATGACGTACAATGTTACTCCCCTTATCCTCTCTCAGATGGGTTGCGAGGTGATTTCGTTGAATGCCCAACCTGACGGCCGTTTCCCAGGTAGACTTGGCGAGCCAAGCCCTGCAAATCTTGTCACGACGTGTGAGTTCGTGCGGAACGTGAAAGCAGACCTGGGAATAGCGCATGATGGCGACGGTGACCGCTTGGCGGTCATCGATGAGAAAGGAAGATACGTGAACAATGACACCGTGCTAGCGTTCTTTGCTCGCTTGCTTCTCGAAGAGAATGGGCCCGGCAGAATCGTCACGACAGCGGATACTTCCTCGCGCATCGATAAGGTTGTAAGCTCCGCAGGAGGAACGCTCGAGCGGACACGACTGGGCAAGACGCATGTGCTCCTCACTCAAGAGGACCGGGCAAATATCAGGCTGTGCTGTGAACCATGGAAGATCATAGACCCCGCTTGGGGGTTCTGGGGCGACGCCATCTACGCCGCATGCAAGGTCGTTCAGGCTCTGGATCGCTCGAAAGCTGCCGCAAGTGCTCTCTTCCGCGGAATACCCGATTATCCCCAAGAGAGGTTCTTCTTCCGATGCCCGGACGAGTTGAAGGATGCCGCCATGATGAAAGTCTCTCAGGCCATGACGGGTGAGAGAGGAGTAAGAGACATCTCGACTCTTGATGGCGTGAGAGTAAACTTCAAGGACGACAGTTGGACACTGATCAGAAAGTCCGGAACGGAGCCTAAGATCAGAGTCTATTGTGAGGGGCCCTCGCCCAAGAGATTGCGACAGCTGGTTTCCAAGTCGTCCGCCCTCGTCAAGAAAGCGATTAGGACCGCGCAGAGCAAAGCATGAGATCTGCATAGAATGGACAGGCCCCGGTGCAAGACTTTCATAGAAGAAGCCATCAGCTCCTTTCAGCCAGGCTTGTACGTTGACTATGTGAAGAGATCGATGGGGGTTCAGCGCGCATGCTAGAGATGAGGTTCATACGAGAACATCCGGACATCGTAAAGGCAGACCTGAATAGGCGCGGAAGCGTCGACAAGCTCAGTTGGGTTGACGATCTGCTGCAGAATGATCAGAAGTGGAGATCGCTACAGGCTCAGGCAAACGCTTTGAGGCAGCAGCGAAACAAGCTCACGGAACAGATCGCGAAACTCCGAAAGGAAGGGCGAGACGCGGCGGAGATCATACGCGAGGCCGAAGCCATTCCTGATAAGATCCAAGAGTACGAGCAACAAGCAGAAACGCTACGTGAAACGATCAACCGAACCCTGATGCAGCTCCCCAACATCATGCATGAAAGCGTCCCAACAGGAAAGGACGAAAACGACAACGTGGAAGTCCGAAAGTGGGGCACGCCGCCAAAGTTTCCGTTCAAACCTCTTGATCACATCGATCTCGGACTCAAGCTCGGCCTGATCGACTTGGAAAGAGCCGCGAAGGTGGCTGGCGCTCGGTTCTACTATCTCAAGAAAGAGTTGGTGAGGCTCAACTACGCTTTGATCAGCTTCGCGCTCGATTTCATAACGCGGAAAGGTTACACAATCGTACAGCCGCCCTACCTTCTGAGAAGAGACGTACTTTCTGGCGCGGTTGCCCTCTCAGATTTTGAGGAGACCATCTACAAGATCGAGGGCGAAGACCTCTACTTGATCGCTACATCCGAGCATGCGCTGAATGCGTATCACCTTGGAGAGATACTCGATGGGAAGACCTTGCCGCTCAGGTACGGGGGAGTCAGTCCATGTTTCAGAAAGGAGGCAGGAGCTCACGGTCGGGACACGAAAGGAATCTTCCGCGTTCATCAGTTTGAGAAGGTGGAACAGTTCGTCTTCTGCAAACCAAACGATTCATGGAGTGAGCATGAGAAGCTCATCTCAAACGCCGAGGAGATATTCCAAGCGCTGAGTCTGCCGTACAGAGTAGTCAATGTTTGCAGCGGGGATCTCGGGACGGTTGCTGCCAAGAAGTACGATCTTGAGGTCTGGTTGCCTGGGCAAGAGAAGTATAGGGAAGCGGTGTCTTGCAGCAACTGCACCTCATATCAAGCCGTGAGATCGAATGTCAGGTACAGAGACAAGACAAGCGACCCGACCGAGTACGTGCACACACTGAACAGCACCTTCGTAGCTACTGAGAGAACGCTGTTAGCAATTATGGAGAACTTTCAACGCGATGACGGTTCGATAGTCATCCCTGAGGTTCTCAGACCGTACATGAATGGGCTAGACGTCATTAGGGTTAGGTGATTCCTGAGATCCTCTAGCTGCACGCGCCCCAGCCGCATTCAGGGCAGATGTAGCATCCCTCTTGGAAGACAACGAAGCTGTAACACTGTGGGCACACATCTGTACGGCCTCCATTCTGGGTTCTTCCCAGATAGTAGTTCTCGGAATCAGGGCTTGATATTGGTGCGCCAACTGCCAGAACCTGCATACGCTGTCTTGTTCTTGTTGGGTAGGGCTGTGTTCCTCCCGGTCGCTTTCCTGTGTTTTCTGAGGTTTCACGTCTCTCGGCTTTTCCAGGCGCAACCAAGACCTGTCCTTTGATTGAGGTGTCTCTGAACACGGTTACGTCCTTGCATCCAAGCTTGTAGGCGAGTAGGTAGCTCTCTCGCATATCGTCGACGGTGGCTTCAGCAGGGAAGTTGTTCGTCTTCGAGATCGATGAGTCAACCCACTTTTGGAATGCCGCCAGTGCTCGAATGTGGGCTTCAGGAGTGATGTCCATGGCCGTGACGAAGACACGCTTGATATCGGTTGGGATATAGTGAATGCCTTGGACCGTGCCGCCTCGATCGCTCACTTCTCTGATCAATTCCTCGTCATAGAGTCCCTGCGAAGTCATTACTGTCTCGAAGACGGGATCAACATAGTAGAAGCTTCCAACCTTGACGTTCTTCTCGTAGACAAGACTGTAGACGGGTTCGATTCCACTGCTGCAGCCTGCGATCATGGAGATGCTTCCAGTCGGGGCGATCACCGTTGTGTAGCTGTTCCTGAGCCCGGACCTCTTGACTTCCTGCGCTACCTTATCCCACGGAAGTCTCCAGCTACTCTTCTGGTCGAATCCGCTGAACGGGAGTCTTCCCTCAGGGTAGAAGCTCCGGTCATAGTACGGGAACGATCCTCTCTCCTTCGCAAGTTCTACTGATGCTAGCTTGGAGTGGTAGTTGATGAACTCCATGAGCTGTTCCATGAATTTTCGAGCATCTTCGGTGTTGTAGCGGATCTTCAGCTCGTAGAGGAGGTCGCCAAGGCCCATCACGCCCAAGCCTATCTTTCTCGTGGCAAGGGTCATCTCTTCGATCTCTTTCAACGGAAACTTGTTCACATCAATGACGTTGTCGAGAAATCGTGTCGCCAGTTCAACGGTCTGGCTCAACGCATCCCAATCAAACTGAACGCTGCCTTCTGCTTCTTCCTTCACGAAAGCCCAGACGTTGATGCTTCCGAGGTTGCATGACTCGTTAGGGTAGAGAAGGACCTCGCCACAAGGGTTCGTCGTAACTATGGGCCCAAGCGATTTCAGGAACGGATTGTACTTGTTCACGTGATCGTAGAAAATCACGCCCGGCTCCGCACTCTCCCAAGCCTGGAAGACTATCATGTCAAAGAGTCTTCGAGCATTGGTTGTGCGTACAACCTCTTTTGTGCGAGGGTTCACGAGAGGATACGGCTTGTCTTTCTCATAGTAGTCCCAGAAATCGGACATGATCAGAACAGATATGTTGAAGTTTCTCAGGGCGCGGTTGCCCTTCTTTGCGGTGATGAACTTCTCGATGTCAGGGTGATTGCTGTTTAGTATTCCCATGTTGGCGCCGCGTCGTATCCCACCCTGCTTGATTACTTCCGTCATCGTGTCGAAAAGCGTCATGAAACTTATCGGGCCGGAAGCGATGCCTGAAGTAGAGCTGACGAAGTCGCCTTCCGGTCTCAGCTTCGAGAAGTTGTAACCCATTCCTCCTCCTGCTTTGAAGACGACAGCCGTCTTCTTCAGCGCGTCCATGATGCTTTCGATGGAGTCTTCAATATCGAGGACAAAGCAGGCGGATCCCATTCCAAGCACATTTCCGAAGTTCGCCAGAGCCGGCGTATTCGGCATGAAGTGCTTCGAGACCATCAAGTCGTAGAACGCCGTAACTTCAGCCTCATGATTGTTTAGCTTTCCTTCGCGCAGGAGCGCAAGGAACTCGCTCCAACGAACCCCCGCTCGTCCTTCACTATTGAACCGGTCGTACATTCGCTTCAAGGCTTCGAGGTGAAATCTGCTGAGCGCATACTTTCCTATTGATAGCTTGCCGTCATTTGTGGCAGGATCGAAATCCTCTGCTGGATGTTCAGGGGTCTTGCCAGAGCGGTCGTAGATTCTCTCGTCGTAGAGAAGGCTTGGCAAGCAGGAGTGGACCGCAACCCTTGCGAAAAGTTGCTTCGGAGTCTCAATCAGTTTCCCGTCGATGTCCTTTCTGAGGTATCTTGCTTTGAGGACACGGAGCGCGTTCAGGTCGAAGCGTTTGTCGACTTCATCAATCTCGTCTTTCTCAAGTATCCGCTGCTTCTCTTTTCTTATCTCTGCTCTTTTCTGCCGGTAGAGGATGTAGGACTTGGCCGTCTTCGCCTGTCCATTATCGAGCAGCACTTTTTCCACAATGTCTTGAACTTCTTCCACTGTAGGAACGGTGCGTCCGTCGAACTTCTCTTCGAGGATCTTCACTACCTGGTCAGAGAGCCGCTGGGCTAGGGCCGCGTCCTTCCCGATGGTTTGGGCGATTGCTCTAGACAGAGCGGACGTGATTTTGTTCTGGTCGAAAGCAACGAGCCGCCCGTCCCGCTTGCGAATCTGCCTTATCGTAGTCAGTGGGCGGTCGTTCGGGGTCGCAACTGGGGACGTTTTCTCCTCTACCAAGGTATCTTGCTCCAGAAGTGTGAAGCAAGACTAGTGCCGTATCGTGCGAGTTTAATAGTTTTCGACAATTGTGTATATAATCCTGTACTAGGCCCACGCCGAGCGTATTCATCCACGTCAACGGGCCTGCCATCCAATGAGCTACGTTGTCAGGCGAGGCCGTTCGCTTCCATAGCTGACTTCAGAAAAGCCTTTTATGGCCAGCGCAATGCGCGGCAATAACAGCCAGTCTGGGTACGGGTTCGATTCAAGGCTCCGCACAATCCCACTCGCGTCGACTGACCAGCTTCCTTCAAAAGCGTCATCGGATCGAAGCTTTGCGGACGCAAATCACTGTCCTCCTGCGCATGGCGCTTCCCTCACGGCCCACGCACGCGCTAACTCGATGCCGACCGCGTAGAACTCCAAGTTCCATTGGACATTGAAGTTCGATAATGCACTCTGGAACTGTTGAGATTTAGCAAGACTGCTACTCTCGCGGAAGGGTGCACAGCAGAATATCTCTCTGAACTTCAACCGTCGGTATCGGGCAAGATTGGATCACCAAGTTCCTCCGCAGACAAGTTCGGAGGGCCGGGTCCTACTCGGTGGTAGTTACCACTGGCTCATGGATCAGTTGACTTCCATCGTAGAGGAACGATTTCATGTCTTTCTTCGGGATCGAGTAGATCACGTATGAAAGACCCGGGTAGTTGGCCCGTGACCTGTCAATCTCGGACGCATCAGCGGACCAGAACGGATGACTGTGATAGAAGCCCACAACCTCCAGCCTGTTCTGTTCAGCGTATGTGAACGCATGTAACAGAGTCTCTGGGCGGATCTCGTACGAGGATTCCGAAGACAGCTCGTTCCTAGCAGGCCAGACCTCCGTCACGGTTCGCACATCGCCGGCTATGGTTCCAATCAGTATTCCGCAGGCTTCCGCGGGGTAGCATTCCTCAGAATGAAAAGAAATCCGCTCAACATGTCTGTCAGAAATCTTGATGGTCAATCGGCAGGGTACCTATGCCAAGAAATCGATGAGAGGTACTTGGCGTCTTCCAAAGTTGCGAGCCTAGAGTTCGCCTTTCAAGAAGGCTTCTATGGTTGCCTTCCTGCATTTTGGACAGATTCGCAGGTGATATCGGCTGTTGGGCAGAGGTTGATGGCACCACTCACACTTCTTGATCGGGCTCTCTCTGAGTTCTTGCAGCTCCTCTATCAAGACCCTAGTCGCGTTGTCGCTCATCAACAGCCATCCTCTCCTTCGGAGGTTGCGAATGTCTTCGCGTCAACCGGAGTGAGCACGGTAAGCATCTTAAGAGGTTTAACAAGGTTTATAAGCAAGCTTGCTTAACAAAGTAAGCAAGTAATCAAGATATACAGGGTAACTCCTGCGGGTTGTCTCACTTGGCTAACAATGCTGTCCTCATCCGCGGCCTCGACAGAAGCCTCTACAACAAGATCGTGGGGCGGGCCAAGGAGCAAGGCAAGAATGTGGCTGAGCTCGTCAACGAGGCTATGCGAGCGTACCTGAACGAGGGAAGTGTGATAACCCCAAACGTCCTCGAAACCAAGAAACTTGTCTTCACGGGATCAGTCAGCCTGTCCAAGTCAGACATATTCGGCCTTCACGAGGAGCTAGGTCCATTCCAGCTGGAGAACAGCGGCCTCCTGACCCTTGACAAGGATGTTGACAAGGAGGCATTCCATCGAATCGAAAGAATACACAATACCGGAAAACTTCGAGTGCCCTCGCAGGTCCATCACCTAGCCCTGCTCAAGGTCGGTCACGTCCACGGAGAAGTCGAGAAGTACTGACTTCTTCTACACATGCCCGTTTTTCACTAATCGCCGTTTGAGAAGTCTTTCGTTCAAATCCTGGACGACCGTGCGTCGTCCGGAGCCAAGACCTGTCGTTATGGCCTAGACACGAACGGATTGCCTTTGATGAGAAAGCGCCAAGGTCTGTCTAGACCGACTCTGATCCCGATTCTTCTCGTCGACACAATCTGCGGCGGTTCGGGGTTGTCGGTTTCTGCCATGAACAATTCTGTGCCGAGCGTGAGGTCATGGCCGTTCAAGGCTCTGGTCACGGCGAAGGCCCGTGTGAGCTTCGCCGGGCCATTGGCGAGATCTTTGATCCGCTCCGTCCTGCGCTCCTTCTTCATCCTCTCAATCCCGTTGACCGGTTGGGCTGCGCGGATCAACACCGCTCCAGGTTGGCCGGCCGGTTCCGTGGTCACATTGAGGCAATAGTGCATCCCATAAGTGAAGTAGACGTATGCGTGCCCTGGCTGACCGAACATAACTTGGTTTCGTCTCGTGAGACCTCTGTAGGCGTGACTGGCTGGGTCATCATATCCTCGGTAAGCCTCCACCTCAACGATGACCCCTTCCAATACAGTGGCGCCGAGTCTTCTCACGAGAACCTTGCCGAGGAGTTCTCTTGCGACACGAACCGTATCTCTTTCGTAGAACGGGCGCTTGAGAGGGCTCAATGAGGCAGTGCCGCGGCAAGAACTGTGCATGCTCAGTCTCAACTCGACATGGTGACTGGGTCAGACAGCGGATCGCAAGCACAGAATGTACTTGAAAGCAAAATACAGGTTTCTCATCCTCAGCGACAGACTGAATTTTGTGCGTCCAACTCTTCTGCGAAAACCCACAGGCATCTCCTTGAGTGTCAGCCCGTATGATCTTGCTTTGGAGAAGATTTCAAGTTCAATCTCAAATCGCGTCGACTGCAAGTGCGGAAGTATCCGCTCGACGGCGCTTCTACTGAGAGCCCAGTAACCTGTCTGGACATCAGTGAAGTTCCCCCCAAACCGGGCCGAGAGCAGGTACGAGACAACGCGGTTTGACGCAAGCGTAATGAAGTTCATGGATTCGGGATCTCTTTTTCCCTTGATCCTAGATCCGAATGCAATGTCAGCCCCTCCGTTCCTTACAATCTCGACCAAAGGAACTAGGTCACCCGGAATATTGGTGCCGTCGCCATCGATGAAGCACAGAATCTCAGCTTCTTGAGAGAGGAAGAGTTTCATGCCCGTTCTGACTCCGCAGCCCTTGCCAAGCCCGAACTCTTGAAGAATCACAGGGGTCCCGTGTGACTGTGCAATCTCTCGAGTACGGTCTGAGCTGTTGCCGTCGACAACAACAATTCTATCAAAAAGTGAGGATGCTTCATCCAAGAGGGGTCCGATTGCTTCTTCTTCGTTCAAGGTGGGAATGATGAGCATTACTCGCGCGTCGTCGCCGATTGTCGAAGGCGCTTTTCTTTCCACGATGGGCCCACCCTTTCACAGACTCTATGCGAATTCACAGGTGCTGCGTCTTGAGTGGAGCTGATGATCGCTTACTACTTAGTGGCCCTAGTAATGCCAACATTCTCAACGACTATGTGAGGGAGATAGACGGGCGTGGGGACCTCCCACCACTTGATCCATCTGCGCTCCTTAGAAAGCGAGGTGATCCATTGCAGGATACGTGGCATATTGTCGCTGATACGCAGCCCCTTTAGGGGTCGCTCAATTCTACCATTCTTGATCTGAAACGCGCCATCTCTACAGATGGATGAGAAGTCACCCGTCTGATAGTTCTGGAATCGTGTGTACCAATTGTTCGTGAGATAGAGCCCATCTCCTACTCGCTCAAAGAGTTCCTCTTCACGGTATTCTCCGGGCTCAACGATCACATTCAGAGCCACGGGAGCTATCCCCCAGGTTCCGCCGACATAGAACGCGCTTCCTGTGAGTGCTCCGCCGTACTTGGCGACACTATAGGAGCTATGCAGGTACGTCTTCAAGACGCCTCGTTCGATGATAGTTGTCCGTTGGGTTGGGTAACCCTCCTCGTCAAACGAACAGGAGTTTATGCCCCCGGGCAGGCGCCGATCATCCACAAGTGTAAGTTTCTCAGAAGCAACCTTCTGACCTACCTTTCCAGCAAGGAATGAGAGGCTGAGATCGACAGAGTACGCCGAAGCAAAGTCCGCTGTCCTGCCAAGGAATTCAGCCATCACTGCGGGGCCAAACAATACAGTGTATTTGCCTTCATTTCCAAAGACCGGATTCCTAGCCTGATTTGCGATCCTGCCTGCTTCCGCTCCCGCAGATTTGGGGTCAAAATCTTCGAGTCGGGTAGCGCAGCTGTTGCCTTGGCCGCTTGAATCATCGGTGACGAAGGCCCGTATCGAAAGCTCAATGCTCGTTCCCCTGTCTCTGCCTTCGGCTCCGGCAGATGTCTTGACGAATCTTTCCCATTCGCTGGTGAGAACGATGCCAGACGAGCGTCGCGCTCCTTCGGCGAGAGCCGCGTTTATTGCTTCTTCAGTCACATCGGCAAGCTCGTTGGTCATCGCTGGGATTCGGTCGTCGTATGTCTGTGGGACGGGCTCGTAGGTGAACGGGCCCTTTGGAAGAGTGGGCTCGACTTCGCCCGGTTTTGTGATATCCATCGCGGCTTTCAGGGTCTTCATGACCTCCCTCAATGCCTCGATGCTCGGATTCTCCACACGGGCTCCCGCTCGTTTTCGCCTCGATGTCATGTATACAGTTGGAATTGTTTGATCCCATGATTGCACGACCGTGACCGAGTTGTTCGCGAACCGCAGCATCTTCCGTCTTTCGCCGGTGACAGCTGCGGCTACTTCTCCTATTCCGAGCTTAACCCCGTACTCAACGGCCTCATCCACGATCTGCTCAGGATTCAACGCGCTGTCCTCCAAGTCTCACGTTTCTCAGCCGTATGGCGGGCCCTCCGTGCCACACCGGCGCGCCTTGGTCAGGTTCCCCCTTACCGCACGTGGCTGCCTCGAACTGCACATTCTTTCCGACGGCGTCGACGCTTCCGTAGAGTCCCGGAGTGGTGACCTCTAGAATCGGGTTCCTCACAGGGCTCGTGATCTCTCCATTCTCGATGAGATACGCCTCGAGCCCTACGTACCTTTGATTGTACCGTCTATCGTCAATGTTCCATTCCATGAAAGTCTTGATGAACACACCCTTCCTTACGTCTCCAACCAGCTCTTCATCGGTGTATTTCCCCGGGAGCATGAAGGTGTTCGCCATTCTGATTATTGGTTCCCTGTCGTAGCTAACGGCTCTGGCTGCGCCGTTGCTGTTGACGCCGAGCTCTGCGCCGGTTTCCCGACTGTGAAGAAACTCCGTGATTATTCCCTCCCTGATTAGTGTCCTCCTGCTTGTTCTCACGCCCTCCTCGTCGTACAGGTAGAATCCGTACGAGTTGGGAACCGATGGGTCATCCACGACGGTAACCGGCGCGGTCCCAATCCGATAGCCGATCATGTCAGGTTTGACGTACGACTCTCCCGCCTGGGCAGCCTCTCTACCCAAGATTCTGTCTGCTTCCTGCGGATGTCCGCATGACTCGTGGCAGATGATTCCAGTAACCTCCGGCCCAAGAACCAAGTCCAGCTCTCCCCTGGGCGCCTGCTTGGCCTCCCGAAGGATCCTGCCTAGGGTCGATGCTTCTTCGGAGAGGAATCTTGGAAGGTTCCATTTCTCAACTTGTTCCCATCCGCCGGTCTCGCCCTTGTTCCCGATTCTCTGAATCGTCCCCTTCCCAGGCTCGCTCACGGTTAGAATGTATAGCAGACTGATCCTGGATACCGTCCCATGAATTCTCGCCCCTTCGGTGTTGGCGAAGTACCGGTCAGTAATGTCGTCGAACAGAACAAGTGTTCGCGAAGGAAGATCCGCCTTAACAACGCTAGGCCGAAGAGTCTTCTCGATCTCCTCGAGAACATCGAACTTCTCTTCCGTCGTAACGTCGAGGACCGACCTTCGTGATTTCGACTCCCAGCGTGCCTGGTCTGCTTTCTCCTTTGACAGGCGGATCGGTTTTGCGACGAGTTTCCTTGACGCCTTGGCGGTTCTGTACGCCACCTCAACTATTCCGCTCAACGACTCCCTAGAGAGGCCGTTTGTAGACGCAAACCCCATCACGCCATCCACAAGCACTCGCACCGCGATGCCTTTGGCCCTTGCCAGCTGAACGGGCTCCGGTATCCCGTTGCGGAGAGTGACTCCGCTTCCAGTGTCGACGTGAAGTCTCGCTTCTGCATATTCAACTCCCTTCGCAGAAGCAGAATCGATCGCGTAGCGTACGAGGTCTTCCATAAGGCGGACCGAGCCTTGAGCGGAGAGGGATTTCATTTAAGGCTAGCGAAGTGAAGGAGGCAGGCCAGAGTGCATTGCTTAGCTCGCGGATGCAGAGTTTGCACTGCCCTTCGAAGCGACCTCAAGTTCTTCAGTTGGAACTTGGAGTGGCTCGTTCCTAGTATCTTCCTCTGCGGCCGCGGCCGTATCCTCTGCCTCGTCCTCTGCCGCCGTAGCCTTCGTCCCTGTATCTAGGTCTGAAACTCGGGTATCTACGCCTCTCGGGGAATTCCTTGCTGGAAAGGTTGTTCTCAGAGTTGACGTTCTCGATCGGTCGATCACTCGCTTCCATTGAACCGTAACGGCCGATGTTCAGCCGCATCGAGCCACGGAAAAGCGAGACGTAGCCGTTCTTGACGTTTATGGTGTCGCCCTCGTTCACCTTGTCGATATTGTCGTCCCACAAGGTAAGGTAGACCGACCCGGTTTCATCTCCAACGAGTGCATCGACGACGCGGTGTGTCGAGCCATCTCTTCGAGAAGTAGTCTCGCGAGCCTGGCCTTTAGAGACTACCTTTACAGTGACGTTCACTTGCCTAGACTCTGGGTCAAGGCTTTCGACCTTGACGTTTGCAGCAGCGGTTGGCTGCTCTTCTCCTGATGACATCTATTCCATACTCAGCTTGAACTACCGGACCGCAGCTTGAATCTTAAGTATTGTGATTTCCCCGGGGTTGAACAGTATAAGCAAGGGGCTTAAATCGCCCACGGAGTCGATAGCGTTTTTGACCACATGACGAATTCCATCCTGGGGTCTTAGGTATGCCGCTCATGGGTTACACGAAGATCGCAGAAGTCGACCTTGGCGCGCGAAAGATAGCGACAAGAGACGTGGATGAGAAGCTCGCGTATGAATACTTGGGAAGCAGAGGCTGGGCCGCGTCGATCATCTCCGAAAGAGTCCCCGTCAAGACGAAACCACTGGATCCCAGGAATGTGCTCGTGGTGGCCGCTGGGCCGCTGACGGTGCCGAACTTTCCCGGAGGATCGAAGACGACGTTTGCTTCGATAAGTCCGCAGACAGGCATCTACGGCGACAGCAACGTTGGGGGATTCTTCGGCCACAGACTGAGAAGGGCGGGCTATGATGCGCTCGTTATAGGCGGCGCTTCAAGGAATCCGGTCTACTTGTCAGTCATCGACGGCGACGTCGCGATAAATGACGCTGGGAATCTCTGGGGCAAGAATTCGAATGACGTAGATCGCCTTCTCAGGGAAAAGCATGGGGAAGATTCCTCTGTCGCCAGCATCGGTGTTGCCGGAGAGAACCTGGTCAACTTTGCGTGCGTGAATGTTGACTGGGATCGTGCTAAGACTCGACACGGACAGGCTGGGAGGACAGGAGTGGGGGCTGTCATGGGAGCCAAGCGGTTGAAGGCGATAGTGGCAAAAGGATCCACAGGAGTCCCAATCGCGCATCCAGACCGGCTCGCTGAGGTCTACAAGAAGTCACTGAGCATCATCACTCAGAATCCGACCTACAAGATGTGGATGCGTCAAGGCACGATGAGCGTCATAGAATGGGCAAACGAAGTTGAAGCTCTGCCAACATTGAACTTCCAGAAGACGCGGTTCGAGAACGCCCTGAGCATCGGCGGTGAAGCCATGGAGAAAGAGACCAAGATCAGCAGCAGACCCTGCTCGAACTGTCCAGTTCCGTGCGAACACGTGAGTCGAGTGAAGGACGAGAAGGGCCGCAACATTGAGATCGGGGTGGAGTATGAGAACGCGGCTCTACTCGGAGCCAATCTTGGGCTGAAAAGTATCAGCGACGTAGTCCGGGCAAACTACGCTGCAGATGAGCTGGGGCTCGATACGATCAGCGCTGGCAGCGTAATTGCTTTCGTTTTCGAATCGTACGAGCGAGGACTCCTGTCTAGGCGTCAGATTGGATTTGAGCCGAAGTTTGGAGACCTGAAGTCGGTGCTGAGGTTTCTCACAATGATGGCTCAGAGGAAAGGCTTCGGCGACGCTATGGCTGATGGTGTGAAGGCGTTGGCTCAGAAGGTTGGGAAAGGGTCTTCCAAGTTCGCCATGCATGTGAAGGGTCTAGAGATCTCGGGATACGATCATCGAGCTGCTCCAGCCATGGCGTTATCGTACGCAACAACGGACATCGGCGCCCACCATAATCGCTCGTGGGCGATCAAGTACGATCTGGAGGCCGGCCGAGACAGCTACGGCGACGACAAGGTTGACCAAGTTATCTACCTGCAGCACTTGCGCCCGCTCTTTGACATGCTCGGCGTCTGCAGATTCCACTGGATCGAACTCGGTATGGATCCCAACCTGTATGCGGCGGCCTACTCTGCGGTGACCGGCAAGGAATTCACGCTCGACGACTTGCTCAGGCGGTCAGAGCGAATCTGGAACCTAACGCGCGCGATGGCGGTCCTCAGAAAGGGAATATCTGCAAAGGACGACCAGTTGCCTGAGAGAGATTTTGTCGATCCGGTGCCAAACGGCAATACCGCAGGCATGAGACTAGACAAGCAGAAGTTCACAACCATGCTTCAAACATACTATCGGAAGAGAGGCTGGGACACAGAAGGCAGACCAACGAGAGAGAAACTCAACGAACTCGGATTGACCGAGGCCGCGGCGAGACTCTACGGCTAAGCTCATTAGGCAACAACGAAAGACGGGCAGCAGGGGCTTGTCTCGGATCGCGGAATCGTCTTCGCGATTCCAAAGATGTCTTGCTGATGATAAGTGGCATTGGCTGAGCGTGTCGAGCTGAAGCAGTTTGAAAAAGTGTCTGGATGAAATGTCGCTGGCTACAGCGGATGTCGGTAGCTTGCCGATTCTTGACGATTTCGAAGGAGACAGGACGAACGTAGATCGTGCAACGCTTGACAAGGTCTCCGTGGGATTGGACTATCCATGCTATCCTCAGCTTCTAGGTTCGCCCTCCAATCCCATGAACATGGGGTTACAGTTTCTGATCCCGCTCTCCAAGGTTGAGCCTCGAATCCAGATCAGAGGGGAAGAGGTTGCCCTTCTATCTGATGAGATCAGGCCTCCGTCTGATCCGATCGGTGTGGAACGGGCAGAGTACTACGTCAACTTCCTGCGTGAGCATGAGCTGATCCCTAGGGTAAAGGGGGTCAAGGCCTGTGTCACAGGCCCTTTCACACTCGCCAGCTATCTGAACAGAAAGAGCCTGATGACATGTGGCGCATCGAAGCCCCGGGTTGTCAAAGCGCTCGCTCAGGTTCTCGGCAGATCATGTAAACGGCTCAGCGAGCTAGGGTTCAACTTGATTAACATGGACGAGCCGTTCCTGTCAGTGATGCTCGGACGGAAGGTTCTCTTCAGCTACGATGAAAGCTTCGTCGTCGAGATGTTGAACATGCTGGTCAGGGAGATATCGTGCGTCTCCGCGGTGCATGTCTGTGGCACCGTCACACCGCTTATCAGGAAGGTTCTGCTGGATAGCGAAGCCGATGTCATCGACCATGAATTCGCGGGAACTCCTGCTAACCTTCAGGCTTACACTAGGAATGACCTCGAACGCTCGGGGAAGTTTCTTGCTTACGGCTGCGTTTCCTCAGTGAAGCCTCAAGTTGAGACTGTTGAGGAGATCTCGGGCTCGCTAAGTAATGCATTGAAGATTTTCGGGCCACGGATAGTGGTGAAGCCGGACTGCGGTTTCGGTGGCATGCTGGGGATGCCTGACGCATATGCGCTTGTTCTCAAGAAACTGGAGAACATGGTCAAGGCTGCTCGAATGGTCGCGGCCGGTCGAGTCTCTGGTTCGAGTAGCTAGTTTGGACGAAGCTTTGAAGCGTCACCAGAGTCTAACGGTGCAATGTGATCGCAGAATCAGGTCAGTCGTATTTGGGTTAGGAACTTGTAGACTATCAGGGCGACGAGGATGATCAGGTAAATCCTGAGGAAGAGAAGTGCAGCTCTGACTGTTCTGGTCGTTTGCACTCTTGGCATATCTCTTTACATCCTGGTCTGTCGACCGGGCGGTTGCTATTCCTCCGGTAGGAATACATCCTTCTCTCTTATGACGCCCACGATCTTCTTCGAGCGATCAACTATCGGGATTGCTCTGAAGCGGTACTTGCGGAACAGGGCTTCGACTTCGCCACGCATGGTGCGGGGAGCAACAGTCACAATGTTCCTTGTCATGATGTCCTGTAGTCTGCTCTTCGGATCAGCCTGCAAGAGTTCTTTGATGTCCACGACGCCTCTCAGGTGCTGCTTCTCGTCAATGACGTAGATGTACATGGTCACATCGCAGTGGCGCGCTTCGTCTCGGAATCTTGTGAAAGCTTCCTCGACTGTCAGGTCGCCTGGGAATCCTAGGAAGCAGGGCATCGCAAGAGTTGAGGCGGGGACATCGTGCTGGCTGAGAAGAAGGTGAACTTTCGAAGCCACATCTCCCTTAAGTATCTTCAGAAATTCTTCAGAATCATCGCGTGGAAGAATCGATATTATGTCAGCGATCTGGACCGGAGACAGATGCGCGAAGATCTGAGTTGCTCGCTCAACGCTCGTCGAAGCTAGGATTTCTCTCTGGACTCTTGGTTCAGTTGCTTCAAGGGCGTCGGCGGCGACCTCGCTATCTAGCGCGCTGAAGATGTGAATCCTCTCGTCGTGACTGAGTTCTTCAAGGATGTCAGCCAAATCCTCGGGATGGATATCTTTGAGCCCCTCTCTTGTGATGTTGAGTTTCACGTCTCCCTTGGTGCCCGTGAGGTCTGCCGGCAACGGTTGAACGTACCGCCAAGGTATGATGTCTTCCTTTGAGGCATCCTCGAGCACAGACTTGGCGATTCTTCCGAAGCCGAGCCTGCGCATGAAGGCGTGTCGTCCCACATCAGCCCCGACAACGAACAGCTTGCGTTCAACGAGCAGAAGCCGTATGTCATACACTACTTCCACATCGAATCCCTCGATGTCGAGGATTCTTTTGTCAAGGATCTTGTCCCGAAGGAGGAGCTGGTCCTCGCCGTGCTTTATCTCAGGATACTTGCCTTCGAGCGGGTCTTGTATGATCGTCTTCTCCCTCGTCACATCCACAACATTACCCCAAGGGACATTCCAAGGGACGCGACCCAACGAACGCTCGACGATGAGGCTGGTTACTTCCGGGTAGTGCTCGTCGTCTTTGAATACCAGGTCTTTCAGCTTGCCGACTGTCACGCCGTTCTGAGTCTGGACTTTCTTGCCGATGATTTCTGTCAGGAAGAAGTATCGCGTCGCCTTGTTCTGCCCGAGTGAAGCTTTCTGGATGTACTCTCGGATTTGATTTGATCTCACTGACATTCGCTATCGCCTCGGGACTTGGATAGCGTCACGCCATGGGTCATCTGTCAGCTTCATCCTCCTAATAAATTCGGGAAGAGCGTCGAGAGCCCATATAAGGACGAGACGGCGATCACTGTTACAACGATTGTCCCATCTATCACGTTCTGGAGTCTTGTGTTGACATAGGGGCCCATCATCTCCTTGTCGTTCAGCATCAGAATCAGGAACACGAGAGCAGCGGGGAGAAGAGTCACAGCTACGACTTGAACGAAGAGTGTAATCAGCACGAACGGTGCGTTTGGAATGAGCACGATTGCTCCAGCGAGCGCGACATTGAGAAAGTAGAACAGATAGAACCACGGAGCGCTCTTGACATTCACATTTAGGGTGTGCGCCCAACCGAAAACCTCCCCAAACGCCCATGAAGACGCAAGCGAGATGCAGATCGCGCCGAGGAGACCTGCATCGAAGAGACCGATCGCGAATAGTGCTCCGGCGTATTGCCCTGCGAATGGGACTAGCGCGAGGGCTGCTTCTGATGCATCGGTTATGTTCAAACCCATCATGTGAAGGGTCGACGCGGTCGCGATCATTATGAACGCTGCCCCTAACCCAGTCAGGATCGAGCCGAGCGCCGTGTCGACCTTGGAATACGGAACGTCCTTCTCGTCAAGTTCCTTGTCTACTACGGCGCTTTGTTGGAAGAACAACATCCAAGGGGCGATTGTGGTTCCGATATTTGCCATGATCAGTGTCAGGAGGCCTGTTGTTAGGCCGCTGGGAAAGTACGGAGAGACTATGCTACGTGCGACTGTATTCCAGTCTGGCTTAGCGAGGATTGCAGCCGGAATGTAGACGAGGTTGAGGAGACAGAACACGAGAGTTATTCTCTCAAAGGTCCAGTATGTGCCCGTACCCACCAGCAATGTCAGGAAAATGACGGCCGCGATGATCGTCAACACGGGCGGTATTCCGAAGATGTTCGCCGCGGCCACCATGCCTATGAACTCAGTGACGAGCGTCAGGAAGTTCACGATCGTCAGGTCTATCAACGAGAACCATCCCCAAAACGGGCCGAAGCCGTCAAAGATCGCCTCTGCATGTCCTTTCTTGGTTACCGCTCCGAGGCGGACGGTCATCTCTTGGACGAAGTAGGCAAGTATTGAGAACAGAACGACGAGCCAGACAAGGTTGAACCCGTACCGGGCTCCCGTAACGGCATAAGTTGTAATACCGCCTGCATCATTGTCCGCGACCATCACGATAATGCCTGGTCCGGCGATGGCAGAGAAGATGGCGAGTCGTTTCCACGCGCGTCGATAGAAGTAGTAGAGCCGTGGTATCAGTTTCATTCTCGTCCACCGCCATGCAAGTATTCTGGACGGTTCCTCTTCAGCCCCGTTCGCTCAACCTCTTACTGCCGCATCGCAACTGGCCTGATGGCATTGGGTTTAAGGATTGCTAAGCTCATCCGGACTGTCGGTGAGCATGCTCTCGAGTCAAAGAACGGACTCACGCGCAGGGGCGTTGACAGTCGTTTCGTTTTGCCGAGAACTTGTTGGGAGAGTGTTCATCGCGTAAGGCAGGAGCACGATTGAGGCATCCGGCCCGTGCGAGCGCAGGGCGTCATCAAGCGCCTGCTCCGGGTTCTTGCAGATTCTGAAGAGAACAGGGTTCGCATGCTTCATTCTATCTGACACGATCACAATCTCGGCTCTTCTTGCGATCTTGCTGATGGCGAAGGCCTTATGGGCGCCTAGTATGAACCTGCTGCTGAGCTTCCTCCCTATTTCCTCGAGATCTGACGCCGTCATGGTCCAGTCCTCGAAGGTACTGTTGCCGAAGCCTTCACGACATTCAGCGGCTAGTATGATGGTGCCCCCGGTCTTGACGGCGTGAGAGGCGTTTTCAATGGCCTTGTGAGCCTGATAGAGGTTGATGTCTCTCGGATAACCGCCAGCGCTGGCCACCACTATGTCCGCGGGTTCCTTGATCGAAACTTTCACAAGGTGATCCATAGTCTTGGCGGCGGCTCGGTGCGCGGCGATCGGGTGTCCCGCAAACGCGGCGACGGTTCGATTGGCCTCATCCAAAACCACGTTCACAATGTATCGTAGCCCCGTGAATTGTCCTGCTTCCTCAAGGTCTTCACGAACCGGATTTGACTCAATGACTCCTGGTTCCGCGTTTGGAAGCATCATGAGGCTGTGGTTCTTTTCGATCGTCTCTCTTCCAGCTAGGCCAGGTATCACGGCCTTGTAGCCGCCGGTGTATCCGGCGAAATAATGAACGTCCACGTTGCCGATGGCTAGGGCGAAATCGGCGTCGAGGAGAAGCGGGTTCACAGAGACTTCGGTGCCGCGCCTCGTGGTTCCAACGTGTTGCACTAAATCCACTCTATGATCAGCGACCTGTGAAATCGAGGCCGCGTATCTGCCGAGAAGTCTGCGTCTCTCAGCAGGGGTGTGGCCTCTATGCATTCCGGTCGCAATGAGGATCCGCACGTTGTCCCGATGAACGCCGGAGCTCTTGAGCAATCGCATAACGTGCGGCAAGATTCTCCAGGTCGGGCAAGGCCTCGTTATGTCACTCACGACTAGGGCGACTTTGTCTTTTCTGTCGAGGAGCTTCGGCAAAGGCTCAGAAGCAATCGGTTTGCTCAGCGCTACCTGTACCCTCTGACCATGCTCAACGAACGGCTCGGGCATCAAGACGCCTAGTAGGCGGTCTTCAGGGATCCGGACCTTGACAGCGCCCGTGCCATACCTCAGAGAAACCTGCACGCTGATCCCGCAGCGGTGGGCCATTCCACGGGCGTCTCATAGACATTTTGATCTCCGCTTGTCGTATTCAATGTGCTCGCGCAAGCGTTAACTAGACCTAGTCAAATTAACGAACGCGCGGCGGGGGTACCCGAGGCCAGTTTTGGAGCTGGCGGGAACCAGGTCTAAGGGGTAGAAGCGCACACCGCTGCCTTGGCTTCAGGAGCCTATGGCGTAGGCCTTCGGGGGTTCGAATCCCCCCTCCCGCACCAGTTTGAATATTGAAGTACAAGCTCCAAGCATGTTTTGAACTTGCAGTTGGGGCCGGTGATATATTTACATATCACCTGATAAAGAAATGTATCACATGATACAAAACTGTACCGCCTACCGCGTGCTAAGCGTGTTCTTCGATTACCCGACGAGGCATTTCCAGTTGAGGGAAATCTGTAGGCTCCTCAAGATGGGCATGCCGTCGGTTAGAAGTCACGTGGGAAAGCTGGAGCGGCAGGGTTTTGTCAGAAAGGAGAAGCGGGGGGTGTACCAGAGCTTCGTGTCAACCCGAAACGACCTCTTCAAGCTCTACAAAAAGAACGATGTCCTGCTCAGGCTCCATCATTCAGGCCTCCTGGGTTTTCTCGCAGACAAGTTCGTGCCAGACGCGATAGTGCTATTCGGTTCCGCTTCGAGAGGAGAGGATGTGGAAGACAGCGACATAGATCTCCTCGTGATTGCGAGGGAGAAGAAGGTTGCGTTGGAAGAGTTCGAGCACAAGGTCAGAAGAAAGATCGCTCTACACTTCGAGGAAAAAATATCGACCATCCCCAAAGAACTGTTGAATAACGTCGTCAACGGAATAGTGGTTTACGGCTACTTGCAGGTGTTTGAATGAAGCTGTGGAAGGATTCGCAAGAAGAGGTCAAGAGGATAACGCCTGACAGGCAGACCGCCAAGGCAATACTGAAGATGATCGAAGTCAGGATGAAGGCTCTGGACCTCAAGGACAGGAAAGATTTTGCTTCACTTGTTGTCGAGGACTACTACGAAATAACCAAGGAGGCCATCACAGCACTCATGGCTCTGGACGGATACAAGACACTGAGCCATGAGGTTCTGGTAGGATATTTGAAGGAGTTCTATCCGCAGTTCTCAGAAGCAGAAATACTGCTCATAGACCAGTTCAGACAGTTGAGGAACAAGATTGCATACAAAGGTTTCTTCATCACCCATGATTTTCTCGAAAGAACTGAATCGAGAATGAAAGCAGTAGTGAGTAGAATCAAAAGCATATTGGAGGATAGACTAGCGGGCTGAGACTTCGGGGCTTCGAATCCGCGCTACCGCACTCACGGTTTCTGAGTAACAACTCCATCACTGCAGCACAGCCTGACATCGAGAGAGCTCCCTGCCGAAGGCTCAACGTGGTGCTGTCGCAGGTGAGCGTCAAATGTGCATGCGTTGTTTGACGACAAACAGATCTTCTTCGGCCATTGAGCTCAAGCAGACCGCCAACTTCCTCAGGTCATTCTCAGTCGTCCGTCTTGAAATTGCATCTAGCAGTTTTGTAGTCGTGGCGGTTGGCCTTATGAGAACAGAGCGTTTGTCCCTGCGGAATCTTGCCTGCACCTGGGACGCGTTGTTCAGTCGCAAGTTTCCCCTGCCAAGGGTGCAGCCGCTGGAGACTTGAACGCCGTCGAGGAGACAGGATTTCGGTGGAGAATGTTCCGTCCAAACCGTGGCGGATAGTTCATACGGTTCGCGAGGACGTAATGTTCGAACGGCAACAAGGCCCATCCGAAGTCCCAGAACAAGGTACGGACCTAGATGGCCATGAAAGTTCGTAGCTGACTTGAGGAGATCACTTCCGAGATGCGTCATCCTCTTCATGGCTATGCGCTCTCAGGCTTGGGAAATACCGTTTCTCTCAGATGGAAACGACTTTGAAGAACGTCCGCAATTGCCGCGCAGACAACGTCTTCTACGGTCAAGGTTACAAGGATCGTTTGCATGACGACGGTTGGGACATGAAGGATGTATGTTCCAGTCAGGTAGATCCAAGGCGCTTGGACTAGGACCCAGGCTGCAATCGCAGCCAGCGCCGGCCTCATCTTGCGCACAAATAGTCCCGTGAACAGGCCTAGGAGTCCGTTGCCCACGATGATTGTAGGATCAGATCTTAGCGCGGCCATGTAGGCCCCGCCTACGGCTCCGGTTACCAACCCTGATACCGGCCCTCCGATGACGCCCGCTAGCATTACTGCCACCTGGAAGAAGTGAATTCGCAGCCCAAGCACGAATGGTACGGACAGAACGCTAAGCGCCACCGCAAGCGCAGCCATGACCGCAGTGAACGCCGCGAGTCGACTCGAGTACGTCATGGTAATACCGCCTGTCCGAATGGTAATACGGCGCGTATTAAAAGGACTCGCTACGTTAATACCGGCGCGTGGTCGGCCATAGATAGAGAATCGTCTCGCGAATCGCTGACAAGGAAAGGTATGATTGATGGTGAGAGTGGAAAGGACCAGCTTCTCTGTATCGCCTGCTGTGTTGAGCCGTTTTGATGATGTCATCCGAAGGATGGGTTACGAGGATAGGTCGCGAGCATTGCAGATTGCGATGACGAACTTCATCACCGAGTACACATGGACAGCAGAGAAGGGAAGGGCCGTGGTAGGCGCCATACTATTCACTTACAGTCATCGACCTCATGGCCTTCAGGAAGCGTTGGTGGATGTTCAACACCAGTATCGGGATGTAGTGAACTCCACGACCCACATTCACCTTGATGAATCAAGATGCTTGGAGATCATTTCCGTCAGAGGCCAAACGGCGAGAATCCAGGAACTCGCCAAGAAACTCTTGAAGACTCGCGGCGTGACTCAACTCAAACTCTCCGTGGTCGATGTCTAGATTTATTCCCGTTCTCCACAACTTGGACTCTCCCCGTCAACTCATCCATAGCCTGCGATAGCCTAGGTTAGTCTGCTCCTGCCCGTTGAAACCCGAAGAGAGCGGGTTACGACAATCGAAAGAGGCAAATACGAGCGCTCGTACTTTATTCCCGACCTCTCATGACGCAGGTGTCGCCCGTCGTTGAGGAGATGCTGGAGCAGGTCCAGAGGCTCCAAGACGCGTCAGGTGCAGCGAGGACGAAGATGCTGGGAAAGAGACTACACGTAACCCTTGGAACTGTCACCAATAATCTGAGCAGGCTTCAAAGATTCGGGCTCGTCAAGCGCGTCCGATACGGAGGAACACGGCTGACAGGCGAAGGCCGAAACATAGCACTCCGCGTTCTAAGGAGGCATCGATTGCTCGAGCGCCTCCTGACCGATATCTTGCGCGTTCCGTGGAACAAGGCCCACGACGCGGCATGCAGACTGGAGCACTCAATTGACGACGACGTTACCGACGCAATAGAGAACGTTTTGGGGCATCCAAAGACCTGTCCGCACGGGAATCCAATACCTTCCAAGTCCGGCAGGATCTCTACTCAGGACTGGGTGCGACTCGCCGAGCTGTCCACTGATGACTCAGGACGAGTGGTCAGAGTGCTAGACGAGGAAGAGCACGGAGCACTGGACCACGTAGCCTCCATGAACCTAGTCCCAGGCGCGAAGTTCAGGATCAAAAGCCATACACCATTTGACGGCTCGGTTGTCCTGGATCTCGGAGTTTCCACAGTCACCGTCAGCAAGAAGACCGCGTCCCTCCTCGCGGTAACGAAGAGAGGTCAGGCCGAGACCGATGACAGAAGAGTCTAACATGTCAGAGCTGCTCGAACTCGTCAAGACGTTCACGCAGCAAGGACGGCCCGTCGGAGTCAGTCAAATAGCCAGTCGCATGGGCATTGACCCCACAGATGCGCGGAGACTAGTCGATCTTGCAATCAAGAGCGGGTTTGCAGCTGAGGCGTCGGATGTCATCGAACTGACCGCTGCCGGGCAAGAATTCGTGAAGAAGCACCGAGAGGAGTATCTGCACCAGAGGCACTTTCACAGAGGCTCCTTAGCTGGTCGCCTTAGAGGTTTTTTTGAGGGTCGCGTGACGGACTGGCACGGACACTGGCGCCATCACGGGTTCGATGACGAATCCGTCCGAGGTTTCTACAGGAGTATGCAGGATTACAGAGGCCGCATAGAGGAGACCGTCCCGCTTACTAATCTTGGGCGTGGCGACAGGTGTACTGTGGTCTTCGCCCTCGGTGGTCACGGCATGGTTCGTAGACTCGCGGAGATGGGGCTCACTCCCGGAACCGAAGTCACCGTAGTCAGAAGCGCGCCGATGCACGGCCCGGTTGAAGTCTCCCTTCGCGGCGTCTCCTTAGCTCTCGGCCGTGGGATCGCCAGCCGAGTACTCGTCAAGCCAGCGACTGACAATCGGTCCCCACCGCTCCCTGGGGCTTAAGGCTTGCGAGCCGAGAAAAAGCTGGCAGTCTGCCTCACGGGAAACGCGAACGTAGGCAAGTCCGTGATCTTCAACCAGCTTACTGGACTCAACCAGACCGTAAGCAACTGGCCGGGGAAGACTGTAGAACGAGCCGAAGGAACGCTCCACTTCCAAGGTTACACGATGAAGATCATCGACCTCCCGGGCACATACTCGCTCTCGTCATACTCTGCGGACGAAGTCGTCTCGCGTGACTACATCTCCGTCGAGCGACCCGATGTGGTTGTGAACATCATTGACGCATCAGCTCTGGAACGGAACCTCTACCTGACAATCCAGCTCTTGGAACTCGAAGCCCCCCTAGTCATAGCGTTGAACCAGATCGACTTAGCCGCAAAGAAAGGGATCACAGTCGATGCAGAGAAGCTTTCCGAGATGCTTCAGGTACCGGTTGTTCCAACAGTCGCAACCTCCGGCATCGGAATGCAAGAACTTCTTTCAAAGGTCATCGAGGTCGCGGAGAAGCCGGGCAAAGCGCCATCTCCGAAACATGGACGAGAAATCGAGCAGAGAATAGGCAATCTCGAGCAAGCACTCAAGGCAGGACTTCCTAGACTATGCTCACGCTACCCACCGCGCTGGATTGCGATCAAACTGCTGGAGCGGGACGAGGATGTCGGCAAGCACGTGGAGGCCGAAGGAGGCACTTGGATTCTATCAGTGGCAACCGAAATGATAAGCGGGATTGAACAACTACACGGCGAACCGTCATCCGTTGTCATGGCGTCGGAGAGGTACTCGCTTGCTAGCCGCCTCGCAGGCAGTACTGTCAGGATCGTATCGCCTCCCCGCGTCGACATGGATCAGAGACTGAGCGAGATCACCGCTCACAAGATCCTCGGATATCCGATCCTTGCCGGAATTCTCGGATGTGTATTTGCAGTAGTCTTCATCGCAGGAGGCGCCATGATCAACATTCTTGACGGAGTCTTCAACGGCGTGTTGGTCCCAGCCTCAGAAGCTCTTCTCTCGCCTGTGTTGCCTCCAATTTTCGCGCAAATGGTCTCAGGAGGAATTGTCTGGGGCATCGGAGCTGCGGTGACGATTGTACTCCCTTACATAGTTCCGTTCTATATTCTGCTTGCAATTCTCGAGGATAGCGGCTATCTTCCGAGAGCAGCATTCTTGATGGACAACGTGATGCACAAGATCGGCTTACACGGCAAAGCCTTCATCCCAATGCTTCTTGGATACGGCTGCAACGTGCCCGCCTGCGTCGGCTGCAGAATAATGGAGACAGATCGCGAAAGGTTCCTTGCCGGCTTCGTGGTCACACTGGTTCCATGCGCGGCCAGGACTGTCATAATCCTGGGACTGGTGGGGCGGTACATTGGCATGGGAGCCGCTCTCGTTCTCTACCTGTTCGATCTAGGTCTAGTCTTGCTGCTGGGTAGACTCGCCTTCAGAGCGCTGCCCGGCGAGCCAGTTGGGCTGATAATGGAGATGCCTCCCTACAGAACGCCGACTGCGAAATCAATTGCGAGGAAGACTTGGGTGAGAACGAAGGAGTTCGTCTACGTGGCCTTCCCGTTCATAATCGGTGGCAGCGTCTTCCTTCAGTTCCTTTCGGCAACCGGTCTGATTAATGTGCTAGCGGACTTGATGAGCCCTCTGATAGAGTCTTGGCTCGGTCTTCCCTCTGTGACCGGGGTCCCTCTGATCTTCGGTGTCCTCAGAAAAGAACTCACGCTGGTTCTGCTTGCGGACATTGGCGGCACATTCGACTTCAGCAGAATCCTAGCGCCGGTCCAGATGATTGTCTTCGCAATTGTCACAATGATCTACATACCCTGCATTGCCACCATCGCGGCTCTTGCTCGAGAGTTCGGGGCAAAGAGAGCGCTCGCCGTCGCAGCCCTTGACTCAGTCCTAGCCGTCTTCCTCGGCGGAGTTGCCTACCACCTACTGTCTCTTGTCATGTGATTGCAGCCTGTTGGATGGCATGTGCCACTGCGCATTCTTAAGGAGAGAACTAAGAGCCCTTGTCCCGTCAAATAAGCAAGCGTAGGCGCGTACTCGGCACTGGTGGTGACGCATTCTCGAAGTAGAGCCTACACGAAAAGCAGGTTTAGTCGAGGCAGATGTCGCAAGCCGTCTTGAAATCGGTAGGTTTTGCTCACGATTTTCTGCTGCACTTTTGGCAGATGCCATACATGTCGAGACGTTGGCCAGTCGGCGTGAAGTTCGCGACTGCAGCAACTTTCGCAACCAGTTCTCGGGCGAGGCGATGTTCTAGATCGCTGATGTTTCCGCATCGACTGCACACAAGGTTCACGTGAGGTTTGACGTAGGAATCGAACCTTGCCTCTCCATGTCCAAGAGGCAATTCCTGAACCAAGCCGAGCTGGCTCAACACGCTTAGAGTCTTGTAAACCGTCGCCAAGCTGACTGTTGGAAACGTCTGTCTGACCTCTCTGTAGGTCTCTTGCGCGGTCGGATGAGCTCGACTGTGGAGAACGAATCGGCAAATCGCTACCCTTTGAGGGGTTGCCTTGTATCCCCTCCGGCGGAGGGCTTCAACTATCTTTGCATCGGAGAGCGATTTCGATGGGATCATACCGGCTATTAGGTAATAACGATTCTTAAATATGCCGACCCAGCCTCTCGATTCCCGGTGACCATGGAAAAGGAGGTGATTGAATGGCAAAGGTAGCGCGAGAGATGGTGGAGAGATCGGGCATCAATGTTGACGAGCTTGTACAACTGCTTGTCAAGAACGCCGCGGCCGAGCTCACGACCTATTACTACTATACGATCCTTCGATGCAACCTGATAGGACTGGAAGGCGAAGGGATCAAGGAGATCGCTGAGGCAGCCCGCATAGAAGACCGCAATCACTTCGAGGCTCTCGTACCACGTATCTATGAACTTGGGGGCAAGCTCCCAGAGGACATGAAGGCTTTCCACGACACCTCTGCGTGTCCTCCTGCAAGACTGCCAACAGATCCTACAGACGTAGAGGCAATGTTGAAAGTGCTGGTGGAGGCTGAAAGGTGCGCTGTGCGCGGGTACACGCACATATGCAACCTTACGGCGGGCAAGGACCATCGGACCTACGACTTGTCTCTGGCGATCCTTAACGAGGAAGTGGAGCATGAATCTTGGTTCTCCGAGTTCCTAGGGGAAGGCCCCTCAGGACACTTCATGCGCAGGGGTGAGAATTCGCCTTTCGTATCCAAGTTCCTCAGGTAGGCTCCAATTCGGCCACGGCAGGCAGCTCCTCAGTCGAACATCTCTCTTTTCTTGTCAAACCAACTGTGAGTGTGACAAGCATGAAGGAGTTCACGCAGGAAGAACTCGCCCAATACAATGGGAAGAATGGGCTTCCGGCGTATGCTGCATACAAGGGGAAGGTATACGATGTGTCGGGTAGCTTCCTCTGGAAAGATGGAAACCATCAGGTTCTTCATGACGCTGGGACGGACTTGAGTGCAGCGATGGAGCAAGCGCCGCATGGAGATGACATTCTAGACAGATTTCCCATTGTTGGGGTTCTGCGAGGTGCGCGCACGAATGTCTGAACTCGTTGCTTTCGAGTTTTCTTTCGCTTGAGGTAGAGAACATGGATTGGATAGTCCATTTCGAGGAACTGCATCCGATCGTACAAGCTCTGATTGCCACGCTTTTCACTTGGGGCATGACGGCCCTGGGGGCTTCAGCTGTTTTCTTCAGTAGGAGTGTCGGTCGGAAGTACTTGGACAGTTCTTTGGGATTCGCGGCAGGCGTCATGACCGCGGCAAGCTTCTGGTCTCTCCTCGCGCCTTCGATCGCACTATCAAAAGAGATGGGGCTCATTCCGTGGCTGCCTCCACTCATAGGATTCCTGCTGGGAGGGGCGTTCCTAAGACTCCTAGATCGCATTCTACCTCACTTGCACTTGTTCGCACCCATCTCCGACGCGGAGGGAGTCTCGACCCATTGGCGCCGAGCGGTCCTTCTGGTTCTCGCAATAACGTTGCATAACATCCCAGAGGGGCTCGCTGTCGGCGTCGCGTTCGGAGCGGTGTGGGCAGGATTCGGCACCGAAGGAATTGGCGCTGCTGTCGCGCTCGCAATTGGAATCGGACTTCAGAACCTGCCGGAGGGCACTGCGGTCTCCGTGCCGCTAAGAGGAGAGGGAATGTCGCGGCTCAAGAGCTTCTGGTACGGACAGCTCTCGGCGGTTGTAGAACCAGTCGCGGGCGTGCTAGGAGCAGCGGTGGTTCTCCTTATGCGGCCGCTACTGCCCTACGCTCTCGCCTTCGCTGCTGGTGCCATGATATTCGTCGTAGTCGAGGAGGTCATACCAGAGTCACAACAAGGCGGGAACACTCACATCGCCACCTTATCTGCAATGATAGGCTTCGCTGTGATGATGACGCTAGACGTAGCACTCGGCTAGAGACGGCTTCGTCCGGCATTAGCCACGCAAACAAACAGAACCGTCCTCCTGGTTCAGATTCATGTATCTACTGTAATTGGATTATGAAAACGTTGACCGTTAGACTGGAAGACAATGGGTTGCCGCTCCTAGAATGCACATCCTTCGTGTAACAATCGTCGATATGCCAAGATCGGAGCTGCCAGAGTTCTGCGCCAAACTACACTATGTATGTGCCTGTGACCATGTAGCTGACTGACTGAGCAATGTACCACGCGTGATCCGCGATCCTCTCAAGATGACGTGCTATCAACGCCGTTGAGACTGCTTCCGCAGGCGTCAGGCTCGGGTTGCTCATGACTCCTTTAAGGTAGTCTCTGTACATTTGGTCAACTTCGTTGTCCATCTCGATGAGCTGCCGCGCAATTGCGACTTCGCGAATTCTGAGCGCCGTGAAGCTCAGCCTCATCATTTTCAGGACCTTCTGAGACATCTTCTCGAGGAAAGCCCTGTCAGCGGCCTTGCCTCTGTCGATGAGGCTGAGAACTTGGACTATGTCATAGGCGTATCTGCCTAGACGGGCCAGATCGTACGCTACCTTCATACTGGACTTGATGACCCTGAGATCTGACGCGACTGGTTGGTACCTAGCGATCAGCTCAACGGCTTTTTCCTCGACATCGTCATACTTGCCTTGGAGTTCATTGGACCAAACGCGCACCTGAGTGTCAAGCTCCCCGCCGTGCGCCGCGGCCACTACGGACGCCGAGACAGTTCTCTCAGCCAGATCGGCCATCTCAAGGATAGTCTCAGAGACCGCATTGAGGCCTGAATCGAGCGGGCGAGCGGAAAAGGACAATCCTATCCAAACCTTCCTGTGATGTAATTCTCTGTCAGTTCATTCTTCGGATTCTCGAATATTTCGTCAGTTAGTCCGAATTCTACCATTTCGCCGAGATACATGAAGGCGGTGTAGTTGGAAACACGGGCGGCCTGCTGCATGTTGTGGGTGACCACTACCACCGTGTAACTCCTAGCCAGCTCAGTCATGAGTTGCTCTATCTTCGCGGTCGCTTGAGGATCCAGTGCGGAACACGGCTCATCCATTAGAATAACTTCTGGATCAACGGCGAGAGCTCTGGCTATGCACAGCCTCTGCTGCTGCCCGCCGGACAATCCAATCGCCGAATCATCCAGCCTGTCCTTGACTTCGTCCCAAAGAGCCGCCGCCTCAAGGCTTCTCCTCACGATCGAATTCAGTTCAGACTCGGAACCAATTCCATTCAACCGCGGTCCGAATGCAGCATTCTCGTAGACCGATTTTGGAAATGGATTTGGCTTCTGGAATACCATGCCAACGCGGCGCCTCACTTCGGTGGGGTCAACATCAGACTCGTAGATATTCTCGCCATTGAGCAGGACGACGCCTTCCACCCGCGCCGTCGGTATCAAATCATTCATCCTATTGAAGCATCTCAGAAGCGTGCTTTTGCCGCAACCTGACGGCCCTATTATCGCAGTTATCCTATTGGCCGGGATTCCCAGCGAAATGTTTCGAACGGCGTGGTTCCTGCCGAACCATACGCTAAGCGCCTTTGTCTCTATGGTCAGGCTCGACATGCTATTCCCTGACTCTCTTCTGATACCTGTCACGGATGATGATCGCTGCGGCATTCATTGCGAGAAGCAGGACGAGCAATACGATGATTCCTGCTGCGGCCAGTCCCGCGAAGGCAGCCTGCGGCCGCGAGACCCAATTGAAGATTTGAATTGGGAGAACAGTGAATCGATCAAGCGGTGAAGTCGGATCAAACGTGACATATAGCAGGGCGCTGATAGCTATCATCGGTGCCGCTTCACCTATCGCCCGAGACATCGCCAGAACAGTGCCTGTGAGAATTCCCGGGAGCGCCTCCGGCAAGACCACTCTCCGTACTACCTGCCACTGTGACGCACCAAGAGCGTAGGCGCCAAATCTGCGACCTTCAGGAACGGTAACGAGCGCTTCGCGCGAAGCGACAATAACCATCGGCAGAACAAGCAGCGCCATGGTCAACGCGCCGGCGATTATGCTTCTTCCCAAGGCCAGCAGATCAACAAACAATCCGAGGCCCAGCAGTCCATAGAGGATCGAGGGAACCCCTGATAGGTTGAAGATATTCAAGTTGATGAATGAAGTCAAGCGATTCTTCGGCGCATACTCATGAAGATAAATGGCTGACCCGACTCCCAGTGGGAAGCATATGGCGCCTGTGAGAGCAGCGATCCATATCGATCCGAGTAGCGCCGACCGAAGCCCAGCCTGCTTGGGATCTCTTGAAGGGAAGCTCGTCAGAAGATGCCAGCTGAGCCATGGAGCTCCGTCACTGGCTGTATCCATGATTAGTACTGCTAGCGCGATTATTGCGATTCCCGTAGAAAGCACGAATAGAGAAAGCAGTACGGTGCCTGTTAACCTCCGCCTAGTTTCTCGGCCGGTGTCTCTCGCTTTCATATCATAGACCCGAGTATAGTTCGCTGTAACGACGCGTGAACCAATACGCAACCAAATTCACGAGGAAGACGATCGCGAACAACGTAATCCCAACCGCGAAAATCGTGCTATACTCCAGTGTTCCGAAGGGGATTTCCCCGAGACTGATCTGTGTGATGTAGGCAGTCATCGCTTGCATACCCTCCAAGGGATTGAGTGTCAGTCTAGGAGTCGAGCCCATTGCTATGCTGACGATCATCGTTTCGCCTACGGCACGCGACATGCTAAGGATTATTGATGCGACGATACCCGAGAGCGCTGTGGGCACCACCACCCGAGTAGCGACCTCGTGTCGTTTTGCGCCCAGAGCATATGCTCCTTCGCGGAGCAAATCTGGGACAGCTATCATCGCGTCCTCGCTCAGAGAGGAAACCATTGGCACAATCATGATTCCCATGACGAGGCCCGCACTAAGAGCGTTGAAGACCGTGACGGTAGGGAAGAACCGCATAAGCAAAGGCGTTACGAATGTGAGTGCGAAATATCCGTATACTACTGTTGGAATTCCAGCGAGGATTTCCAGGATGGGTTTGACGACTCTTCGAACTCGGCTTGGGGCATACTGGCTGAGAAAGACAGCCGCTCCCAATCCAATGGGAACCGCCGTAGAGAGCGCAATGGCTGATACCCACAACGTTCCAGCCACAAGGGGAAGCACCCCGAAATGTTGAGGCTGAAACAACGGAGTCCATCGGGTTCCGGTCAAGAATTCGACAATCGACACTTGCTTGAAGAATTCTATAGCCTGATATGCTATCGTGACGAAAATCGCGATCAGTACGACAATTGAGAGAATAGCGCTCAGAAACAGCGCCTGACGAATAGTTCTCTCGCTCAGTCTTTCTTTGTGGTGCTTTCTAAGAGAACGCGCTCTCGATTCAGGAGACGCCAATTTCTTTCAGCCTAGAGACAAGGTCGATCCTTGATTGGACTGGTCAAGAAGAATGGTGATCGAGCTCAAGGAAACCTCGATCTCACCATGATAAGCTGTTCTTGGTAGACTGAGGCCTCTAGCGGTGTGTAACCAACTTGCGCCACCAGGTCTTCGGCATTTCCGAGGTAGAAGATGACGAAGGCTTTGACCTCAGGTCTTTGCATTGATTCTGTGTTGACGTAGATGAAGAGGGGACGTGAAAGCGGCGCATATTGTCCGGTTCTTACAGTTAGGTCACTCGGCGTTACCGGACCTTTGCCTGAATCGATCGGAACCACTTTCAGCTTGTCCATGTTCTCAGCGTAATATGCAAAGCCAAAGTAACCTAGTGCGTTAGGATCTCCTGCTATGCCTTGCACGAGCACATTGTCGTCTTCGCTGGCAGTGTAATCGGGACGACTGGCATCTACCTTACCCACTATGACTTCAGTGAAATAGTCGAATGTTCCGGAGTCCGTCCCAGGTCCGTACAGGGTTATTGGCCTATCAGGCCAATCAGGTCTCACATCGCTCCATTTCTGAACTGTGCTGTTCGGCTCCCAGATTTGCTTGAGTTCTTCAACCGTTAGGTAGTCTACCCAGTTGTTGCCTTTGTTCACGATAACAGCCAAACCGTCAGTTGCCACTCGAAGTTCTATGTACTCGATTCCGTTCTTCTGAGCCGCCTCCGCTTCTGGCTCCTTGATCGGCCGCGATGCGTCACTGATGTCAGTTTCGCCCACGGTGAATCGTTTGAAGCCTCCACCGGTTCCGGAGATTCCCACATTAGTTCGCACATCAGGATTGATCTTCCGGAACTCCTCGGCGACCGCTTCCGTTATCGGAAAGACCGTGCTGGACCCATCGATTTCGATCGTTCCGCCCAGCTCGCTAGCGCTAGCTGCCTGTGGCCTCCACGCAAAGTACACGTAACCTCCAATTCCCACGATCAGTATCGCTATGATCACTATCGCTGACATCGTTTTGGTGAACATACTCTTTGATCTCTCAACGCTCTGACCCATTCCATTTGCACCATCCGCAATGGCGCACACTCATGCACTATATATGAACGGCCGACAGGAAACATGCGAAAACATGAGAAGCTATATAGTTCATATGTGCCTGAGACATCCATCAAGTAGGCGCCGGTGTTGGGGTCGAGCAGTGACTCGGAAGGAGACGTCAGAAGACTACAGGAGACCGGAAGGGCATCTTTCATCGTGTCGGTGCCGAAGAAATGGGTCCAAGACATGGAGCTCCGTAAGGGCTCGTTGATCCGCGTTACCAGACAACAGGACGGATCTCTTTCGATGACTCCTGCTGAGAAAGCATCGAAGCAGAAGCCAAGCGAGGTTACTGTGATGGTCGGATCTGATGAAGACCCGCAATCGTTGGCTCGAAAAATCATTGCTTTCTACCTCACAAGTCTAAACACGATCGTCCTCAAGTCCAAAGGCTCGGTAATGTCGCCCGGAGTGAGAGACACAGTAAGGGAACTTGTAAGGACGAAACTAGTAGGAACGGAGATCGTCTCAGAATCCTCCACGGAGACCGTTCTACAAGTCCTGTTGAGCTATCCAGAATTGTCGGCCGAGAATGCGCTCCGCCGGATGATCACGATCGCTGACCAAATGCACAGAGATTCAGTTGCAGCACTATGCGAAGGAAAACACGATCTTGCCGCTCAGGTCTTGAAGAGCGACGACGAGGTCGACCGTTTCGGTTTCTATGTTGTGCGCCTGATGAAACAGGCGGTCGAGGACACTCAACTCCTGAGAGAGATAGGCCTGAAATCGCCGCGCGACTGTCTCGGCTACAGGCTCATAGCAAAGAGCGTTGAAAGGATTGGCGACCATGCTGTCAGAATCGCGGAACAAGCCACGGAGCTTCGGGAAGCGCTGGCTCCGAAACTAGCTGCTCGCATGAAAGAACTAAGCGGTTTCTGTAGTCTGCAATTTCAGGAGGCCACGCGGGCGCTCTTCGGAAGCGACTACTCGTTGGCGGATCGTGTCCTAACGAGACAGGACCGGGCTGAGACACTTCAAGTAGAGATAGAGAAGCAGATCTACAGACAGAGCCTATCGCCGGAGGATATCTCCGGGTTGAGATTGATCTTGGAGAGTCTGAAGAGAATTGGCGAATATGGAACTGACATTGCTGAAATTGTGCTGAACTTGACAGTAGGCAAGCACGACACGTAACAGAAAGCACCTGTTCTCAAGTCCATTCGGTGTCCTAGTCTGATATTGGAGACGCCCCTTTCGCACCATAAGCCGAATGTAGCTCCATGATTTTCAGACGCGTGTGTGTCTCCGCGCGGAGCTCTTATGCCTCTACGTCTTTTAGACTCGTTGCCTGCATAGCTCTGGGGAGTCGGTTCCTGCAGGAGAGATCCATGGGAATGAGGTACCGTGAGATCGGGGTTTGTGGTCTTTCCTGTAGACTCTGCCCGAGCTATCATGCTCAGACTCAGAGCAGGTGCGGCGGATGCAAAAGCGAGGGGAGAATGCTTGTTGGATGCCCCTTCATCACTTGTGCAGTGAAGCGAAAGGGACTCGAATTCTGCTGGGATTGCGAAGAGAACGCCACCTGTGATAGGTGGAAGAAGCATAGAGACTTCGGCAGACGCCATGACACATTCGTATGCTATCAAAAACTTGAGGACAACATCTCTGCGATACGAAAACACGGAGTCGCCGAATTCGAGAAGAATCAGAAAGTCCGCGAGCGTCTGCTGAAAGATGCACTTGCCACGTTCAACGAAGGGCGTTCTAAGACCTACTACTCTGTGGCTGCAGCCGTGCTTGACGTTGATGAACTGAAAGGAGCCTTGGCTCAAGCAGCGAAAGACTCCTCAGGACTCGATGTTCGGGGGAGATCGAAGATTCTTCATTCGATATTCGATCAGATTGCCAAGCGAAATGGGTATTGCCTGAAGTTGAGGAGACCGTGAAGGAGGACGTAAGAATACTGGGCAACAAGGCGCGAATAGTCAGGTGCATACTTGTGGGCGTAGCGAGTGGATTGCTCTTTGGAATCATGGATGCACTAATCAACGTCAATCCCATAGCCGAGAGACTCTACGAGTTCAACCTCCCAATCAGAAGGACGTCTGTAGATGCTATTGCAGGAGTTGTTATCGATCTTGCTTACGGATTCATTCTGATGGCAGCGTTCCTTGTCCTCTACAAAAGCTTACCCGGTCGTGTGGGCTTAGTCAAAGGAATGAGTTTCGCGCTCCTTCTTTGGTTCTTGCGCGTTGTGATGTCTGCTGCTTCACAGTGGATTATGTTGAATATGCCTGTTACTGCACTGCTCTACGGGGTTCTCACGGGGCTTGGGGAAATGCTGGTTCTTGGCATTCTATACGGAGCGACCGTGAGACCCTCAGCGTAAGCTTTCTCATGTGGCAAAATCAGAGCCTAACTAGCCTCGAATTTACCCCCAATCATTATTGCTTGATTCCTCACAAAATATTGTTCGAGGGGTTCCCAAGAGAACTGCAAACGGTCGTATTACCGTGAAAACTGTCCGTTATGTAATTCGTGCTGATTCGGCAATTCATGCAGCGGGTTTCCGCATAAGGAAAGCTTCATTTACGTGGCGCCATCAGTGTGGAAACGGGGAAATATCATGCCGAGAAGGAAAGCCTCGGACTCCATTGCTAATGTTCTCAGCATCGCCGAAGGTATTAGAAATCAGATCAGCGCGCTGCCGATCGAAATAAGGGACAGAACGAAGGATCTTGCCCTCGCAATCGTAACGCGTGTTCCCGGGAAGCGTCGCAGGAGACGCAGAGGAAGGAGAGGTAGACCTAGAGGTCGGCCGAGGGGTAGACCGAGGGGAAGACCTAAACGGAGACGCAGAGGCAGGCCGAGAGGTAGACCGCCGGGCAGACCAAAGGCGCCATCTCAAGTTCAACCTTAGCCATATCAAAATCCAAGCTTCAGGGGCGCGGACCTCCCAATTTTTTCGTTGCTAACAATTGCCAGAGCGTACTATGCTCGCAATCCTGTCATATCTGTCGAATTGCGCCAAACCATCTAATTGTGTCGGGAGATTCAACGAGTTTCTCGACGATTGCTTCCTGTCATGTCATGATATGTTTGCCTCTGTTCTGACCCTGAATTTGACGTACACGTGATTGGTGTACGTGAGATTCTAAGTGTGGCAGGTGTAAGCAGTAGTGCTTACACTCAGCGTTTATGTAATCTCGCCCTTCCTACATAGCGGCGGAGGTAGACGGGCTATCCAAATCACGAGGTTACACAAGATTATCACTTTGACATTCATCGTTGGCGTCATCGTAGGCGCGCTCGTTCTAGCGAAGCTGGGTCCGTATTTCTCGACGACCGAGAGAAAAGTAATAGTCTTCGCAGGCGCGGCAAGCGCGCCGGTCCTCGAGGAGGCCGCTCGGATCTTCGAGGCGAAGTACGCAGTCAAAGTGGAGCTTCGGCTTGGCGGCTCCGGCAGCGTCCTATCCGCTATGAAGATATCCAAGACCGGCGACCTCTTCATTCCGGGATCGCCGGAATATCTCCTACAGGGAGCCAAACTGGGGGTGGTAAATATCACTGATGGGCGCGTGACAATATTCGCTTACCTCGTTCCCGCAATCATTGTGCAAAAAGGCAATCCCAAGAACATAACCTCCCTTGAAGACTTGGCTAGACCAGGAATACGAGTGGGCATCGGAGACCCCGAATCGGTCTGCGTGGGCCTCTACGCCAAAGACCTGCTGGAAAGAAACGGTCTCTGGGAAAGCGTTAGCAGAAACATCGTCGTCTATGCTCAGAGTTGCGACGCAACGGCGGCTCTAATACCGGCTGGAGCGGTTGACGCAATCATAGGCTGGCATGTCTTTCAGGCTTGGACCCCTGACAAGGCAGACATAATCTGGATAACCCCAAGCAAGATACCGAAGATATCCTACATAGCCGGAGCCATATCCACATTCGCTGAGCACAGATCATCTGCCGAAGCTTTCCTGGACTTTCTCACCTCAAAGGACGTGCAGACAATCTGGTCCAAGTACGGGTACTTCGCGACGGAGCAGGATGCGAGGACGCACGCGCCGGAAGCTGAGATACCGCGTTTGGAGGATCTCGTATGACGCGGCTCAAAGAGATAAGCACATTCAAGCTGCTGTCAGGCGTTTGTTTAGCGTTCCTTGCTATGTTCATAGTAGCCGTCATATTCGCGGGATCAGTATTCTCAGATCCTTCGACGTTGACCTCAGCCTTTCTTTCTGAAGAGGTACAGTTTGCCATAGCGCTCACACTCGTCACCGCGACAGTGGCTACGTTGCTCGCCTTAGTTGTGAGCATACCCGCTGCTTACGTTCTGTCAAGAGCAAGGTTTCATGGAAAAGATCTGGTGGATGCGCTAATCAATATCCCGATCGCATTGCCGCCAGTAGCTTTAGGCACAGCGCTGCTCATCTTCTTCACAAATACTCCGCTGGGTATTTTCATAGACAACTCGATCATCAAGTTTGTCTTCGAAGCGCCGGGAATAGTTTTGGCGCAGTTCAGTGTGATTAGCGTCCTCGCTGTGAGGTTGATGAAGCCAGTCTTTGACGGCATCGACCCTCGGTACGAGAAGGTTGCTCGAACTCTCGGACACGGCGAACTAGACTCTTTCATTCGAGTCACTCTGCCTTTGGCAAAGGACGGGGTGTTCGGGGCCGCCGTGCTTGCATGGGCTAGAGCGATGGGTGAGTTTGGAGCCACAGTCACACTTGCGGGCGCAACAAGATTCAAAACGGAGACGCTGCCGATTGCGATGTTTCTTAATCTGTCGGTGGCGAACGTTGAGAACGCGATGGCTATCATTCTAATACTGCTGGCACTAACGGTATCAGTGCTGCTAGTTTCTCGAAAGATCGCGTATGGGGGTGGTATTCCGTCCTGAGAATCTCGGATCTTTCCTTCAGGCTCGGCAGCTTCGCGTTGAAGAGTATCGGCTTAGACGTTCCTGACGGTGAGTGCCTCGCGCTTGTGGGACCGAACGGTTCGGGGAAGACCACCCTCTTAGAGTGCATCGCGGGAATTCGTCAAGTCGAATCTGGCAAGATAGAGTTCAACGGCACAGATGTCACGCATCTTGCTCCTGAGAAGAGGCAGGTGGGCTATGTGCCGCAGGATTGTCTGCTCTTTCCTCATCTGACTGTCGACCAGAACATCGCGTTCGGCCAAAGAAACCCGAGCGCGGACGCCGCGAAGCAGGTAGAAGAAATGATGGAGTGGCTGGGAATCGCGCATCTAGCCGGCCGTCATACGAGGAGTTTGAGCGGAGGAGAAAAGCAGAAGGTGGCGTTGGCTAGGGCCTTGATAACGCATCCAAGGGTCCTACTACTCGACGAGCCGTTCTCCACAGTTGACAGAGCCTCAAGGACAAGGCTGCTAGAAGAGCTACGGAGAAGCCTCGACGAAGTCAGGTACACACTTCGTCTAGCGTCAGTATACGTGACACATGACTTGGCGGAAGCCCGGCTGATGAGTGATGATGTGGCAATCATGAACAACGGAGCGATCGAACAGGTCGGCCCCTGGGATCAAGTTCTCCAAACCCCGAGATCCACATTTGTTGCAGATTTCATGGGATTCAATATCTTGCGTGGACATGTGACTTCTACGGAGAATGGTCTTGCGGTCGTCGAAGTTGCCGGGCAAAGCATTGAGGGGGCGGATACTGACCTAAAAGTTGGCGAGGAAGTCCTTGCGGTTCTGAGACCTCAGACGATATCGCTCTCGCTTGAAAGAGATGTTCGGAAACCGAGTTGGCGTCATTGCCAATGTAACGTGTTCAAAGGTTCCGTAACCGGAATGCGCAAGATGGGGTCCTTCGCGCAAGTATCAATTGATGTTGGGTTCCCGCTGAACTTGGAGATGAGTTCGGAACTGGTAGACGAACTCGAGCTCGCAATCGGAAGCAGTATATTCGCTCAATTCAGGGCTTCCGAAGTAAGCTTCCTTCGCGCTTAGACTACACTTGAGAGCACTGTTAGGTCGCGCTATCAATTCGAAGACATTCAAACCGGGCAGTCTAGGTGACGCAAAGTAGATTCTGTACAATGCGAATGCTGTTTCCGGTCGGGCGGTCCTAGGTTCTTGCTGACAGCCAGGTGCCTATGTCCCCGAGAACACCTACTTTGCCAGGTTCGTTGAGCACTTCATGATAGAAACCTTCGTAGACCTTCAAGGTCTTGTCGGACGACGCGATTCTCTTGAAGAAATCGGTCGTCATGGGGGCATCGACGATTCCGTCCGCGCCTCCTTGTAGTACGAGGCAAGGCAAGGTGAGCTTGTCTGCGGCTCGCATGGTCTCATACTGTGCTCGGCGATATTCAGTAAACCACCGTGCGGTGGCGACCTTGTGAACCAATGGGTCCTCCACATACTTTCGTACAACCTCTCGATCATGTGACAGGAGATTTGGGTCCAAGCCTGTGCTGGTCGAGAAACTCGGGATAACACCTGAGAGCGTCTTGGCGATCATCACCTTCGCCGGCGAGACTTTCATCTTTTCAGCGAGGGCTGGCGCACTCAGGATCAAGCCAGCAAGCTCACCAGGATGCTTCTCGGCGTAATAGGCGGCAATGAGGCCTCCGAGACTGAGTCCCATGAGGAACGTCTTGGTCGACGGGTGTCGATCCTTCGCGATTCGTATCAGGTCGTCGATGTCCGCAAGGTAGTCATCGAAGCTGTCTACGTGCCCTCGCTTTCCGCCTGACTTGCCGTGTCCGCGAAGATCACAAGCCCAGAACGCATATTTCATTCGTGCGAAGTAATCGGCAACCTGTGCGTGTCGCCCGCTGTGTTCGCCAATTCCGTGAACCAGTACCAGTATGGCTTTCGGCTTTCCGGGCGCCGTCCACGCTTGGTAGTAGATTTTGGTGCCACGCGCTCCTTCGAAGTTACCTTCCTCATGACGCCAACTTGCGCTTGCCATGTTTGTTCCCACTCATCCAGTATCGCTTGAACGTATAAGACAGCGAGGTCTAGCATTCGGCTCGATACTCATGCGTGCCCGTACAGACTTGGCTAAGCTTGCAGAAGCAGAGTATGACGTCGCCATTATTGGAGGAGGAATCATCGGGACCGGCGTCGCCCGAGACGCCGCGATGAGAGGCCTAAGGACGGTGCTGTTTGAGAAGGAGGACTTCTGTTACGGCACGAGCGGCCGTTCAAGCAGAATGATCCACGGTGGCCTACGGTACCTCGCGAACTATGATCTTGGCCTCGTGAGGGAGGGGCTGAGGGAGAGGGAGATCCTCCTCAGGCTTGCGCCGCATCTTGTTCGTCCTCTGAAATTCCTCATTCCAATCTACGGTGAAAGCTTCCTTCACAAGATGAAACTGAAGATCGGTATGATCCTGTACGACCTTCTCTCCTACGACAAGTCGCTTCCGAGCCACAAGTACCTAGACAGGGAGAAAGTGCTCGAAGCGCAGCCCGCGCTGGCGGAGAGCGGCCTGAAAGGCGCCTACGTCTATTATGATTCTCAGATCGCGCTCACAGAGCGTCTCTGCATGGAAAATGTTGTCTCAGCGCAGAGCCACGGAGCCCTGCTGCTGAATCATGCGAAGGTTGTAGGACTCGTAAGTAAGAACAGCGAGGTCTCTGGTGTGAGAGTCGAGGATATGCTGTCGGGCAAGTCAGCGGAGTTCCGATCTAAGCTCGTTGTCAATGTCGGGGGCCCATGGCTCGACGAGGTCGTAAGGGAACTCAGGCGAAAGAAACAGCCGCTGGCTCGAACAACAAAGGGTATCCACCTCGTGACACCGAAAGTGACCAATGATGCCGTGGCCCTCTTCGCATCTGACGGACGAGCCTACTTTGTCATGCCTTGGATTGGTTTCTCACTCGTCGGAACAACCGACACCGACTACGAGGAAGACATGGACGCCGTGAAGGCTGAGGTGGACGATGTCAAGTACCTGCGAAACGAAGTCAAGAAGGCATTCCCAAGAACATCATGGGATCGAATCTTCTACACAATCGCGGGCGTGCGCTCGCTTCTCCGCGTGGAAGGCGTCAAAGAGTCATCCGTTACTCGCCGGCACATAATCTACGATCATGAGAAGAAGGAAGGCTTGAGAGGGCTGATCTCAGTCATCGGGGGCAAACTCACAGCGTACCGTGGCATTGCTGAAGATATCGTGGACGTTGCTTCTCAGAAACTGGGCACCAGTGCATCGTGCACGACTGCCAAAGAGAAACTCCCTGGAGCTGACTCAGTCGAGCTTGAAAGAGTTCAAAGGCACATGAAGTCGCTTGCTTCAGAGTACGCGATCAGCGCAGAAGTGCTCAACCATTTGGTCTCTCTTTACGGTTCTCGCTACAGGGAAGTGCTCGATTACGTGAAGAAGGACAAGCGCCTTCGAGAGCCAATATGCAGGACTAGCCCCGACATCATGGCTGAGGTTACTCACGCGGTTGAGAAAGAATCTGCACTCACCTTAACCGACTTTATGCTTCGAAGAAGCCTGATCGGGTTCACACAATGCGAAGGTCTCGACTGCTGTGTGAAGGTCGCGGAGAAGATGGGCAAAATCCTCCGTTGGAGTACTCGAGAGGTATCCTCGCAGGTCAGCGCGTATAAGAAAGAGATCGCCATGCGTCACGCGTATGAAAAAGAAACCCCGCAGACGCTCAGCTAAGAGACTAGAGAAGCGACGTAGTGCAACGAAGTCTTGACAGTCAGTCAGGTCTTGCCCAGTCGAGAGCTCTTCGCACGGCCCGCTTCCATCCAGCACGCACTTGCTCGCGCACTTTAGCGGGCATGGCTGGTTTGAAGACTCTGTCGACCTTCCTCAGGTTCTTGAGCTGGTTCAGGTCGTCCCATACCCCAACCGCCAGGCCCGCGAGAAACGCCGCTCCCAACGCGGTGGTCTCGGGAACTGCTGACCGCTCGATTGGTATCCCGAGCAGGTCGGCCTGAAGTTGCATGAGGAAATTGTTGACCGTTGCTCCTCCGTCGGCTCTGAGAGATCGTAGTCGATTCTTCGTGGTCTTCGTCATCGCCTCTAGGACATCCGCTGTCTGGAGGCAGATCGACTCGAGCGCGGCTCTGATGATCTGATTCCTCGTTGTGTCGCGGGTGATTCCGATTATGAGGCCTCTCGCGTACATGTTCCAGTACGGCGCGCCGAGGCCCGTAAGCGCCGGAACAAAGAAGACGCCCCCGCTGTTGTGTGTCGTGCGTCCAATCAGCTCAGTATCCGAGGCCTTCCTCACGATGCGAAGCCGATCCCGTAGCCATTGAATGACCGCTCCTCCAATGAACACGCTTCCCTCCAATGCGTAGGTGACTCTGTTGTTGAGGCTCCATGCGATTGTTGAGATCAATCCGGAACGAGTGGCCGGAGGCTGGTCTCCCGCGTTCAGGAGAATGAAGCACCCCGTACCGTACGTGTTCTTGGCATCGCCCTTTTCGAATCCGGCTTGGCCGAATAGGGCGGCTTGTTGGTCCCCAGCAACACCGCTAATTGGAATTTCTCGTCTAAGCAGATTCTTGTGCGTGTAGCCGAGTATCCCGCTTGACGATTTCACCTCGGGTAGCATATCAGACGGGATTCCGAGAAGATCGAGTAGTGTACGATCCCAGGCTCTTCTATTGATGTCAAAGATCATGGTCCTTGAGGCGTTCGAGGTGTCCGTTGCGTGAACTCGGCCTTTGGTAAGCTTCCAGACTAGGAAGGTGTCCACGGTTCCGAAGAGTAGGTCGCCCTTTCTGGCTCTCTTCCTAGCTTTCGGAACGTTGTCCAAAAGCCACTTGATCTTCGGCCCGGAGAAGTATGCGTCTGGAATGAGCCCCGTGGACCTTCGGATGTGCGACGAGTAGCCTCTCGATATGAGGTCGTCTATGATTGGGGCGGTTCTTCTATCTTGCCAAACTATCGCGTTGTGTATCGGCTTGCCGGTGTGTCTATCCCAGACTACCGTGGTCTCGCGTTGGTTCGTTACTCCGATTCCAGCGATCTGGTTCCTGTAATTCATGGCAGCTTGCTTGGCTGTATGGATCTGAGTCGACCAGATCGCGATCGGGTCATGCTCAACCCAGCCGGGACGAGGAAAGATCTGACGGAACTCTTCTTTTGCCGATCGCAACGATCTGCATTTTTCATCGAACAGGACGGCCCGCGAACTTGTGGTTCCTTGATCAAGTGAGAGAAGACACCGCCTCAACGGAGATCACCGTCACTTTCACGTCAAAGGGATATCTCACTTGCCGATTTGCCGACCCAGATGAGGTGTCAAGTATTCGCAACCGTTTTGAACCTAAGCCCACTCTTTGACTACAAGAGCTGAACGGCCTTCCGCAGCCAGACATGAAGCTGGGGAACGATGATCGACTCTATGCTCAGAAGGCGTGATCGGGCGAGCGATTGTGAAGTGTGCCAAAGGAGGCCGGCGACTCGAAGAGCCAAATTCACGGCCCACTTCCTTCAGGCAGATCCTACCCCGCTCTTGGTTGAAGAACGCATTGCAAAAATGGAGTTCGAAAAGCGGGTGTGCGATGCCTGCGCCGAACTGTTACAGAGCATGAAGAATGTTAGTGATCTGAGTTTGGAGAAACTTTAGGCTAGGATAAATGCGTTCGACTAGACGCGCAGCCGATTTTACGGATTGAGCAAGTCCTAAGCTGCCCAGCTTGAACTGGTTCAGGCTTTTGTTAAGGGCTACCTTTCTGGTCGTCCATCAGAGGAACCAAACTCATCACCAAATTCTCCAAGAAAGCAGTGAATTCCTCCTCGGTCTCCATCACCTTGTATTTGCCTTCTTCAATCTGCCTTTGAATAGCTTGCAACCGAGTACTCTTCAGACCGAGCTTCTGGATAATATCGATGAGGCGGCTGACAGCGTCGATTAAGCGAAAAGGGCCGTAGAGCTTGTTTTCCGGAATCAGGTTTCGGGCGCTGGTGACCATGTAACACACGAGTTCGAAGAATTCCCGTTCGAGCTCACTGTTCTTGGGAGTACTCATTGAACCACACAACCTCGAGTTTTCTTTTTGGGGCTTGGGCCTTGGCCTGCGGATAGCCGAGAGATATCAGGAGTTGAGGAACGATCGACGGCGGTAGGTGCAGAATCTCTTGGACAGCCCCCGAGTGAAAAGACGCGATGAGACATGTACCTAGGTCCTGGTCATAGGCAGCTAGCAAGATGTTCTGGGCAGCTAGGGCCGTGTCCATAAGCGTTAGAACATTTCTCCCCAGTTTGCTTCCCTTTCTCTCGGCTTCGTCCACATCTTGGCAGACTGCTATCACTACGGGCGGGTTACCTAGGACTCCCGGGGCAACCATCTTGATTTTCCGAATCAGGTTAGGGTCTGTGACCGCCACAAAACGCCAAGTCTGCGCGTTCCCCCCGGTCGGCGCCCAGATACCTGCTTCCAAAATCAGCTTTCTGACCAGATCTTCCGGAACAGGATCTGGTTTGAAAGACCGTATGCTTCGGCGGCCCTGGATCGCCTCCCAAACTTCCAATTTCGAATTGTTTCCTCCTAGTATCCCTTAGTGACCGAGCCAACAGCAGATGTCACAGATAACTCTCACTCAGCATGGCAAGCTGACCATACGCGTCCGATTGGAGATGTCTTCAAACACAATCATGGTTTCAAAGCCGTGGCGGATGAATGGCTAGCATGGATCGCTGCGCCGAAGACTCGATAGAAAAGAGACGTCAGGGTAACAATCCTTTGAACACGAATCTAAGCGGCGCATAGAAATAGACGATGAGATAGGTCAGAAGCCAACAGACAGCCAACCCTTCAAACAAGAAGGCTACGCGAATCTTCACGCTCCTCATCCCTGAACCATTCCGCTATCACTAGGATTTCAATGCTCTTGACGGCCAGCACAGCATCAACGGGCACTATGCTCGTCGATTCAGGAACGTTCCCACAAGGGTTGTCAGATTATTCGAGCTTGACGCTGCTCATTCCATCTTCTCCACAGACAACTTCGTTACTGAACAGTCCCCTGAAGCTGCGTCGGAGTTGGCCTCTCTATCTATGGCGTCGATTTCTTCTGTCCCTAGTGTCAGTCCGCTGCCAGTCCCTCTTTCTCTGTGTCTGAATCCTCGTCCTATTAGGGTTGAACGAGATCAAATCGCTACGGTATTGCCTTATCCCAGCGTAGAAGGCCAAGTAGCTGTTCTCGCTGTCGTCCTTCGTAAGGGAGGATATCAGCTCATTCAGCTTGATTCTGACGGCTTCGGAGAAGTTCTCGTCCCAAGCTCTAGCATAAACTCCATACGCGACATGAAACTTGAAATCTTGAGGCCTGTCTACGTCGAGTTTCATTGGAGCTTTGTTCTCTGAACGGCCTTCTGACAAGTCTGTTAGTCTCTGTTGAATGCTAGTCGCATTGGGGCCGTCGTATTTAGGTCGTGCTGACGCAGCTCATGCATCGCTGAGATGAAGAAGAAAGAATCCTCCCAGGGACAAAGGGAAGTTGCGCCCGGCCGGTCGAAATTTTTCAGTTGGAAACGCGGCTCGATCAATAGGCACCGCATTTGACTATCGAACGATTCCGTCTACAGAATGCACCGCCGAGATGCTTCCACTTTTCCATGGAAGAGACAGCTGCATTTCGCCCCTGAAGTTCCTGACGGCGGCGTTACGGATGACTACTGTGTCATTCTTCGCGACAGAATCGATCTGTCTGTTCCAGAGGGGCAGCCGAATCTGTCCCGTGCCATCGGACAGGGTTGCTACGCATACCACGAGAGGTGAACCGTTTCTTGACTCGACTGCTCTAACCTCTGACTTGGCTGTGACTCTGGCTCTCAGATTCACGTGCTTTAGGCCGATTTGAAGGTCAGCGATGCGTCTTTCCAATCCGTCATCATCGTTGGCTGTGGACTCTCGGTCTTGATTGTTCAGCAGTCGCTTGAATTCCTGAGGCACATTCCGAAGCTTCGCTAGTGAGGCTTCGGAAAGAGCAGCTTGAGCGACAGATCGGTTGCTCTGTGAGAACATGAAAGAGAGAGTGTTGTCTCTGCGTGCACGCAGCTCTATCGATAGGGAGCCGCATGATGCGTTGTTGTTGTCTCTGGCCTTCATTAAGGCATGGTGCAGAGCGGTCGGCTCCAAGCCGTACTTCTTTGCTAGCATAAGGAGGTAGACAAGATCCCGATCCGATCCACGTCCTCTTGCAAGGCTCCTCATGGCAACTGGCATGTGAACTCTCGCTCTTAAGGTCGCAAGTCCTCTATGAATGCACCGCTTGGACGATGCACGCCTCGGAAGCCCGAACCGTGAGTGTGTCTAATGTGTCGGTGAGGTCTGCCTTCGAACCTACGTCGAGTGTCATGTTGAAATCCAGTTGGCTTTTCGTTCCTAACTGTCAGCGTGTTCGAATCGGGCTTGTTGAGTTCAAGCCGTTCAATTCGATAGTCCGCCATAGTCTGTATTGCCCGAAAGTCCGCACTCTGCTCGGCTGATACGATCGTCACCGCGGTTCCTGTCTTGCCAGCTCGTCCTGTTCTACCAATCCTGTGAAAGTAGGTATACGGATCCTCGGGGACATCGTAGTTGATAATGTGTGTAACTCCGTTGATATCCAAGCCTCTCCCGGCCAGGTCAGTGGCAACCAATACGCGGCTCCGACCACTTCGAAACGCATTCATGGCTTCGTCGCGTTGATTCTGGGAAAGATTGCCGTTTATCGCCGTGGCATGCTCGTTTCTTCTTCTGAGTGATTGGCACAGCCAGAACGTGCTGCGTTTGGTTCGACAGAACACGATGGCCCGCTGCACGCTCCTGTCCCTCAGGATCCTCAGGAGCGCATCAAGTTTCCCATCACGATCTGCTTGGCAGAAGTACTGTGTGATCTCTTTGACATTGAGATCCTCCGACTCGATCAGGACTTCGCGAGGGTTCCTCATGTGCTTACGGGCAAGTTCCAGCACCTCTTCGGGCATGGTCGCTGAGAAGAGCGCGGTTTGACATTTGCCGACGCGTCCCATAATGTGCTCGACATCGTCTATGAAACCCATGTCGAGCATCCTGTCCGCCTCATCTAGCACAACGCACTCGACATTTTCGAGCCGGAGCGTTCCGCGTTCCAGATGGTCGATGATGCGACCAGGTGTTCCAACGATGATCTGCGGGTGGTCTTCCAAGGCGTCGATCTGCGCGTGGATTGATTGACCGCCGTAGATCGCCAAGGCGTGCTTGCGGGTGTACTTGCCGTACGAGTTGATGTCGCCGGCTACTTGCATCGCAAGCTCGCGTGTCGGAACCAGTATCAGCGCCTGAATGTTCGGGTTGTTTTCGTCGACGATCTCTAGGATCGGTAAGCCGAAGGCAGCGGTCTTCCCCGTTCCGGTATGCGCTTGACCAATAACATCGCTTCCGCTCCACAGAAGCGGAATAACTGCTTCTTGGATTGGAAACGGTACGTCGAATCCGAGCGCTTTGATGGCGCTTAGTATCTCTGGGCTTAGGCCCAGTTCTTCGAAACTACTCATGGTTTATGTCTCCTCAGCCTCAGCGGTTACGCCGCAGGTCTGCATTACAGGCCGAAAACTAGATCCGCCGTTCTGTCAGACTAGGCAGTTACGGGAATTGGAATTCGGTTTCCTCAGACTTCCGCGATCTTACTGCTTTGGCTTTTGGTCATCTCTGGAAGGACTCAAAGTTTTGTGGATGTCCACGCAGCTGTGAGCGCTTCTTCCGAACGCAGGCCGCGGTCCGGTGTAAAAACGTAGTGATTTCATAGCTTAGTGGGCAGGTGATTTTCTGTGAAATCACTTAAATATGTGGAAACACAAGCGACCTGCATGGCAAACATAACGTTGTCCGTTCCCGGCGACCTGCACCGCCGCATGAAGAAGCACCGCGAGGTCCGCTGGAGTGAGGTTGTTCGTCGGGCTATCGCCGAGTACTTGGAGAACCTAGAGGGCCGCTCCAGAACCGCGGGACAGCTACTCTCTATTCTTGACAAAGACGGGGTTGATCTCTCGAACGTTAGCGTGGAGCAGGCGGAGCTGTATTACAAGAAGGCAAGGGCTCTGGAGTGGCAGAGGACCTCTACGACACCAGCTACCTCATAGACGCGATGAAGGCGGGCCAAGAGCTCTCCGGCCTCACGACGATCTTCAACATACTAGAGTTTCCCAAAGCCTTGAGCCTGAAGCGACTCACCGTGGTCCACCCGACAAGTCGGGACTATGACGAGGCACTTCGGCTATCGAGCCGACTACTTGCCAAGGGCACACCGTTGCCGGCGGTCGACATACTCATTGCGGCCGTCTGCGTACGCTTGAGAGCAAGGCTCTTGACTAGGGACGAGCATTTCGCACAGCTGAAAGCGGTCAGCGAGACCTTCCGGTTTCAGGTTGAAAATCAGCAATGAGAAGGCTCGAAGCAACCATTCCCACACGCGTATGTTCTCCGCTCCTGTGACGAAGCTTCACTCATTTTCTTTCATTCGGGTTCATCAACGTACATTGGAAGACAGCCCCGTGCTTGTATCGCAGCCGGTGCGTTGTTGAGGAGCCGTAATCGTGTCGTGCGATTTAGACTATAGTCGGAAGGTTCATTCCAATCAAACGCGTCTCATTCTTGAACCGGAGAAAGATCATGAGAATCGCTAGTCAGTCGCTTCGCGAAGTTGCTCAGCTCTTGGACGAGGAACAGGTGGCGGGCTTGATCGATCACACCGAGCTGAGGCCTCACGTCCTCAGAAGGAAGATTCAATCGCTTTGTGATGAGGCTGACACCCACGGTTTCGCAACTGTCTGCGTCAACTCGTGCTGGGTTCGCGAGGCCTCACAATACCTGAAGTCAAAATCAAGCCGAGTTGGCGTTGCAAGTGTGGTGGGTTTTCCGCTGGGGCAGATGTCGACTGAATCGAAGGCGTTTGAGGCCTCAGACGCCGTTGCGAACGGAGCGACTGAGATTGACATGGTTATCAACGTAGGAAGGCTTCGAGAGATGACCGCGTCCGCAGGCGCCGAGAGCCAAGCGATGCGTGAATTCGTTCTAGACGATATCGGCGCGGTGGTAAAGAAAGCGGACGGAGCGCGAGTCAAGGTAATCCTTGAAACCGGGTACCTCACAGACCAAGAGATTGTGGAAGCTTGTCGAATCTCCGAGGAGGCTGGCGCCGCTTTCGTCAAGACCTCCACTGGCTTTGGGCCTATGGGCGCCTACCCCGCTCATCTGAAGTTGATGCGTGACACGGTCGGCGACAGACTTGGCGTGAAAGCAGCCGGCGGCGTGACCAACTTCCTAGAAGCAATCAGAAGCATACATGCAGCGGCGAACTCACCAAGCCTCCTTCGGCCGGAGAAATTCCGAATCGGGACCAGCAACGGAATCAACATCGTGAACTCGCTGAATTGGGCCAAGTATGATAGCTCTTGGTTTGTGGAAGAGGTTCCGTGCAAGATCTGTCCCAGCAACTACGTTTCCAAACAACCACTGGAGATCCAAACAGTGTACGTCAAGAAATGCAAGACTTGTCCCGACAACGCGTACAGAAAGTTCAAGGACTTTTAGAGGAAGGCGATGAAACATTGTACGGATGGATGGGAAAGATACTCAGAATAGACCTCAACCGAAAGAAGATCTCCTCCGACGCTCTGACAAAAGAGCAAGCCGAACTCTTCATAGGCGGGAGAGGTCTAGGAGCCGAGATACTCTTCCGCGAACTTCCACGCGGAACTGACCCACTGTCGCCAGACAACAAGCTAATCTTTGCAACGGGCCCGCTCACCGGAACAGGCGCACCAACCTCCGGCCGCTACTCGGTCATAGCGAGATCTCCTCTCACCAATACGATCTTCGACTCCAACTCCGGGGGACATTTCGGAGTTCAGCTGAAACGCAGCGGCTGGGATGCGATGATACTTGAGGGCAGAGCTGAGAGACCCAGCTATCTGTGGGTCCGTGACGATGCTGTGGAGGTTCGGAACGCCGACCACATCTGGGGGGCGAACACTCACGCAACTGAAGATGTCATCAGGTCGGAGACCGAGAAGGAAGCCAAGGTAGCCTGCATCGGCCCCGCGGGCGAAAAACAGGTTCTGATCAGCGCAATAATCAACGACAAGCACAGGGCGGCCGGCAGAGGCGGCGTTGGAGCCGTCATGGGCTCAAAGAACCTGAAAGCGGTTGCGGTCCTCGGTAGTCGCGAGCCGACGATAGCAGACAAAGAAGAATTCACCGCAGCCGCCCGCATGAGCCTCGAAGCAATCTCCAAGAACCCAGTGACGAAAGACGCGTTGCCAAATTACGGAACCACGGTTCTGGTAAACGTGATCAACGAGATCGGAGCCTTACCCACCTTCAACTTTCAGAAAGGTTACTTTGAGGACGCAGATGCGTTTTCTGGAGAAACCATCAGAGAACGAATACTCGAGAAGAGAGTCGCGTGCGATGCATGCACAATAGCTTGCGGAAGAGAGACGAAGATTCCAGGAAGAGATAGACAAGGGGAAGGCCCAGAGTACGAGACGACGTGGGCCTTAGGCGCCGCCTGCGGAGTACGAGACCTAGAGGCCATCACAGAAGCAAACTATCTCTGCAACGAGTATGGACTCGACACGATCTCAACTGGTAGCACAATAGCATGCGCGATGGAGCTCGCGAGCGCGGGCTACTACCCTTCAGGTCCGAGGTTCGGAGACGCTGAGGCCATGGTGAATCTCGTCAGACTGATTGGCGAGCGGACCGGCGTTGGGAACGAGCTTGCTGACGGGTCGCTCAGGTTTGCCAAAAGGCATGGGCACCCGGAGTCCTCGATGACCGTTAAGGGGCTCGAGATGCCAGGCTACGATCCGCGGGGGGTTCAAGGAATGGGGTTGGCGTACGCGACATCGAACCGCGGAGCATGTCATCTTCGCGCATACTTGACCTCCGCAGAGGTTCTGGGAAACCCATGCATGATTGACCGCTTCAAGACGGACGGAAAAGCCAGCCTCACAATACTGCTCCAGAATATCGCGGCGGCAACAGACTCCATGGTTCTCTGCCGGTTCTCGCAGTTCGCCATGAACCCTGACCAATACGCGCGTCTGCTTCAAACCGTCACGAACGTATCGTTCACGGCGAGAGACTTGATCGGGATCGGAGAGAGAATCTACAACCTTGAACGTGCCTTCAACGCGAGAGAGGGGTTTGACAGAGAGAGCGATTCTCTTCCCAAGAGACTAATCGAAACCGCCCTGCCCGAAGGGCACTCTAAGAATATCACCGTCGCGCTGCATCCTATGCTTGACGAATACTACAAGCTTCGAGGATGGACGAGTGACGGCCTCCCCACTGTCGCTACGCTCTCGGAGCTTAGACTATACGATGCATCGAAGCAGATCGCCGACAAGTTCGCAGTCTAGCCTTTGCCAAGCGGCGGCTGTTGGGCGTTCGGAGAAAGGCAGATTTGCTTCTTCAACAAAGGAGAAGGCAAGGAACTCGTCGAAACGCTAACCAAATGTAGAGGGCGACTGACGAAACCGGGTTCATAGATCATGTTCGTGGGTTGAGGAAGCAGCTTGAAGAGTAGGAAAGCTCAGGGACGAGGCTCGAAGAGGCATCGTAGGATTCCTCAGATGACCGAGCGCAAGCGAGCGGAGGAGATTCGAAGACTGAATCAGTTCCGGGAAAGCATTATCGATAATGCGAATGTTTGGCTCGATGTGCTCGACGACAAGGCTAACGTCGTCGTTTGGAACAAGGCCGCCGAAGTGATCAGCGGCTACTCACGAGAGGAAGTCGTAGGACACGGGAAGATATGGGAGTGGCTCTACCCCGACGAAGAATACCGAAAACTGCTCACCGACTTGGTCGCCGAGGTAATCCAACGTGGAAGAGTTGATGAGGATTTCGAGACAAGAATCAGACGGAAGGACGGAGAAATCAGGATCATATCCTGGAATGAACGGAGCCTACTCGACGAGCATCACAAAGCGATCGGGTCGATCGCGATCGGGCGTGACGTCACAGAACGGAAGCGGATGCAGGAGGAGCTCGAGCGCTACTCCAAACACCTAGAGGAACTGGTTGCTGAGAGGACTAAAGAGCTTCGGGAGAGCGAGGAGAAGTATCGTTCTCTTGTTGAGAACATTCCGGACATCGTTTGGACTACGGACCGCGATGGCCGCACCACATTCGTCAGCCCCAACGTCGTAAAGGTTACCGGACGTACCCCGGAGGAGATCTACGCCGCGGGCGGAACTCTTTGGCTTGAGAGAATGCATCCCGACGACATCGAGCGAGTGAAGGAAGCGTATGAAGCGCTGTTCGCAAGAAACCAGCCTTACGACATCGAGTACAGGCTCCAGCGGAAGGACGGAGAATGGATTTGGCTTCACGACAGATCAGTCGCGACCTATGAAAAGGGTGGCCAGCAGTATGCTGACGGGCTCCTGTCGGACATCACCGCGCGCAAGCGAATGGAGCAGCAGGTCGAGGAGAGGACAGTCAACCTCCGTGAGTCGGAGGCGAAGTTTCGCGGATTATACGATTCCGTAAAGGACGGAATCCTCGCTAATGACGTGTCCGGAAGAATCTACGAGTGTAACAGAGCCTTCGAGAAGATGGTCGGGTACTCGCTGGACGAGCTTCGGAAGATGAAGTGGCAGGACATTACGCCGAAACACTACCTAGAGTTGGAAGAAGGGATAATCAAAGAGCAGATGCTGGAGAGAGGATTCAGCGGGTACGTAGAGAAGGAATACATCAGGAAGGACGGCTCAAAGGTTCCGGTTGAGGTGACCGGATCCGTAGTTAGAGGCACGGGAGGAAAACCCGACATGATCTGGTGCATCATCAGAGACATGACGGAGCGCAAGCAGATGCAGGAAGCCCTTCTCAGGTCTGAACGTTTGGCGGCCATCGGTCAGTTGGCGGCGATGGTGGGGCATGATTTGCGTAATCCGCTCACAGGCATCGCGGGCGCCGCGTACTACTTGAGAATGAAGCTTGGGCCAAGAATAGAAGACAAAGCGAAAGAGATGTTCGACCTTATTGAACGAGACATCGAACACGCGGACAGGATCGTAAACGACCTGCTAGAATACTCAAAGGAGCTCCGCTTGGAAGTGACCGAGACCAGCGCCAAATCGATCACGAGAGATTCCCTGATACTTGCGAAGGTTCCAAAGAAGACTCGTGTAATGGATTCGACAGAGGATGAGCCAAGGATAATGCTCGATGCTGAGAAGATGAAGCGCGTCTTCGTCAACCTGATAAGGAATGCGGTAGAGGCCATGCCTGAAGGAGGCACGCTCGCAATCATGAGCACGGAGTCCGACGGGAAGCTACAAACCAGTTTCACCGATACAGGCGCAGGCATGACGAGAGAAGACATGGAGAAGCTTTGGAACCCGCTATTCACAACGAAAGCTAGGGGAATAGGGCTAGGCCTACCGATCGCTAAACGCATAGTGGAAGCGCATGGAGGGTGGATTTCCGTGGAAAGCAAACTTGGAAAAGGGACAACCTTCACCGTGACGCTTCCAATCACACGAAACCTAGAGGAGGTGAGGAAATGACAGAGCAGGCCAGAATCCTCGTCATCGACGACGAGGAGAGCATACGCAAGTCGCTGGCGGCCGTGTTGGAGGAAAAGGGATACCTTGTTGATACCGCCGAGAACGGAAAGGAAGCGATCGAAAAATCCAAGACGAGACCCTACAACCTTGCGCTGGTCGACATCCGCCTTCCAGATATGGATGGCGTTCAACTCTTGACAGCCATCAAGGAGACTATTCCGAAGACAATCAAGATAATCATCACCGGCTACCCGTCGCTTGAGAACGCCATCGAGGCCGTGAACAAGGGCGCGGACGCCTACATAATCAAACCCTTCGACATGAACAAACTCATAGACATGATCAAGGAGCACTTGAAGAAGCAACAGGAGGCTAGGAAGTACAGCGAGAAGAAAGTTGCAGAATTCATTGAAACACGCGCCAGAGAGCTGGAGAAACAGCCCTGAAGACCCATTACAACTCTCGCATCTTCGTGCATGAAACGGCGGCGAATTCAAAGCATCGGCAAGACGGCGCGAGGGACCCCCCAAGGACATCAGAGAAACTTCGCCCATCGCAGGCTCAGTTGACAGGTTTTTTCCTATTCTTGGCGAGCAAAACGAGGCAAAGCAAACCCTATACGAGACTGATAACGCGTACCACGCATCGAGATTTTGTGAGGTGAGAATATGCCACCGCATTGTGATACACTGGATGGACCGGTCGTTACTGCCGCGACAACGGCTTTGGAAACAGGGAACGTCAATCTGATACTCCCCTATGCGCCTGAAAAAGCTGAGGATGAGATCAAGAAAGCCTTTGAAAGAACGCTTGCTGTAAGAAAGCTGGGCAAGGAAGCCAAGGACCTCGCTGACTACTGGTTCTTTGAAACGGTCGTGCGCCTGCATAGAGAAGGAGAAGGCGCACCGTATACTGGACTGAAGCCTGCAGGACTCGACTGGGGACCCGTAGTTCCCAGGGCTGAAAAGGCCATAGAAAAGGGCGACCCCAAGGAAGTCACAGAGTTCCTGTCGCACATGGTTGAAGAGCAAATTTAAGACAGATTCAAACGCGTCATCGCCCACAAGAATTACGATGTAAACAATGTACCTGCTGCAAGAGAGTACGTTGAGGCGATGCTCGGGTTTGAACTTTGCTCGCACCACTTGTACGAGAACATCAAGGCCGGTCGAGAGCACGGAGAAGAGGGAGCGGGCGCACACAAACACTAGAGCTTCACAGATGACCGCTCATTCGGCAGAAACACGCGGCATAAGACTGGCTTTAGTGGGTTATTCTCTGCTCGTTGCCCTTACTTACTCATGATCCAGCAACCGGGATCTGAAGCTAACATATTCCCCGTTTCTTCGTAGGCTCGGCCCCGGCATCCGCCGCAGATGTCTCTATGGCGGCATCTATTGCATTCACCCTGCAAGAGCGACCTTGAACGAAGTTTGGCTAGAATCGGAGACTCTTCCCAGATCTTGACAACGTTTTCCTCCCTTACGTTGCCGAGCCTGACCTGGAGAAGCATACACGGAATCACGTCACCGTTGGGGAGTACGGTAATGTAGCCGTTAGGCATCCCCGCCGCGCAGCCCCGATCATAGTACGGGATTCTTCGCAGAACATGAGCTGGGAAACGCTTCGGCTGCACGTTCTTCTCCTTCAGGATTAACGGGTACATAGGGCAGCCCGGCGTCCTGATCACGATGGGGCAGTCCTTCTGGTTTTCAGCCAGCCACTCCATTACATCCTTCCTTTCGGCCGTGCTCAGAATTTCTCCACGGCATTCCTTCCTGACCCTTGGAACCTGAACGAGGTCGAAGAACTCTGCAGCATTCGCTCCGCTCTTGATAGCTAGCCCTAGCATGCTTGGGACTTCAGGAAGAGACTGCTTTCTGATCACCATGCCAAATTGGAAAGGCAGACCCGCGTGCTTGCATGCTTCAACCCCTTGCATAGCCCTGTCAAAAGATCCTTTCTCACCTCTGAATGAGTCGTGGGTTTCAGGGTTTGCTCCGTCGATGGAAATCTGCACAGCCTGAACGCCGGCATCCTTCATCCTCTTCGCCTTCTCGGCGTCTATCAGTGTTCCATTGCTTCCCACCACTGTCCTCATCTTTCTCTGAGACGCGTACTTGGCGATCTCGAAGAAGTCGTCTCGGCAAAGAGGTTCGCCGCCGTCAAAGATCAGTAGCTGGATACCCCAACTCGCTAGTGTATCTAGGAGACTCTCTGCTTCCGATGTCGAGAGCTCATCAGCCGCCGCTGCATCAAGAGCATCGCTGTAACAATGCTTGCACTTGAGATTACATTTCCTAGTAATGGCGTAAGAGACAAGATGAGGCGGAGACGTGCTGCTCAGTTTGGGGCACCCGGCACTTTGGCAACGAATGGTATGAAGAGGCCGATGAGAGTTCTGAGGCCGTATGTGCGGATGAGGTTTGCTAGGAATGCTAGGAAGCCCAGGCCCAACAGCGCGCCGAAGAAGGTGGCGGCGTTCATGTATGGCAGGTACATTTCAACGCCTGGATAGAGCGTTCGCCTGAGCATGCCGTCTCTCCAAGCGAACCCCATTGAGAAGGCCATGCCAACGCCACCGGCGGTCCAGAGCCAGAAGTGTAGATTGCTGAGTTTCTCGCTCTTCAGTCCTGTGCCCGTCAGCATCGGCAGGAGCGCGTAGATAGCGGCGAAGAGTATGCTGCTCAAGCCTGTGAGGAGCATCTGGTGAATGTGGAAGCCTGGAACCCACTGAGTGTTGTGCATGACCAGGTTGATCGCAAAGTTCGCCTGCAGAAGACCCGAGCCGCCGCCTAGCGCGAAGCCCATTATGCCCGCGAGCATGAACTTCATCGGCATGTTGAACTTCAGAGGCCTTGCAAGCCACAGCGTCATCAACACCGCGAAGAACGATAAGCCCATGGTGAAGAACTCTCCCCAAGTTATGAACTGGCCCGAAAGGAGTCTCATCAGTTCGGGTTGTGGTCTGTCCGAGAGCAGGTGATGGCTCCAGACGCCCATGGAGACTATGAGGTCGGTCAGGATCACATACCGAACGACTTGCTCGCCGTGGAGCGGCCTGTTTGCGAGTATGGGGGCAAGCAAGTAGAGGGTCCCAGCCACCCAGATCAGCACGTCGCCGTCAGCGATCATGTCGAGGCCCCACCAGAACACGTTCTTGTAGACTAGGGCGTCGACAGTGAGCGGGTCAAGCCTCAGCCCCACCAGCAGGGTCGGAA